>VFSW01006170.1_pt1 | contig 17657 bp, 17 predicted proteins | sample 5358111 | NCBI WGS metagenome assembly VFSW01 (sample SAMN11554181, study PRJNA540505) | mine drainage metagenome | isolation source: sediment from site ElyBrook_90M | place: USA: Ely Copper Mine, Vershire, VT | collected 2017
GAGATACCCCAGGGGGGGGGTGGGGGGGTACCAAGAGATTGAGCAACAGAGGCTGTCGGAGGAACAATTCATGCAATTGCCCTGGTCGCCCAGGAAATATTCAACGGGACCGCGGTCCTCCTCCGCTACAATTGCTGAGCCATGTCAACCACTCCCCGCGCCGCGCTCCTCGACCTCATTGCCACCCACTCCTTCAAACTCGGCGACTTCACCCTCGCCAGCGGACAGCGGTCCGATTACTACATCGACTGCCGCACCACCACCCTGCACGCCGAAGGCGGACGGCTGGCCGGACTGGTGCTCTACGATCTGGTCCGCGAGCACATGCCGACGGCGGTCGGCGTAGGCGGCCTGACCATGGGGGCCGACCCGCTGGTCTCCAACACCGCCAGCGCAAGCGCCTGGGCGCTGGCCGACTACAACGAGATTCACGAACTTTCGGGCGAACTCGGCCTCGACGCGGAAGATCCCGGCCCCGCACCCACCCTCCTCCACGGCTTCCTGGTGCGCAAGGCGGAGAAGTCTCACGGCACGGGACGCCGCATCGAAGGCTTCCTCCAGCCCGGCGCGCAGGTCGTCATCGTCGACGACGTTTGCACCACCGGCGGCTCCACCGTCACCGCCATCGAGGCGGCGCGCGAAGCGGGAATGTTCGTCGCCGGGGTGCTCTGCCTGGTGGACCGCGAGCAGGGCGGCCGCCTCATCATCGAACGCGCCCTCGCCGAGATGCCGTCGGAGGAAGACCTCCCCTTCCTCAGCGTCTTCACCGCCAAAGACGTCCGCAAGGCGCACATGGCGCTGCACAAGTAGCTGGCTAAACGTCAAGCAGCTACATTCACGCGTTGAGGCCGGCCCCCTTTGGCTCCATTTCTGCGCGCCGCCCTGGCTTTCTTTGCGGATCGGACTTCGCCCCCTTTGCGCCCGATCTCGCTCATCCATCGCTTGCTGCCATAGATGCCCTCCAGCAGCGCCGGGCCATAGAGGTCCACATTCAGATCTTCCCAATGCAGGCCAACCCCCGCAAGCACCTCCACACGCGCAACCTTTGCCGCCGGAGCATCCCGCAGGCCCTGTAGATCCTCACGCGGAAAGAGCACGCGCCGCCCATTGTGAAGACGCAGCACTAGCGCGTCGAGCGCGCGGTTGTAGAACGCGTCCTCGATCAGCAGTCCGTCGTCCTGTTTTGCGGCCCGCGCAAGGGCTGCGTCAATCTCAGCATCTGTCGTCGCTACTCTGGCTGCGTTCATGCATCTCCTCCCATAACGCCCATAACTCATCGAAGTTATCTGCCGCCACATCCAATATTTTCTTCACGCTACTTCGCTTTGCATTCCGAGGAGAAGTTGCATACTTGCGGTCCGCAAGAACAACCGTTCGGTCTGCTCGAATCTCGACGATAGCGCTGATGCTGCCCATGTATGCGTGAACATGCCGCGGCAGATGGTCGTTCGGATACGCCGAAAACAGGACCCCGCCGAACCTCACCGAACTCATTCGCCATTGTATACCCAACCTGCTTGGGTTAATCCGATCCGCGATAAACTGGAGTCTCTATGATCCCCACCCTTGAATGGCTCCCCGAAGGCGTCAATTTTCTCGACCAGACCAAGCTCCCGCTGGAGGAGACGTACGTCCTTGCCACCGACTACAAGCAGGTCGCCACCGTCATCCGCGACATGATCGTGCGCGGCGCGCCAGCCATCGGCGTCTCGGCCGCAATGGGCATGGCCCTCGGCATCGACCGCAGCGCCGCAACCACGCTCGCCGAGCTGACCGCCGAGATCGCCATCATCGCCAAGACGCTGGCCGAGACGCGGCCCACCGCCGTCAATCTCTTCTGGGGCATCGACGAGATTCGTTCCCTCTACAACTCGCTCGCCGCAGCCAACACTTCAATCCCTGAGATTAAATCCGCCGTCATCGCCCGCGCCCGCCAGATGTACGACGAGGACATCGCCGCGTGCAAACAGATGGGAGCGAACGGAGCGGCGCTGCTGCCGATGCAGGGAACAGTGCTCACCCACTGCAACGCTGGCGCGCTGGCCACCTGCGGTTACGGCACGGCTCTGGGCGTCATCCGCGCAGCCATCGAACGCGGTCACAGGCTCAGCGTCTTCGCCGACGAGACGCGGCCTTTCCTGCAAGGCGCGCGCCTCACCGCCTGGGAGATGATGAAGGACGGCATTCCGACCACGGTTCTCTGCGACAACATGGCCGCCGCATTGATGCGCCAGGGTCGCATCCAGGCCGTCATCGTCGGTGCCGACCGCATCGCGGCCAACGGCGACGTGGCCAACAAGATCGGCACCTACGGCCTCGCCATCCTGGCCCGAGAGCACGCTGTCCCCTTCTACGTCGCGGCCCCGTGGTCCACCGTCGATCTTGCCACCAGCAGCGGCGACCTGATCCCCATCGAGCAGCGCGATGCCCGCGAGGTCACGCACTCCAACGGACGCCAGATGACGCCCGACGGCGTGGCCATCGAGAACCCTGCCTTCGATGTGACGCCAGCGAAGTATGTGACGGCGATCGTCACCGAGCGTGGGGTCTTGCGCCCGCCCTATGCGCAGTCGATCCACGCGATGGCGGACCAGGCGCACATCCCGACGCAGTTGGCTCCTGTTTGAAAATCTTCCGGACGGGCCGCACTGGGCCAGGTCGGCGGTTGCGCAACGAGGCATCTCTTGGCTGACCGATGTGCAGGAGAATCTGCCTCCAGGTCGACGCGCCAAGGCCACTTGTGGAGCGATACCGCTATGCTAAAATGGGAACACTGGACAGTTATATCTCGCCTCTAGATTCGATGCGATCGAGAAATCTTATCTCAGCCGCATCTTAACCGCCACGGTCGCATCCCCCGTCCCTTTCGTGGCGGGAAGGCCACTCTCGACATGCCCTCTTCGCCTCTAACTCGTCCCGCGCGCAACTGCGGGAACTGCGATCTTCGCTCACTGCGCATGTTCTGTAGTCTGGATGACGACGCGCTTGCAGACTTCGCTCTGCTCGGCCTGAGCACAACCCTTCCCCGAGGGACCACACTGTTTCAGGAGAATGCGCCAAGTCAGGCCGTCTATGTCGTCTGCACCGGTCAGGTCAAGCTGTCGTGTACCTCCAAGGAGGGTCGGACCCTGATCCTGAAGATCGCCGTGCCGGGCGACATTCTTGGGTTGGGCGCGGTGATCTCCGGCTCCAAGTACGAGGTCACGGCGGAGACGGTGCAACCCACTGAGGTCAAAGTCATCCGGCGCGACGAGTTCCTCGCCTTCCTTAAGAAGCACGGCCAAGCCAGCCTGCATGCTGCAAAGGCGCTCTCCGAGGAGTACAAGTCCGCGTTCTTCGACGCGCGTCGGCTGGCGCTCTCTGGCTCGACCGCGGGGCGCCTCGCGGCTGTCCTGTTGGACTGGGGCAGGGCAGAGTCCTGCGGAAAGTCCGAGATGCGCTTTACCATGGCCTTGACCCATGAGGAGCTGGCCAACATGGTCGGCTGTTCGCGAGAGACCATGACACGCATGTTGGGACGCTTCAAGCGAGAGAAGCTGATCCAGATCCACGGTGTCTCTATCCTGATTCTCTCCCCCGAGAGGTTGGAGCATATCTCGGTCTAGATAGAGCAATTGTAAAACTACCTGCGACTAATAGCTGCCAGCAAAGATGGCCTTCAGCTTGGCGCGCAGGCCCTGCTCCTCGCTGGCGCGGCGCACCTGAGTGCGATGGGTGTAGAGCAGCATTCCGATAGCGACCGAGAACTCCGGTCGCGCCAGTTCGGACGGCATTCGCGAAAGTGGCACTGGCGAGCCGACCCGCGCAGGCACGCGTAGCAGGCTCTCGGCGTTGTCCAGCAGTCCGGCCATCTGCGCCCCACCGCCGGTCAGCACACAGCCCGCGCCGAGCGCCTCCAGCACTCCACCCTGGCGCAGGTTATCGCGCAGCATGGTGAAGAGTTCGCGGGCGCGCGGCTCCAGAATCTCGGCCAGGAAGCGCTGGCGCACCAGTCGCGTGGGCTGCATCTCTCCGCTCGGCGAGTTGGCGGCCAGATTCGATCCCACCTCGATCTCGTTCAACTGTGGCACGGACGTCACCACGCAGTTTCCGTACTCGCGCTTGAGATACTCCGCCTCTTCGACCGAGACGTGCAGGCCGACGGCGAGGTCGTTGGTGAAGTGGTCGCCGCCGATGGGCAGCACCGCGGTATGCGCGATCGACCCCTCGAAGAAGACAGCCAGTTCGGTGGTGCTGGAGCCGATGTCGGCCACACAGGTGCCCAGCTCGCGCTCGTCGGCGGAGAGCACGGCCTCGGCAGCGGCGATGCCCTCGTAGATCGTGTCCTGCACCTCCAGGCCAGCGCGGTTGGCGCAGGTGATGACGCTCTGCGCCACGCCGCCGGAGCAGGTCGAGAGGTGCAGGTTGACCTCCAGCCGGTTCCCCACCATCCCAATGGGATCGTGAATGCCAGCCTGATCGTCGAGGATAAACTCCTGCGGCAACAGGTGCAGCACCTCGCGGTCCGGCGGCAGCGCGACCGAACGGGCGCGATCCACGGTGGCGCGCACCTCCTCCCGCGTGATCTCCCTCATGCGGCTTCCCATGGAGATGCCTCCGCGGCTGTTGACCCCGCGCACATGGGTCCCGCCGATGCCGACCACCACGGTCTCAATGTCTCCGCGCGCTACATGCTCGGCGCTGAGCGCGGCGCGGTTGATCGCGTCCGCCGCGGGGCCAAGCTCCGCAATCAGGCCCTTGCGCATTCCGCGCGAAGGCTCGATGCCGTGACCGCGATAGCGCAGCACGCCGTCCTGTAGCTCCGCCACCAGGACGCAGATCTTGCTGCTGCCAGCGTCCACCACGGCAATCAGATTCTCCTGTCGGGGATTCATCGCGCCCCCCCCTGCACCGCAGCGGCGGAGGAGAACGGCCTTGCGGAAGCTCTGCCGGTCGAAGAGGGGAAACGGGTCGTGGTTGCGGAGTTGGAGGCGCGCGCCGCCAACTTCGCCTTCGCCGCGATCCTGGCCTTGGGCTTGATCCTGGCCTTCGGCTTGATCTTTGCCGGTGCCTTCGCTTTGGCCGAAGTCCTGGTCACGGCCGCAGTCTGCACCGCCGTCGCAGTCGCGCTCCCTGCCAGCTTCCTATTGCTTACCGGCGTCGAGTCGCCTGCCACAGCCGCTCCGCCTGCCTGAGTGTCGGCAGATGCAGCCGCGCCGGGCTGCATCTGCAATACCACCTGCCGCTGATAGCGCAGATCGACCGACGCCAGCCTGGGATACTGCGCCCGCCACTCCGGCAAATGCTGCTCATACTCGCGATAGCGCTCCAGAAACTGACCATCGCCAAAATGCACCAGAACGTCCGCTCCATTGGACGCGCTGTCGGGAAGGACCGCCCTCACGTCCTCCGGATCCGATACATCCACCTCGCTCAACCGACGCGAGATGTTCTCGCCGCTGGCGTTGAGCGCCGCAATAAATCCCAGATAGATCTTCATCCGCGCCGTGCGCGTAGAGAGCGGGTCGGCAGCCGAGATCCCCGTCAGCACGGGAAACGAGTAGTGGGGATCCGCTGGCCCCGTCGCCGCCGCGCCCGAAGGACCGCTCGCCTCTTGCAACTCTGTTCCGGACAGGTCCGGCCCAGGCAGACTGAGCAGCACGCCGCTCGCGTCCACCAGGCCAATCTCCGCGCCTTGGCGCACAAACGCCACCGGAGTCCGTTCCACAATGGCCACCCGAACGCGATTGGGTAGCAGGCGCATCACCGTCGCGTGCTCCACCCAGGGCAGGCTCTCCAGCTCCGCGCGCCGCTGGTCCAGCGGGATATTGAAGAGGTTGCGCCCCACATCCTCGCCAAAGACGCTGAGCAGTTGCGGGCGGGTCAGGCGACTGTTTCCCGCAATCTGGATCGACTCCGAACTGGGAACCACAAAATGCTCATCGTGCAACAGATAGCTGCGCACCGCCAGCACCGCGGCAACGCCCATTGCAGCCAATAGCAGGAGACCACAGCCCATGCCAACCCGGCCCCAGACCGTCTGCGGCACCAGCCCGCCATGAAAGCTGAAACGCACTCTGGCCCGCTGCGACCGCCGTGGGAACTCGCCGTCCGAATCGAAATCGGCGGACTCATCGCTGGCAGAGGAAGCATCGCGTCGCAGAGGCATCTCGGTCACCGCCGCTCGTCGCCGCTCGCCTGCCTGCGGGAGGGCACGACTCTGCTCCGGCGCATCCAGCACCGCCGCTTCACGCCTCGAAAACAGATTGCCTGATCGCAAACCTTGAGCAAGGGCCGCGAGGAACCGCCACCCCCATCATATCCTCCCCCCACACCCAAGCCACCGACTTAATGCACCCGCGTACCCACTCAGCAACTCCGTCGTCGATCTGGGCACAGTCCATGCGCAGCGTCCCGTTATCGTTGAACACCAGGCCGTAGAAGCGCGCCACGCCGCCCACGGCAATCGGGCTGGTTACTGCTCGTAAATGCGTATTTGTGTCCAGCCGGCGCTTGTGAGGGTCGATATGCTTGCAACCTCGGCGAAGCCTGCTAGCTCACCAGGAGTGATGATGGTGTCTATAGGTACAATCATGATCGGGCGGAGCAGCCTGTCGCCCTGCACACGGGTGCCGACGAGCACATAGCCATCCGTGTCGTCGCCGCCGAAGGCCGTAAGAATATAGCCTTGACTCGCGAGCGTGGTCGCGGAGGATGCAATGTTCTCTGGGGCGGAGATGACGGTTTCGGATTCATACATGGTGGTCGTGTCGCCCTGCCAGCCGTATGAGAACAGGTTGGCCTGTCGCTGAGCGTCGAAGGAGACGGCTGTTATGACGCGACTCTGCAGACCATCCTGGGTGGCCGTGGCCTGCATCTGGGATGGTGGAACGACTTCGCGCCTGTAGTCAAACCCTCCGGTCTGTACCGTCTGGATCCACGACGCAGCATAGGCGTAGCTTGCGGGATCGAAGTCAAGGCTGGTGAGCACTACATTGGGTGAGGCCAGCATCGGCAGCATCTCCGATGAAAACTCCTGATAGTTTAAACTTTGATAGTAGACGGTAAGCCCGGTCATTCCCGGGGGTAAGAGATCGATAATGTATGACCAATCGCAATTGTACTGGCCCTGAATGCAATCTGCGGTGGAGCCGATTCCCAAGGGAGAGCCCGTGGCGTTGTCGTACCAAGCCGTCTCTCCAGTGAGCAGTTCGGTTTCAAGTCCATTGCCCGTTCCCATATTGGCAACCGACGGAGCGTCCACCTGCTGGAAGCGGAGGTCGCCGGACTTGGGAGAGCGGGGGAAGACCGGTTGGTACGTTGCACCACCACCACCGCAACCCGTTAGGAGAAGCGCCGCGAAAAGGAGCCGTGGCCCCACAAATCCTCTGGGCGATTGTCGCGGAGTGGCGGAATGTCCTAGGGCTGTTAAGAACGACATGGATGGACGCATAATAAGTTCACCGAAGCGTAAAGGGGTGTGACGCAAGCCTGCCAGGAAGAAGAATCTATGCCAAGCTGATCCATCACCGATAGAGCATGAGCGGCGCAGCCCTTCACTACTTAAGAGAAGAAACAGGCTGGCCCTTGGTTGACGTGGTTTGCAGTTGTCTTTGCTGGCGGAGTGACTGAATTCCCAAATCCCGATTTCGAAACTTGGAAATCCAGCACCCCATAAAGTACATCCAGTGCTCAGATGGGCGCGACCATGAACGTTCCATAGACGTTATCCTCGTAAACATTGAACTCATCCGGGCCGGTGTAGGGAGCGGTCGGCCCGACTAATTGGACAACTGCGGTCTGGCCAGTCATGCCAGTGGCGGTATTGCTCCACTGGTCGATCCAGGTAATGTCACGCTCTGCTTAAAGTCGTAACCAATGGCTGCAATAAATGCGTTGTTGTTGTTTTTCTCTTCAAGTGAAAACTCGGAAGAATTGGTGGTTTTACCACCTTGTCCATTGGTTGTCGTCGCCGAGTATGACCATTGATATTGGGGACTAGAGCCGGGCTGATACCATAGTTCTTGGTTTGTCGTTTGGGTGAAGCGACCGTCCGCGGTCGTCTTATAATCGGGACCCATCGTCACAGTATAGTTTGGATCGGAGAATGGATCGAGAGCCGCGATATTGAGCAGATCCTGGTTCGTGATTGCTCCGCTGCTTCCGGTTGTATTTGTCTGCGCCCATTGCCGCTGAAGACGTCCCATGGTGAACGAGTCGATTGTGGAGGGATTGAATAGCTGGCTTAGTCTGAGGGGTATGACTTCCATGTTGTTTGAATCGTCATTCATGTCATAGGAATACCCGTTCCACTGGAGAGGAGCGCCGGGGGTGACGGTATACCACAGGAGCGGGTTAACCCAAACGTATATGACATCATTTCCATGATCGAGCGCGGGCCCAGTCAGGGGGTTCCACTGATTAACCAGAGAGGTTGTCTGGTTGACAGCATAGGAAGAGGATGTGTCCGACTCTTGAGTAAAGGACTGCGTATATGTACCGGTGATCGATAATCCCTTCGTACCACAGACACCCCCGCCAACCTGCCCGCAAAAGGATTCGCTCGTGGTCTCGTTGACTGAGAACGAACCGGAAGTGTCGGTGCTTGTGCCCATCATTGTTGTGTTGGTGTACTTGACGGAGCTTTGCGTTCCGGGCACGGTGTAGACGATTCCCATAACTTTATATTTGGGGCCGATGAATCCCTGGACGCCGGGTACAGTGACCGTCGCGGACAGGCTCGGACCATTCTGAGCTTCCTGCCACCCACAACCTGTTTGACCCCCGCCCTCAAAATCATAGCAATAGGAGTACTCGCCTTGAAACGTGTATTGGAAGTTCGGTTGCGGAACTAAATCATCCGGATAGGTCTGAACGGGTGTAGATACAGGCTGCGCCTCGTTATTCCAGCTTTGACCTCCATACTGCATGCCGGTATCAAGAATGACTCCATCGCTACTTGAGACCTGTTCTTCAGCACCCACCTCCACAACATATAGTCCGGGCGCGTCGCCATCGGTTTCAACATAAGACCCGAGCCCGCTTATGTCCCCATAAACGTAGGTACACTGTTCAAGACCTTCTCCGTCGGGCGCCCCCGTAGAATAATACCCACAACTGCTTTCACTGATGGTTGGGCCGCTTGATTGTGCTTGTGCCTTGTACGGCGTCAGCAATAGGCATGCAGCAGCGATTGGAGACAGAATCATCCATGTACGACGGCTAAAGAATGGCAATAGAATTCTCATTGTTGCACCGCCGCGGGTGCCGTCTGTCCGGTAGAAGAAGATACCGGGCGGACAGTATTTTTTGGAGCGAAGAACTGCACCAGAAATCGATCCAGCGCGGCCTTGTTCTGTGGCGAGAGGGCTTGAGTCAGGGATGCAATCTCCGCATTGATGGCCACCTCCCGCTGGGCATGGAGGGCCTGGAGTTTTTCCGGATCCGGCGAAGCTCCGCCGGAGGGAACTATCCCATTCTGTTTGAGGGATTTGATGGAAGCATTGATCGCCGCTGCCTGTGCATCCAGAGCCTTGACTATGGGCACCAGCCGCTCAGAAGAGGTGCGTATAGGCGCGTAATCGGCATCGGAAAATCCCAACTGGTTCTGTAGGCTGGCACGCAGTGCTGGCCCACCCTGCAAATCTTTACCCGTTTTTTCACGGGCTGCCACCGCTTCATCCAAGTGCTGTTGAAAGGACAGGAAATGCCAATACAGATGCGCTAGAGGAACGGGCTTGGGCTGGGTGAGGGTTTGCGAACTTCGCTGCGGCTGCGTTGCGGGCGACTGGCTCAATGCGTTCATTGGTAACGAGCATAGAAATATGCTGCTTATCAGGGAAATGCGCGTAAATAATCTAACCTGGATTATGTTAAACTCTCTATATTTAGCTATAAATCGTGATTGTTTGACGTTATTAACGTTATCATATATTCAACAAATACAACGTTATACCCCTTTGCAAAATCATTCAAGATAGATCATTTTCATGGATAGTGTAGATTGATGGTAGGCGATTCTCTGGCGACGCGAAAGCTATGGCGCGAGCCTTCGATGATGATTTGCGGCGGAAGTTTTTGGCCGCTTATGACCGTGGCACGGGCGGTCTCAAGACGGTTGCGCTCTATTTTGGAGTCAGCCATGGGTGGGCGCGCAAGATCGTGGGGCAGCGACGACGAACCGGTCAAGCCGAGCGTGTCCGTCACCGGCCAGGGCCTGCCAGTCGCATCACTCCGGAGATTGCGGCCTATATTGAGGCGCAGGTAATCCGGCAAGCCGATCTCACGCTGGCCGAACTGCAGCGTCTGCTGCTGGTCGAGCGCCAGATGAAGGTCAGCATCGGCCGGCTGTGGGCGGTGCTGCGAACGCTGGACTTGCGTCTGAAAAAAAGTCGGTCCACGCCGCCGAACGCGACACCGAAGCCACCGACTTAATGCACCCGCGTACCCACTCAGCAACCCACTCCGAAAGCTACTTGACCCTGGAACCCTGGCAGGCTATTGCGCGGGCTTCGGGCCATGCAGATCGACCTTCACGAACTGGGGGAAGTAAAGGCTCATGTCCCGCGCGAGCTTCTCATCCGATCCGTTTGCCACATAGGTGAGTACCAAATCCGCGCCGGTAAGCTCGGCGTGCGACTTGCCCGCATAGACGAAGGCATCCGGCGCATCGGATTCCGGTGGCCGGTAGACCTTCCGTGGCGCGCTCCACGGCCCTTCAAGACTCGGCGCTCGCCGCAGTACGAGATCGGCAGCCCCGAATCCTACGCTGGTGACTTCAATAAAGCCGGTTCCGTCGGGATCGCGTTGCACGCTGGGTTCCGTTCCTGCATCGTGTAGAACCGGCTGGCGGCGCGATTGCTCCGTCTGCCAGCCTTTAGCGGACCACCATTCAAGCGGGCTTAACCGGCCTGCTGCAAAATTTTCCACGCTCAATCGCGCCAGGTAGAGGTCGTCGTTCAAGCCAAAGAGATAGACAAACCCGCCGTCGCGTAGCGCCTCCGTGGCCATAACCACGCTGTCGCTGGTCCTCGCGGCGATCTTCAGCTTCCACGCTATCGGTTCCGCGTCCGGATTCATCACCCAGTAGGCATTCCAGCCAACCGATTTGAACCCAAGCGAATCCTTCGAGCTGTCCGAAGTCACGCGAGTGCAGAACAGGAGCAGCCGGTTCCCGACGCGGATGCCGTAGCCCGGCCACATCCATATCTTCCCCTCCGTCGGGAATATCTCCGAAGGCTCGCTATTCTTTGTCCGCCAGTAGAACTTGATCGTCGCATGGGAAGGATCGTACCCGTTCTGGATCGCAATCGTATTGTGCAGAAACACGGCGTGTCGCCGATCGTCTCCCGGCTTGCGCGCGACAAACGAATCGCTGAACATCCACAGCACGCGGCCATGGCCCAGATCGATGGAGTATGCGCCATCCCCGCCCAGCCATCGCGGGTCGGAATGAAATAGCCTGTCCGCCTCCGGCCACGCCACTGCCGTCTGCGCAATAGCAGTCGAAGGGATGCACATTGCGAAGAAGAGAAGAATTGCTGCTGGGTTCCGTCTATACATCGGCAAGCCTTCCCAGCAGCATCGCTCCCGCCTGCGAGACGCTGCCCGCGCCCAGCGTCAGAATCACATCCCCTTCGCGCGCCTTCCGCGCCAGTGCCTCGACGCCCGCCGCCATCGACTCGGCATACTCCACGCCACCGCCCACCGTACCCGTCCGCCGGATCGCCTCGACCAGCGACGGCGCATCGACACCTGCAATCGGCTGTTCGCTGGCGGCATAGATGTCCAGCACCTGCACGCTGTCCGCGTCCGCAAACGCCTGCGCGAACCGCGGCTGGAGGTCGCGCGTCCGGCTGTAGCGGTGCGGCTGGAAGAGTACATGCACGCGCGCGTAGCCTGCGTCTCGTGCGGCCAGCAACGTCGCCAGGATCTCCGTGGGGTGGTGGCCGTAGTCGTCCACCACGGTCACGCCGCGCACCGTCCCTCGCACCTGAAAACGCCGGTCGACGCCGCGATAGCTGGCCAGTCCGGCGGCGATCCCCTCTGGCGGAACGCCAAGCTGCACCCCAATGGCAATCGCCGCCGTGGCATTCAGCACATTGTGCCGCCCCGGAACGTGCAGGGTGAACGGCCCCAGAAGTAGCCCGCGGCAATTCACCTCAAACTGCCACTGCCCCACCGGCAGGGGTGCCGCAGATCTCGATTTCGAGACCTGGGTCTCTGCCGCCCGCCTCAGCCCCTGTAGGCGGAAGTCCGCGTCCTCCGATTCGCCATAGGTATAGACACGCCTTCGCACGCGCGGCAGGACTCCGCGCAGAAGCGCGTTGTCCCCACAGGCCGTCGTCGCACCGTAGAACGGTACGCGGTCCATGAACTCGACGAACGCCGCTTCCACATCGGCGATGTCGCGATAGCAGTCCATGTGCTCGCGGTCCAGGTTGGTCACGACCGCCAGAACCGGCGAGAGCTTCAGGAAGGAGCGGTCGCTCTCGTCCGCCTCCGCAACCAGATACTGCGAACTGCCCAGCCGCGCGTTCGATCCCAGCGCGTCCACTCGACCGCCGACCACTACCGTTGGGTCCAGATTCCCCTCGCCGCCGCCCGCGCCCAGAACCGCCGCAATCATGCTGGTGGTCGTCGTCTTGCCATGCATCCCGGCCACGGCAATCCCATACTTCAGCCGCATCAGCTCCGCCAGCATCTCCGCGCGCTGAATGACCGGTATCTTCCGCGCCCGCGCCTCGACCACCTCGGGATTGCTTGCCGGAACAGCCGAACTGATGACCACCACGTCCACTTCCGCCACGTTCTCCGCCGCGTGGCCCGTATCGATCGTCGCGCCCAGCCCCGCCAGCCGTTCCGTCGCCGCCGTCCGGCGCAGGTCGGAGCCGGAGACCGCGTAGCCCATGGTCAGCAGAATCTCCGCAATCCCGCTCATGCCAATGCCGCCAATGCCGATAAAGTGAATGCGGTGCGACGGAGCGAATAAAAAATGACCCGGCAAGAACATGCGCAACACCCTCTCCTTGGTGCTCTGGCTTCGGTTCTCCGTCGCACCCGAACTTCACTCTACCAGCCTTTCGCCCAGCCGCATCCGTCCCAATCCGCCCCTACAGCCGCCCCGGTCGTCGTCCTGGCTCCGCACAGGGCCAAGGTCATCCCGTTTCCCTCCCCATCGCAGACCCCGTCCGTTCACAAAGGGCAGAACCCTCCCGCGTCCGATCTACCCCAGGAAACCCTCCGGCTCCACAAGGTCTCCAGCCTTCCCGCGGCTCGATAGCCGCAGACTGGATCTGCCAACCCCAGAGGGGACAGGTTCCCCCGCCGCTCCGCGCGTCCTGTGGCGCAGAGGGGCGGGAGCGAGTGCAAATGAAGAAATTGGTTGGACAAACGACCGATCTCACTGGCCAAAGAGTCGCGGAGGAATCTGTTGACAGCGCAGAAAACTTCATAATGGGTCAACTCATTGAAAATAAGAATGTTGCCGACTATCTGCGGCTTTGCATATTGGCAAGATAGAGGTTTTTTTAGCAGACCACTTTACGATTCTTCCGCTTCCGGTCAGACCAATTTCTCAATTTAATGCGATCATTGTGCTCTTCGTCACACCCCCTGGATTGCCTAGCTGCTATCATCTGCACGGTCGGGGAAATGACGTTCTGAGATTGCTCAAAATGTCAACCGCGGAAATCATAACGAGATTTTAAAAGGGGAGGGATTGTGTCTGTTACCGCATGGGTATGGTTTTTGCTTGCCGTGAGCGTGCTGTCGCTCATCGTCGCGTGGGTGTTCTCGCGGAAAGTCATCGGAGCAAACACAGGAACTTCGGCGATACAACAGATCGCAGGTGCCATCGGAGATGGCTCCGCAGCCTTCCTCAAGCGTCGGTACAAGACCGTAGCGGCTCTTCTGTGTCTGCTGCTGCTTCCCGGATTCGCCTACGCCCAGTCGGGACACGCCAGCGGCGGCGAAGCCAACCTGGTCCTACCGGACCTGACAACCGTGCATTTTTTCGGCATGAACGGCCACGCCCTGCTGTCGATCGGACTGCTCTTCTGCGTCGGCGGCCTCCTCTTCGGCATGGCGATCTATGTGCAGTTGAAGAACATGCCAGTCCACCGCAGCATGCTCGAGATCTCCGAGCTGATCTATGAGACCTGCAAGACCTATCTGGTGACGCAGGGCAAGTTCATCATGCTGCTCTGGGCCTTCATCGCGGTCATTATTTCGCTGTACTTCGGCGTCCTGGCCCCGGTCCCGGGAAAGTCGATTGCGGTCACATTGCCGATCATCCTGCTGTTCAGTCTGGTCGGGATCGCGGGCAGCTACGGGGTGGCGTGGTTTGGAATCCGGGTCAACACCTTCGCCAACTCGCGCACGGCATTCGCTGGCCTGCGCGGCAAGCCATATCCCATCTCTGAGATTCCGCTGAAGGCTGGCATGAGCATCGGCATGTTGCTGATCTCGGTCGAGCTGCTCATCATGCTCTTCATTCTGCTCTTCATCCCGCGCGACTACGCAGGCCCCTGCTTCATCGGCTTCGCCATCGGCGAGTCGCTGGGTGCCGCGGCGCTACGCATCGCGGGCGGCATCTTCACCAAGATCGCCGACATCGGGGCCGACCTGATGAAGATCGTCTTCAAGATCAAGGAGGACGATGCGCGCAACCCGGGCGTCATCGCCGACTGCACCGGCGACAACGCGGGCGACTCGGTCGGCCCCAGCGCCGACGGCTTCGAGACCTACGGCGTCACCGGCGTGGCCCTCATCACCTTTATCCTGCTGGCCGTCCGGGAGCCTTCGACGCAGGCGCAACTGCTGGTCTGGATCTTCGTCATGCGTGTTGCCATGCTGATCTCCAGCTCGGGCGCCTACTTTCTCAATGGCGCCATCTCGCGTGCGAAGTACGCGAACTCCGACGAGATGGACTTTGAGACGCCCCTGACCTCGCTGGTCTGGATCACGTCGATCACCTCCATCGTCCTCACCTATATCGTCACCTACCTGATGCTGCCCACTCTCGGGGACGGAACGCTCTGGTGGAAGCTGGCCTCGATCATCTCCTGCGGCACTCTTGCGGGCGCGATCATCCCGGAGCTGGTCAAGGTCTTCACCTCCGTCAAGTCGACCCACGTCAAGGAAGTCGTCAAGTCCGCGCAGGAGGGCGGGGCCTCGCTGGGCATCCTCTCGGGATTCGTGGCGGGCAATTTCTCCGCCTACTGGCTGGGGCTGAGCATGGTTGCGCTCATGGCGATGGGCTACTTCTTCAGCACTGGCCCGTCCATGGAGGCGCAGATGCTTGTTCCCGCCGTCTTCGCGTTCGGTCTGGTTGCCTTTGGCTTCCTCGGGATGGGGCCGGTCACGATCGCCGTGGACTCCTATGGCCCAGTCACCGACAATGCGCAGTCCGTCTACGAGCTGTCGCTGATCGAAGAGGTCCCCGGCATCGAAGCGGAGTTGAAGAAGGACTTCAACATCGACGCCCGGTTCGAGCGCTGCAAGCATCTGCTGGAGGCCAATGACGGGGCGGGCAATACCTTCAAGGCCTCGGCCAAGCCCGTGCTCATCGGAACCGCCGTCGTCGGCGCAACCACGATGACCTTCTCCATCATCATGGCTCTCACCCACGGGCTGACCGACAACGTGGACAAGCTCTCACTGCTGCATGCGCCCTTCATGCTCGGACTGATCTGCGGCGGCGCGGTGATCTTCTGGTTCGCCGGTGCCTCCACGCAGGCGGTCTCCACCGGGGCCTACCGCGCGGTCGAGTTCATCAAGCAGAACATCAACCTCGAAAGCACGGAGAAGGCGTCGGTCAAAGACAGCAAGAAGGTCGTCGAGATCTGCACCAAGTACGCGCAGAAGGGGATGTTCAACATCTTTCTCGCCGTCTTCTTCTCCACCCTTGCCTTCGCATTCATGGAGCCGTTCCTGTTTATCGGCTATCTCTTCTCGATTGCGATCTTCGGCCTGTACGAGGCCATCTTCATGGCCAACGCGGGCGGCGCATGGGACAACGCCAAGAAGATCGTCGAGGTTGACATGAAGCAGAAGGGAACTCCGCTACACGACGCAACCGTGATCGGCGACACCGTCGGCGATCCGTTCAAGGACACCTCCTCGGTGGCGATGAACCCGATCATCAAGTTCACCACCCTCTTCGGACTGCTTGCGGTCGAGCTTGCCGTCACACTCTCCTCAAACAACCCGATGCTCACCCATCTTCTGGCCGTCGCATTCTTCCTGGTGTCGATGTTCTTCGTCCACAAATCGTTTTATGGAATGAGGATCGACTCCCAGGAGAGCAACTGACTCCTGTTCTGTAAATCCTGTCCGATAAACCAAAGAATACGTCGCCTGAAACTGGGCGACGTTTTCTTTGCCCAATAGAGTAGTTGCTTTCAGGTGGGGTTGCTCCTGGTTCTTCACCGAACTCTTCCGATTCTCTTCCTGGCTACGGTTGTGCAGCATTGCTCGCACCGGATAGCACGGTGGGCGCATCAAACAGGTAGAGTCGGTTTCGAGTAGTCTTTTTAAAATTCACCGATTGAGATCAACCGAAGATCATCAGGAGAGACGATATGGACCGCAGCGCAAGTGCAGTCTGGCATGGCAGCTTGAAGGACGGCAAGGGAACAATCTCCACCCAGAGCGGCACCTTGAACAAGACACAGTACAGCTTTGCAACGCGCTTCGCCGAGGGCGTGGGAACGAATCCCGAGGAGCTGATCGCGGCAGCGCACGCGGGCTGTTTCACCATGGCGCTGAGCGCGGAGCTGGGCAAGGCGAACTTCACCCCCGTCTCGATCGAGACATCGGCCGTGGTAACGCTGGATATGCAGGTCAAGCCAACGATTACCAAAATCCATCTGACGACGAAGGCCCAGATACCCAACATCGACAAGGCGAAGTTCGATGAGATCGCCAACGGCGCAAAGGCGGGTTGCCCGATCTCGCGGCTGCTGGCGGCGGCGGAGATCACATTGGACGCAACGCTGCTATAGCGATGCGTTCCACCCATTCCTGGGGCTGGATCCCATCGCAGTTGGAGGCAACCTGTGAAACGTGGGAGGGGTCTTACTGGGTGAGGTGATTTATGACATTGCGACTGGGTTTGGACAAGATTGCGGCTCCGCCGTCGCATGGGGCGGGTAAGACGGCAGGTGGGAACAAGACCGAAGACGTTTCGAGTGATGAGAAGAAGATGGACAGTTTGGCGATGCGCATGGCCAAGCGCGCGGAGAAACGAATGGTAGGGAACGAGGGAAAGATACCGGGAAGCACGATCTTCTCGAAGTAACCTCAAAACGGCGAGTAAAGACCCGAACCTGCTCCGATGAGTGGGGCCGTCCTACGTTCAGCGGGTGAAGGGTTCAGCGGGTGAAGAGGTCTTTGACCTGCTGGAGCATGACTTCGCGGCCTGTGATGGAGATGGACTCGGTGAGAGGGAGCTGCTTGGGGCAGGCCTCGACGCAGTTCTGAGCGAAGCCGCACTCCTGGATGCCGCCTTCGCCGGCGAGGGCGCGCAGGCGTTCCTCTTTGAGGACGGAGCCGGCGGGATCCATGTTGAAGAGGCGGGCCTGCGCGATGGTGGCTGCGCCGACGAAGTTGGTGTCCTCGCTGAACTGCGGGCAGACCTCCATGCAGATGGTGCAGGAGATGCAGTTGGAGAGCGG
>VFSW01006171.1_pt1 | contig 17656 bp, 12 predicted proteins | sample 5358111 | NCBI WGS metagenome assembly VFSW01 (sample SAMN11554181, study PRJNA540505) | mine drainage metagenome | isolation source: sediment from site ElyBrook_90M | place: USA: Ely Copper Mine, Vershire, VT | collected 2017
CTTCTGCCCAATCGTGTTGTCGTGCAACGCGAGGATGGACGCGGCGAATAATCCGGCGTTCTTTGCGCCGGCTTCGCCGATCGCGAAGGTTGCGACAGGAATGCCCGCAGGCATCTGCGCGATCGATAGCAGCGAGTCGAGGCCATTGAGGGCGCGGCTCTTCACCGGCACACCTAGAACCGGAAGACTGGTCTTCGATGCGACCATTCCCGGCAGGTGCGCCGCTCCGCCCGCGCCCGCGATAATCAGTCGCAGGCCGCGGGCCGCTGCTGTCTCGGCGTACTTCATCATCTTGTCGGGAGTGCGATGGGCAGAGACGACCTCTGCTTCATAGCTGATTCCAAATTCGTCGAGCACCTTCGCCGCGGCTTCCATCGTTGGCCAATCGGACTTCGATCCCATAATGATTCCGACGACTATCTTTTTTTTCGCCTTCGCCATCACGCCCTCCATCCCTGCAATACTTCAACAAACGCTGCCTGTTCGAGTGCCTGTACACGGTCCTTCAAGATCTCCGCGGTATCGCCGGGTAGAACGGGACAGCGCTTCTGCAGGACGATGGGACCGCCGTCGACTTCTTCGGTTACCTGGTGAATCGTGCAGCCTGTTTCACTGACGCCCGCGGCCAGCACAGCCTCGTGCACTCGCTGATTCATCAGGCCACCGAACGCTGGCAACAGCGATGGATGCACATTCAACAGCTTCCCGCGCCAGGTCTCTACAAACTTCGCCGACACAATGCGCATGTAGCCAATCAGCAGCACCAACTCTACTCCAGCCTCTCGCAGGGCTTCGGTCACTTGGTCGTCATACGCCTCGCGCTTCAATCCTGCGGGATCGAGAAATTGAGTACGAACTCCGTACTTCGCCGCGCGCTCAAGAATCGGCGCCGTTGGTTTGTCGGAAGCAACGAGAACAATGTCAACATCGAGCGTGCCTGCAGCGATCGCGTCGAGAATACCCTGCAGCGCCGTTCCGCGAGTTGAGCCGAGAACACCCACCTTCACACTCATGCCGATCGTACCGCCTTCATATGCTCTACTCGCCGTGCGATTAGCTGCTCGGTTCCAATGTCCTTGCGATGAAAGAATGGGCCAGGAATCTGCTGCACGACGCGCTCGCACAGGGCCTCTGCGTCAGAGATTGTCGTGGCTGTGCCGACAATGGCAACGGTTCGCGAGCCTGTGGCAATGAGCTCGCCGTCCTTCACGTCGACTGCACTCAGGAACATCGTGACGCCCTTGGGCAATTCCGTTGGCAGCGTTACGACGTCGCCCTTGCGCGGATGATCTGGATAGCCGTCAGGGACGATGTACTTGCAGACGCTGGCCTTGGGAGAAAAAATGACAGCGAGGTTCGCCAATGTCTTGTCGACGATGGCGCGGCAGATTGCGACGAAATCCGTCTCAAGCAGCGTGAGCAGATTGAGCGATTCAGGGTCGCCGAAGCGGGCGTTGTATTCGATGAGCTTTACGCCGTCCTTCGTGGCCATGAAGCCGCCATAGAGGATGCCCTGGTAGGGAGCGACGCATTCCTCGGCGAGCGCTGCCGCGACTTGTTGATTGATCGCCTGCGCCGCCGCAATGTCAGCATCGGTGAGAAATGGGAGCTTGTGATCTGCGTCGGTGTAGGTTCCCATGCCGCCGGTGTTAGGGCCCTTGTCACCCTCGTAGGCGCGCTTGTGATCCTGCACGGCAGGCATGTGGCGCAAGGTGTTGCCGTCGCAGAAGCTCATCAGCGAAAACTCTTCGCCTTCGATTTTCTCTTCGACAACGAAGGGATGTCCGTGTGCGATGAGTTCGCGACAGAATGTGAGGCTGTCGTCGAGCGATAGCAGGTGGTCACCGCACACCTTTACGCCTTTGCCGCCAGCTAGTCCGTCGTCCTTGATGACGTGTTGATTTGGATATTGCTGGAGGACAGCTTCGAGGCCATCGAGAGAGATGAAGCGTTGGAAAAATGGATTGCCGGGGATCTTGTACTTCGCCAGCAACTCACGCGCAAAGCCCTTGCTCGATTCAATGCGAGCGAGGCTTTGGGTTGGACCGACTACCGGAATCTTCGCAGCCCACAAGGCGTCCGCAACGCCAGCGGCCAGTGGGGCTTCGGGGCCCAGGATGGCGATTGTTGCATGATGCAGAAGAGCGAATGCGACGACTTCGGCGGGGTTCGTGATGCTGCCGATGCCGTAGTCAGAGCAGAGGGTAGCGATGCCAGGATTGCGCGCGCCACTGAAGCACAACAACGTTGGCTGCTGCAGAGAACGGGCCAGCGCCATGGCAATCGCGTGCTCGCGCGCTCCCGAGCCGACAATGAGGATCGTTTCGCTCATTTGCCAAGACTCGCCAGGACAGTGGCTTCGAGTGGCCGCAGGTCCGGCTCGAATGTAGTGCCTGTGATCTTTTCGAACAGCTGAATGTATCTAGCGGCTAGCTCGGCGATGAGTTCGGGGGGCGGAACCGGAAGCACCTCGTCCTTGTATGGATCGCAGCGGTCGCGGAACCATAGACGAAAGAATTCCTTGTCGATCATGTTGGGTTCCTGGCCTGCGGCGAGCCGTTCTGCGTAGCTATCGGCCAGCCAGTAGCGGCTCGAATCCGGCGTATGAATTTCGTCGATCAGCAGAATTTCGCCGTCGCTCGTCACGCCGAATTCGTATTTTGTGTCGACGAGAATGAGTCCTCGCTCGGCGGCGAGCTTCTGGCCGAACGCAAATAATTCAAGCGTCTTCGTCGAGCAAAAATCCCACTGCTCCTTCGTCAGCCAACCCTCTGCGACGATCTCCTCGGCAGTGATGGGGCGGTCGTGCTCCTTCTCTTTGGTTGTTGGCGTTACGATGTTCGACGGCAGCGGCTCATTCTTCTTCATGCCCTCAGGGAGAGCATGGCCGCAATAATTTCGAACGCCCTTTTGGTACTGTGTCCAGATCGAGGTGTCGGTCGAGCCCGTCATATAGCCTCGCACGACGAACTCGATCGGGAGCACCGAACACTTTCGCGCGATCAGCGCATTGGCATGCGGACTCGAAATGACGTGGTTGCCGATGATGTCGCGCGTCTGCTCAAACCAGTACAACGATGTGCGATTCAGCACCTGCCCCTTGAACGGAATCGCGCCGAGCAAGCGATCGAAACCACTCTGCCGGTCCGTCGTTACAAGCAGCAGGCGTCCATCGCCGACCTCATAGGTGTCGCGGACCTTGCCTGGATATTTTGCCGCCAGCGGCAGATCCGTAGCCGTCAGACAATGGGGAATCGCATCGAGTAGCACCTGTCGTTCCATCGCAACTACACCTCACCAAAGCGCACGCCGACAGCATTTGCCTCGACGCGGCCCAACTCCCAAACACGGAAGGCAGGAAAACTCTTGATCGCAGCAGCCAACGCAGGCTGCAAGCCCGGAGGCCCAATCAACACAAGCCCTACGCCCATGTTGAACGTGCGATGCATCTCAATATCATCAATATTTCCAAGGCGCTGCATCAACGCGAAGATTGGCTGCGGCGTCCACGTTGAACGATCGATCACGGCGCCTAATCCGTCGGGCAATATGCGTGGAACATTCTCCACCAGACCGCCGCCTGTGATGTGCGCCATGCCCTTGATAGGAATTCCAGCACTGAGAATGCTCTTCACCGGTGCGACATAGTTCGCATGCGGTGCGAGCAATACATCCGCCATCGACTTTCCTTTGAGTTCGTCAGGCGTCGCATCGATCGCATAGCCACCGATCTCGAAGATGAGCTTGCGTGCCAGCGAGAAGCCGTTCGTGTGCAGGCCGCTGGAGTTGATCGCGTACAGCACATCGTCCGCCACGATGTTTGCGCCGGTGAGCAAGCGCTCGCGATCGACTACGCCGGTCACGAAGCCAACCACATCGAGGTCGCCTTCTGCATAGACCGCTGGCATCTCGGCGGTCTCGCCGCCCACCAGCGCGATGCCAGCCTCAACGCACGCAGCACTCATCCCGCGCACCAGCGCCTCGACGATCTCCGGCTCAATTTTATGGAAGCCGAGGTAATCGAGAAAGGTGAGCGGCGTTGCTCCCATCACGATGATGTCGCCCGCGACAGCAGAGACGAGGTCGTGCCCGAGCTCTTCATACCGGCCAGCCATTACCGTAACTTTGCTCTTGGTGCCAACGCCGTCGGTGCTCTGGACCATGACCGGATCCTTGGGACCCTTCAAGGCTTCGCCCAGTGAAAAGAGGGTACCGAACGAGCCCAGACCGGTCAGTACCGACGCGGAATGTGTCTTTGCGACATGCGACTTCATACGCCGCACTGCCTCGTTGCCGGCCTCGATGTCCACTCCCGCGGACTTGTAGTCTACTTTCACGCTCACGCTCTCTCCTACCTAACCCACTTGCGTGCGTTGTCAAACATTCGTTGCCACGGGCTATCTTTCAGCTCACGTGTCCAGGTGTGTTGCACTCCGAGAAAGACTCGCTCGGGATGCGGCATCACAATCAGTGCGCGTCCATCCGTGCTGCTTAATCCTGCGATGCCCTGCACCGATCCGCTTGGATTCAGCGGATACTGCTCGGTGACTTTATCGTACGTATCAATGTAGCGCAGGCCAACGACTGCGTCGGCTGCAACTCCGCTTACGTGGCCCTCGCCGTGCGCGACGACGATGGGCATGCGAGCTCCGGCCATGCCGTCGAAGAACAGCGACGGCGATTTCTGGATCTCCACCATGCAGAGCCGTGCCTCAAATCTTGCTGACACGTTGCGGGCAAAGTGAGGCCAGGCTGTTGCGCCAGGAATGATGTCGCGCAACTGCGCCATCATCTGGCAGCCGTTGCAGACGCCTAAGGCGAAGCTGTCCGTGCGCTCGAAGAATTCTGTGAACATCTGCTTCAGACGATCGTTGAAGAGGATCGTCTTCGCCCATCCACTGCCCGCGCCCAGCACGTCTCCGTAAGAGAATCCGCCGCATGCGGCGAGGCCTTTGAAGGCGGCGAGATCGACGCGGCCAGCGAGCAGGTCGCTCATGTGTACATCGACCGTAGCGAAGCCCGCACGGTCGAATGCTGCGGCCATCTCTACCTGGCCATTCACACCCTGCTCGCGGAGGACCGCAACTCTGGGCCTCGCTGTATGCACGAACGGCGCGCTCACACGCTCGGCTAGATCGAACGGCACGCTGACCTAAAGACCGGGACGAGCTGCATCCTGCAACAAGGAAAACTCCTGTAGCGCGCACTCGGGATTATCGCGCAAGGATTGGATGTGGAAACTGGTCTCCGCCCACATCGTCTGCAGGGCTGTGCGCGTGTTGCGATAAGCGATCTCGTCTCCGCTGCGAATGATAATCTCATTGCCCGGTGCGCTACGAGCAACCACGTGCGCGGCAAGCCCGGCATCCTTCAGTTGAGTGAGAACCTCAGCGACACGCTTGGTCGCGACCTGCACGACTGCGCCAAGCTCTTCGCTGAACAGATGGTCTAGCCCTGCGCTGGGCAGGTCGATGTCGAGCCCCATGCGCCCTGCGAAGGCCATCTCCACCAGCGTCACGAACAGACCGCCATCGCTGCGATCGTGATACGCGAGCAGCTTGTCCTCGCGATTGAGTTGCTGGATCGTATCGAAAAAGTTCTTCAGAATTTCAGCGCTTGGTGCGTCCGGTGCGTGATCGCCAACCTGTCCGTATACCTGCGCGAGGCAGGATCCGCCCAGACGATTTTTTGCTTCGCCAAGATCAATCAGGATCAGCGAAGCGTCGCCTTCGCGTAGTTGCGGGGTGAGTGTTTTGCGTACATCGCTCACCGGAGCGAATCCTGAAACGATGAGCGAAAGTGGCGAGACAACCGACTTTGCGTCGTTGCCTTCGCGCCACTTCGTCTTCATGGACATCGAATCTTTGCCTACTGGAATCGTCATGCCCAGAGCGGGGCAAAACTCCATTCCTACAGCATGCACTGCGTCGAAGAGCTTCTGATCTTCCTGGCCTTCGCCGGCTGCGGCCATCCAGTTAGCGGAGAGCTTGATGTCGCGAAGTTTGTCGATCGCCGCGCCCGCCATGTTGGTGATGACCTCGCCCACCGCCATGCGCGCCGAAGCGGCTGCATCGATTACGGCTAGCGGCGTGCGCTCGCCAATGGCCATGGCTTCGCCCCAGGTCGATTCGTACGCTCCGAGTGTCACCGCGCAGTCGGCCACTGGCACCTGCCACGGCCCGACCATCTGGTCCTGCACGACCATGCCCGTGATGCTGCGATCGCCAATCGTAATCAGGAACGACTTCGACGCAATTGCCGGGAGTCGCAGCAGGCGCTGTACAGCGTCGGCTATCGTTACTCCGGAAAAGTCCAGCGGTGCGGCCGCAATTTTCGTGCGTGTAAACGAGCGCTCCATCTTTGGCGGCTTGCCGAAGAGAACCTGCAGCGGCAGATCGATGGCCTTCTGCTCGCCATCACTCAAGGTCAAATGTGGCTCTTGCTCTGCCGTTCCGACGACCGCGAACGGACAGCGCTCACGCTCGCATATCTCTTCAAACGCGGCTAGATATTCGGGCGCGATCGCGAGCACATAACGCTCCTGCGATTCGTTGCACCATGCTTCGAGCGGGCTCAATCCTGCCTCGCCACGCGGGATGGCGTTCAGATCGAAACTGCCGCCACAGCCGCCGTCTTTGATCAGCTCGGGAAACGCATTGGACAATCCACCCGCGCCTACATCGTGGATGAACGCAATCGGATTCTCGTCGCCGCGCTGCCAGCAGCGATCGATGACCTCCTGTGCGCGGCGCTCCATCTCCGCGTTGTCGCGCTGCACGGAGGCGAAGTCGAGATCGGTATTGCTGCTGCCAGTGCTGCTCGAAGCTGCACCGCCGCCGAGCCCAATCAGCATGGCCGGACCGCCCAGCGCAACCAGCGCATAGCCCGGCTTCATTGCGCCCTTCTCAACGTGCTCCGCGCGAATATTTCCGAGTCCACCGGCGAGCATGATGGGCTTGTGATAGCCGAAGACCGTGTCGCCGCTCAGCTGTTCGAAGGTGCGGAAGTAGCCGCACAGTGCGGGCCTGCCGAACTCGTCGTTGTAGGCTGCCGCACCCAGCGGGCCCTCGATCATAATGTCGAGCGGCGAGGCGATGTGCGCTGGCCGCTCGGGCGCTCGCTCCCACGGTTGTGGGGCCTGCGGCAGATTTAGATTTGATACCGTAAATCCGCACAGCCCGGCCTTCGGTTTCGCGCCGCGTCCGGTTGCACCCTCGTCACGAATCTCACCGCCCGATCCCGTCGCTGCGCCGGGCCACGGCGAGATCGCCGTCGGATGATTGTGGGTCTCGACCTTCAGCAGAATGTGGATGTCTTCTTCGTGATACTTGTACGTCGCGCCGTCCGGCTCAGGGAAGAAGCGTCCGCCGTGTCCGCCGCGAATCACCGCAGCGTTGTCGCGATAGGCGGAGAGGACGTTGTCGCCCGAGACTTCATTGGTGTTGCGAATCATCTGGAAGAGCGAGCGCGGCTGCTGGACGCCGTCGATGGTCCAGGTGGCGTTGAAGATCTTGTGGCGGCAATGTTCACTGTTGGCTTGCGCGAACATATACAGCTCTACGTCCGTCGGATTGCGCCCCAGGCGCGTGAACTCCTCGACAAGATAGTCGATCTCGTCGGGCGCGAGCGACAGTCCTAGCGCGCGATCTGCTGCTGCAATCGCAGCCGCTCCGAGGGTGAGGACGTCAATGTGCGCAAGCTGCTTTTGCTCGCGCGGCGCGAACAGAGCGTGCAGTTCGTCAGCGCTCTCGAAGAAGACGCTTTCGGTCATGCGGTCGTGCAGCGCACCCGCTAGCGCGCGGACATCATGAGCGCCGGGAATCCGCACGACGCGCGCACGCTCGATGCGCTCGATCGCGGTGAAGCCCGTGTTGTGCAGAATGTCGGTCGCCTTGCTGGACCACGGTGATTGCGTTCCGACGCGTGGCCCGATCCACACGCACGGCCCGGCCGGCATGCCCACGCCGGCACCGAGCAACTGGGCCAGCCTCTGGTGGTCGATGGCACTCGCGGAATCGGTGCGGAGCAGGAGCAAGTACAGATACGACGCCTCGACTGCGGAGACGCCAGGATCCATCGCGCGCAGGGTAGCGGCCATCCGAGCCGCCTCGAACGTCGTCAGCGCCGACGGTCCGGGCAGCACCCGCATTGTCGTGGCGTTAGAGATGGGCCGAGAGATTTCTTGTGATGTGGCTTGCGACATCTTCAGTATGTTTAGCAGCGTCGTTTCGTTTTTGTTCCAGCGTGTTGAGATACTCTTCCGTGATGTCTCCGGTGACGTAAACCCCATCGAAGACGGATGTGTCGAAGTGTGTGAGTCCGGGCGCAGCATCCGTAATGGCCTGCTTCAAATCGTCGAGATCCTGAAAGATCAGTTCATCGGCGCCGATGTCGTCGGCCAGTTGCCGGACATTTCGTCCGCTGGCAATCAGTTCGGATCGCGCCGGCATATCGATCCCATAGACATTGGGGAAGCGAACCGGCGGTGCTGCAGAGCTGACATAGACCTTCTTCGCTCCCTGCTCGCGGACCATCGCGATGATCTCTCGAATGGTGGTGCCGCGCACAATGGAATCGTCCACCAGCAGCACATTCTTTCCCCGGAAGACCTGCGGAATCGGGTTCAGCTTGCGGCGAATCGACTGCCTGCGCTGCGCCTGTCCGGGCATGATGAACGTCCGGCCCACGTAGCGATTTCTCACCAGCGCATCGCGATACGGGAGTTGCAAGCGCGTTGCAATCTCCTGCGCGGCTACGCGGCTCGTGGACGGGATCGGGATGACGACGTCGATCGGCACATGCGCCCACTCGCGCTTGATCTTCGCTGCGAGCTTGGTTCCCATGTTGATGCGGCACTGATAGACCGAGGCACCATCCAGCACTGAATCGGGTCGCGCAAGATAGACATACTCGAAGAGGCACGGGGCCTTCTCGTGGGCCAGCAGACTCTCATGCCGGTAGACGGTTCCCTGCATGTCGATGAAGACCACTTCACCCGGCGCGAGGTCATGATCCAAATCGAAACCACTCACCTGCAGCGCCACGCTCTCCGACGCGATCATGTACTCAGCGTCTTTGCCCTGGCCGCGAGAGCCGAACACCAGAGGCCGAATGCCATGCAGATCGCGGAACGCAATCATGCCGACTCCGGCGACCATCGCAATGACCGCATAGCCACCCTTGCATCGCCGGTGGACCTCTTCGACGGCCGCGAAGATATCAAACTCATTGGGCTGAACCGCGCCGCGCCGCGCCATCGCATGCGCAAAGACGTTGAGCATGACCTCGGAGTCGGAGCTGGTGTTCAGGTGCCGCATATCCGTCTTGAAGAGGCTGTCCACGATCTCCGAGACGTTCGTCAGATTGCCATTGTGCGCGAAGATGATCCCGTACGGTGAATTGACATAGAACGGTTGAGCCTCCGCTACCGACGCGCACCCCGCCGTCGGATACCGCACATGCCCAACGCCCATATTGCCCAGCAATCGTGCCATGTTCCCGGCATCGAAGACATCCGTGATCAGGCCATTGCCCTTCTCCAGATAGAAGCGGTCCTCAAAGCACGTAGCGATGCCCGCAGCATCCTGGCCGCGGTGCTGAAGCATGGAAAGACTTTCGTAGATCACCGAACTTACTGGACTACGTCCGAAGACGCCGACGATACCGCACATGGTCCCTCACTGCCTGGCTGGTGCCGGAGTAGCTTCGAGGTTCGTCCCGAAGTCCGCCGGCGAGGATAAAAAACTGAAGTCGTCGGAATGCTTCAGTACATTTAGATTCCGGCCCGGCATAAACGGTTCAGCGGGGCTGATTTCACAGGGCCATCCAACGTACTGGCGGTCATCAAAGACGGGACTCCTTTATCATCTCCCATCCAGATGAGGAAAATCGGGCAAGCACGATCTTCCGGGGAGATTTTCGGGCAGAAAACGAGGGTACTCGCGCGCATTTCGCACAGCGTGGGCGCTTATCGTCATCACTAGAAATTGAAGGATAGCCCACCCTTGATGCCGCGCGGAATCTGCGCCAGGAAGAGGGTCTGCCCATCCGGCGCGAGGACCGGCTGATAGCCCTGCTCGAGCAGGTTGGTCGCCTCTACCACCGCATCCACACCCTGTGGCAGCAAACGTCCTCCCCACAAGCGCTGCCGAAGGTAAAAGCTCATATAGGCTTCCTCTGGCGTGGCGTTATAGGCATTCACCTGGGTCAGGGTCCGGAGCGGCTGCCAGCGATATTCCACCCGCAGATCGCTTCCCGTCCGCGCGATCCTGCCCCGCAAAGCAGCGCTCATCGCCTGTGCGGTCTGCAGCGTGGTCCCTGCCGCCAGGTCAGTCATGACCAGATTCCCGTTGCTGCGCAATACCGTACCCAGGTCATACTCGACCCACGCCGATAGCGCCGGGGTTAGCGGTTGCATCAGCGAAACACTGAGTCCTCGTCCGGAATATCCCGGCGCCGCAACTTCGAACGTCCCGGTAGTAGGATCAGCCACCACATCGGCCACTTGTAGTGCGTTGCGCCCCATCAACCCGCTGCCTCCGATCGCGCTATAGGCGAAACGGTCGAGGTAGGCCGAAGCGCTCAGAACGCGGCCCCCCAGCTTGCGACTGACTGAAATCTCCTGATGCAGGCCACTATCGCTCGACGGCCGGCCGTGCGCATCCGTCACCGCCGTCAGCGTCGGCTTCAGCTGGTCGAGATCGTCCGAGCTTTGCAACTCACGACCCGTCGCAAAGCGATACTCCACCACGACATTGCTCCCCGGCCGTACGGTCAGGCGCAGGAACGGCTCGGCCTCCAGCCGCGTGGCCTCGAGACGCTCCGCCTCCAGCAGTGTTCCAACGTCGATCAGGAAGGTGTCACCCAGAGTAAACTGCTGGGTACTCGCAAGGTGCAACACCTGCAAGCCGTTGGTCGAACCACCGCTCATCATCTCCGGGTGCGACTGAAAGCTGGAGACCATCCGGGTGCTTCCGCTGAACGGAGTTCGCCGCTCATAGCCTGCAATGACCGCGACCGATGGGCCTGCGGGATACGCGCCTCCGGCGTTGCCGAGATCGGCGCGAAAGACCGCCCCATCCCCGTCCGCCATCGTACGATCCAGCACCAGGGACTGGTGCATACCGCCGTCGCCAAACCCGCCATCCCCGTTGGTCAGCACGATTCGTCCCTGCGAAGACACCCGGTGGGTCTGGTCCGCGCTGCTGGAAACCGAAACCCCTTCCTCCGGGTCGACCAAGCGCAGCAGCGGCCGGCTCGCCGTCGATCGCAGCGTCCACTTCCAGTCGTCGACTGGTTCATCGGCTCTGCGGCGCTGTGCCGGCAGCCAGTTGTCGGCCTCAAACAGGGCGCTCATGGTGAGATTCACCACGGACTGTACGCCTGCACGCAGCCGTATATTATTTCGCGAGAGTGGAACAAAAAAGGCGGCGGTAGCGCGGAGTTGATATCGGCCGGGCGTCACCAGGGGCATCATGTAGCGGCCATGGTCGTCGCTGATGGCGGTGGCTACCGTGCTTGCGTCGGCGCGCACCAGTTGGATCAGCGCACCCATCTGCGGTGTGCCGCGAACGTCGCGTACTGTGCCTGAGATCATCGCAGGTGTCTGCATGGCAAGGCTTCGCCCTGTCCAACCTGCCACGAACATCATCAGCAACAAACCTGGTACGACTCGTTTCACCGCGCTCAAACCCTCATCTGCGCGTCTGCGGCTCTCCGAATGTCCGCCCAGTCGGGAAGCCGGACGGCGGTCTAGCTGGTGGAGATAGCCAACACTGTACTGTCCTGTGCGGCTTGGCTCCTCATGCCTGGAAAGCGATAATTCTACCGCTCTGCCATGCACCCTGCAACGGTCCTTCTTCAGTCTACTGCTCCACAATAAACGGGGCGCTCTGGGCAATCTGCTGCTTCGAGACACCGTCGTTCACTTTGATCGTCACCTGATACCGCCCCGGCTCGAGAGCCGCCAGCGGCATCGTCTTCTCCAGCGTCAGTTGATCCGCGTTGGGGTTCAACTTCGCTGCCGACTCCTGAGAGTCGAGAATCTGCTTGTTCGTCGCCAGATCCAGTACCTGATACTCAATCGTCGCATCGTTGCGCTTGTTGTCGCCGATGCCCAGATTATAAACCTGCATCCAGAAATTCAGGTTCTGCGCCCGATGGAAGGTCACCGGCGCCGAAATCGTCGCATGGACCCGGGGGATCACCTTCGTATTGCCGATAACGAAGCTGCCAGCGCCAACATCCTTCGAAGGCACACGCTCCATCTCACCCGCCAGAATCAGCGAGGAGGAGGCCAGGCGGTCATCGTCGAACTTGGGTACATCGACGCTGCGTCTCCACGTGCCCATGTGGTCAGGGTTGTTCACGTCCTTGATCTCAATCTCCAGCTTGTAGCGTCCCGGCGGCTATGGAATCGCATTCCAATACACCGACATATTATTCTTCGTGCGCTGCAGCAGGTCGCTGGGCGTCTCCACTTTCACCGTGTCTTCAAAGGTGTACACGATGTGGTGGTTGATGTTGCTGACGCGCCCAAGAATGTTGACCGTACCTGTCGAGTCGCCTTCCTTGGTGCTGTAGGTGATGTCCCCGTTGCGGATCTGCAGTGTGACCGGAACCATCACGGTCTCGTTGGTCAACTTCACGTAATCCGTACGTACGTCGAAGAGGAACGGAGGTCCGGTCAGCACCTTCGACGATGCGAGGAACTTATCCAGATCGGCGAACTTCACCGGCGGAGGTGCAAACAACTTGGCGAACGTATCCAGCCGGTCAAACTGCTTGCTCTGCTGCGACGAAGCCATCGGTCCTGTGCCGAGCTGCTCCATGCCGCCACCCGAGAAACGATCAGCCTTCTTGGCCTGGCCCATCTCTTCGTACTGCGTCAGTCCGGCTCCCGGAACGTGCGTCAGGGCATCTTTCTCGGAGCGGTCCATGGTCGCGTGGTAGTCGCCGCACATGCAGGTATCGACGAACTCAATGTCGATGTTGTCGCCAATGCCTTCGAGGTACCGGTAATGCCACACCTCGAACGGGAACGTCGACGTATTGCCACCACCCTCCTCCATCGGACGGTCATAGCTTCCCCCTGACGGGTGCGAGTCAATGCTGTCGGCCTTTCCGTAGGCGATATAAATATGACCGCGATCGGTCATCCAGCCAGGCTTGCCCGCGGCAAAGTGCTCGTTGGCATAGGCGATGCGCGCGTAATACTCATCGCGATATTCATTGTCATTGGAGTCCGGATTCGGGTTGCGACGGAGCCAGAACTGCTCGATGAACGAATCGCGCTCTTCGTCATTGGAGAGACTCTTGAAGGTCTTGGCCTCCTGGTCGGTGATAATCCACCGAACATCTTCATCCAGCCACTTTTTGTAGGAGCCCTTCAACTCGGCCACCGTCGACTTGCGGCGCTCACGTTCCTCGTGGTCGCTCAAGCGGCGTTTTAATGGGTCCGGCTTTTCAGCGACCGGCGGAGTCTTGGTGACGCCCCCATTATCCTGTACCGATTGCGCGGCCGAATCGCTGGCCGGTGCGGTCTGAGCAAACGCTGTTGCGCCTGCGCACGAGAGCGCCAGAATAGCTATACCGGACACGATGAAACGAACCTGCGGGGTTTTCATGAGGGGGCCATACTCCTGTTACATAGACGCCTTCATTCTAGCTCCCACAGACCCTGCGCACAAGGCGCTCTTGCAACCCGCTGGTATCATCAAGCCATCGAAGCAGTTCCCCGGCATGTGCGTGCCCGGAATCCGGCGATGCATTAGTCTTGGGATTGCGCGAATCTTCCCATGACAGAATGCACGGAACCGAAGCGCCAGACCCTGCGTATACCTCTGCAATGAACCTCACCGCGAACGTGTGTGTCGACTCCAGAAAGCACGTCGCAAAAGAAAGCGTCCATGACCGGTAAGAAGATACTGCTGATCGTTCTCATTGTAGTTGTCATTGCAGGTGTGATTGTCGGCACGGTAGTACACAGCCGCTCGAACGTTCCCGCTGTTACGACCGCCAAAGCTGTCAACCAGGACCTCATCTCGACGGTGAGCGGCACCGGCCAGATCAAGCCCAAGACCTACGTCAACGTTGGCGCCACCTCCTTCGGCCGGATCACGCACCTGTATGTCAAAGAGGGCGACCAGGTGAAGGCCGGGCAGCTTCTTGCAACGGTCGAAAGCGAGCAACCGGCCAGCGCCGTCGCGGCGCAGCAGGCCACCATCGCCTCTTCGCGCACCAATGTCGAGTCCTATATTGCCGCCGAAAAGACAGCCGAGGCCAATGTGGCCCAGGCCGAAGCCGACCTGGAGCAGAAGAAATTCGACTACCAGCGTGCTCAGGCGCTGTACTCCAATAAGCTGATTGCCAAGCAGGACTTCGACGCCAAGAAATCAGCCTTCGATGTCGATATCGCCACGCTTGCCCAGCGCAAGGCCGCAGTTCTGCAAGCCCAGGCGCAGACCGCCTCCGCTCGCAGCCAGGTGGCGCAAGGTGTGGCCACGCTGCGCGGCAACGACTACTCGCTCGGCCTGACACGGAGCCTCGCCCCGTTTGACGGCCTCGTCACCAACGTTCCCGTGCGGGAGGGTGAGACGGTCGTCGTCGGCATCCAGAACGCCGAGGGCTCGACGTTGATGACCCTGGCGGACATGTCCGTCATCACCGCCGAGGTCAAGGTCGACGAGACCGACATCGTCAACGTCGCGCTCGGCCAGACCGCCAGCGTTACCGTCGACGCCTTCCCCGGCCAGACCTTCAGCGGCAAAGTCACCGAGGTCGGAGATCAGGCATTGCTGCGCACCACCGGCGTCGCCACCTCGCAGTCGACCACCGGGACCGAGGAGGCAAAGGACTTCAAGGTGGTCGTCACCCTCGACGCCAGCAAGGTGAACCTCCGCCCAGGCCTCTCGTGCACGGCCAAGATCACGACAGCGCACAAGCCGAATACCCTGACGATCCCCATACAGGCGCTCGTCGAACGCGACCTCGCCGCAGAAAATAAACTCTTCAAGAACCAAGGCAAGGTTACTTCCACGGCCTCGGATACAACGCCCGGCAAGCCGTCGGCGCTGGTTCAGGGTGTCTACCTGATCGCGGACGACAAGGGCCGCCTCCGGGTTCGCTTTGTCCCCGTCGCCACCGGCATCACCGGAACCACCGACATCGAAGTCCTCTCTGGCCTCAAGGCTGGCGATGAGATCGTCACCGGCCACTACAAGATCCTGCGCACGCTCAAGAGCGGAATCGCCGTCAAACGCGACAACTCCATCGCCGCGCCAACCACCTCCGACGACAGCTCCAGCTAGCGCAACGTCTTCAACCATTTTCCCGGAGACCCTTATGACCATCGACACCTCCGAAGTCAGCGCCCCGCAACACACCCCCAGCGGCGCCACCGCCGACGGCCCGCACCCCGGCGACGTCATCGTCACCGACAATCTGTGGAAGACGTACGAGATGGGCGACCAGCAGGTCCACGCGCTTCGCGGCGTCGACATTCGCATCCGCCACAACGAGTATGTCGCCATCATGGGGCCCTCGGGCTCCGGCAAGTCAACGCTGATGAACCTCATTGGCTGCCTGGACAGCCCCTCCCATGGCCGCTATTGGCTCAACGGCCACGACGTCTCCGAACTCAACGACGACGAGCTTGCCCGCATCCGCAACAAGGAGATCGGGTTCGTCTTCCAGACGTTCAATCTGCTGGCCCGCGCAACCGCTCTGCACAACGTCGAGCTGCCGTTGATCTACAACGGAACTCCCTCGGCCGAGCGCATCGCCCGCGCCAAGTTCGTCCTCGAATCCGTCAACCTCAGCGACCGCATGAATCACAAGCCCAACGAGCTCTCCGGCGGCCAGCGCCAGCGCGTGGCCATCGCTCGCGCGCTGGTGAACAAGCCGTCCATCATCCTCGCGGACGAGCCCACCGGCAACCTTGACTCCAAGACCTCGGTCGAGATCATGGCTCTCTTCGATAAGCTGCACGAACAGGGCAACACCATCGTGCTCGTCACCCACGAACCCGACATCGCCGACTATGCTCACCGCGTCATCTCCATCCGCGACGGCTCGGTCGAATCCGACGGCCCCAGCGCCCGCGCCCGCCACAGCTGATACCCGGGACTTACTCCCTGACGTCGTAGGCCCCCTCCACCGCTCGAGAGACAGAGCGCTTCAGCCCTGCTGTGTCCGGCAACGACCTGGATCGCCTGCGCATCAGGGTATACAGCCCCTCCAGAGCATCTCCGCCTACCTGCATCCTCTTCAGCGCGTCTAAACTAGGAGTATGGATAAGCGCGTCCGATTTCTGCTATTGCCTCTGCTTCTTTGCTGCTGCCTACCCAGCAAAGCTCTGGACTCACGCTTCGACCTCATCGGGCCCCGGATCGACGTTCGCGTCACGCGCAACGGCGTAACACTGCCTATCGCGGCGGTTCCCAACCTCCAGGCCGGCGACAAGCTCTGGATCCATCCCGACCTGCCCACCTCGCAATCAGTCAAATATCTGCTGGTCTGCGTCTTCCTGCGCGGCAACACCAATCCCCCGCCCGACAACTGGTTCTTCCGCATTGAAACCTGGGACCCGAAGGTCCGGCAGGAAGGCACCTTCGTCACCGTTCCGGCGGATGCCCAGCAGGCTCTGCTATTCATGGCGCCGGAGACTGGCGGCGACTTCACGACATTACGGTATGCGGTCCGTGGCCGCCCCGGCGCCTTCGTCCGCGCGTCCCAGGACCTCATCGATGCCGGCTTCGAAGAGGCCCGCATCGAGAAATACGTCGCTTCCATCCGCCGTGTCCCTGCCACGAACGTTGCGGATCTTCAAAAGCACTCGAATCTGCTCGCCCGCACGCTGGCCCTCAAGCCCAACGACACGTGCTTCAACCAGCCCGTCGACATGCAGTTCACCTGCCTGACGCAAAGCGGAACGCAGATCGTCCTCGACGACGGTCACGGCCATACCGTGTCCGATGCGCTCAACGGCCCCACCTCGGATCTGATCTCTCAGGCCAGTTACTCCCAGGCTGCCGGTGGAGGCCTCTACTCCGCCTATGTTGGAGCCATCGTCGACGTTGTCCGCATCATGGGCAATATCCACACCGCGCAATTTCAGTACATCCCCGCCATCAGTTTTCCCCAGGGCGAGGCCATGAACCTGCGCCTCAACGCTCCGCCGTCGTTCCACAATCCAAAGTCCGTGCTCGTGATCGCGCTACCCGCCGTGAAGGCCTCAACGCCGCCACCGCTACGTCCCGCCGTCGCCAACGAGGTCACCTGCCTCCTCAAGCCCAGCGTCGTACTGCCCATTGAGGGCGCTCCGCTGGTCTTCTCCACGGACTTCGCCCATGACCTCGTCCTGCACCTGAATACGCCGCCGGGCGCACACGCAGAACCGGATATTCCCCTTTCCCCGGACCCCTATCTTGGTGGGCTCGTCCTCCAGAAGGAAGAGCAGCACCACGTTCCGCTTCGCGACCCATCCTTGCTGACGCCGCACTCTGCCGCGACCTCGGAGCCCAACCCGTTTGCCAACCCCAGCATGGCCGCCGCCAAGGCCCCCGCCGTCAAGCCGGAGCCCGAACCCGTCCTGCTCAGCGGAACCATCCAGGGGCGTTGGGGATTCGACGCCTACACCGGCCCGACCGTCCAACTC
>VFSW01006172.1_pt1 | contig 17655 bp, 19 predicted proteins | sample 5358111 | NCBI WGS metagenome assembly VFSW01 (sample SAMN11554181, study PRJNA540505) | mine drainage metagenome | isolation source: sediment from site ElyBrook_90M | place: USA: Ely Copper Mine, Vershire, VT | collected 2017
CATATCCGTGGCGGTGTTGGGCGCGCTGGCCATCGCGGTCATCCGCGCGCCATGCGCGCTCGCCGCACCTTCCAGCAGCGCGTGGAAGATGGCGGCCTCGACGTAGCTGCGCAGCACCACGGGCATCAGCTCCGCCGCGCTCGGCTCGATCGTATAGTCGGTCGGCAGCGTGGCGCCGCCGTCATCGGCGGGTTTCGGCGGCTCGATCGGCAGCAGCTTGTCATACGTCGGGCGCTGCGAGCTTGCCGATCGGAAAGCGCTGTACACGACGCCGGCTTCGACGATCGCGCCGGAGCGAAATTCCGCGATTACCTTGGCGGCCAGATCGCGCGCGAGTCCGACCGTCGCGAGCCGCGGGGTGTTGTTGACCCGATCGCCATCCACTGGGGCTTTGCTGCGGCGAAAATGGTCGAGGGCCTTGCGCCCAACTGCGAAGAACCGGGCCTCGATACCCTCCGCGGTACAGCGGCGTGCGACTTCCTCGGCCATCCGCAACAAGTTCGCGTTATAGCCGCCACACAGCGCGCGATCCGACGTAATCACCAGGATGAGCGCGACGCGGCGCGCGTTCTCCGCCGGCGCCATCGCATCGGGCGCGGAACCCAGCAGCGAGTCGGAAACGCGCTTGAGCGCTTCGTGATAGGGGCGCGCGTTGAGCAGTGCCTCCTGCGCACGGCGCAGGCGCGCCGCCGACACGAGCTTCATCGCGCGCGTGATCTGCTGGGTTGATTTAACCGACGAAATTCGCCGGCGAATCGCCTTGAGTGTCGCCATTCGTTAGATGTTCGCGTTGACGATCGTGGGTCCCGTCATGCCGCCCGCGCATCGCCCGACGCGGGTGTCCGGGTGCTGACGAAGTTGTCGAGCGCCGCCGTCAAGCGCTTGCGCAAGTCATCGCTGATTTCGCGCTTGGTTGCGATCTCGTCCAGAATGTCCTTGTGGCGCGCTTCGAATAGTGCGTACAGGTCGTGCTCGAACGGCTTCACCTGATCGACGTCGAGCTTGTCGAAGTAGCCCTCGTTGGCGGCGAAGATGATGAGCACTTCCTTGTCGGTCGAAAGCGGATCGTACTGATTCTGCTTGAGCATCTCAGTCAGCCGCTCGCCGCGATGGAGCAGGCGCTGGCTGGCCGGGGCGAGATCGGAGCCGAACTGCGCAAAAGCCGCCATCTCGCGATACTGCGCGAGGTCGAGTTTGAGCGTGCCGCCGACCTGTTTCATCGCCTTGATCGCGGCCGAAAAGCCGACCCGCGAAACCGACAGCCCGACGTTCACCGCAGGCCTGATGCCGGAATAGAAGAGGTCGGCGTCAAGTACGATTTGGCCGTCGGTAATCGAGATGACGTTGGTCGGGATATACGCTGAAACGTCGCCCGCCTGCGTTTCGATAATCGGCAGTGCGGTGAGCGAGCCTCCGCCCATGTCGGCGGAAAGTTTCGCCGCGCGCTCGAGCAGGCGCGAATGGAGATAGAAGACGTCGCCGGGATAGGCCTCGCGCCCGGGTGGACGGCGTAACAATAGCGAGAGCTGGCGATATGCGGTCGCATGCTTGCTCAAATCATCGTAAACCAGCAGCGCATGACGGCCGCTGTCACGGAAGTATTCGCCCATCGTGCAGCCCGAGTACGGCGCGATGAACTGTAGCGGCGCCGATTCGGAAGCGGTCGCGGCGACCACGGTGGTGTACTCCATCGCACCGTAGCGATTGAGCTTTTCGACCACCTGCGCGACGGTCGAGCGCTTCTGCCCAATCGCGACGTAAACGCAAAAGACGTTCTGTCCCTTCTGGTTGATGATGGTGTCGATCGCGAGCGCGGTCTTGCCGGTCTGGCGATCGCCGATAATCAGTTCGCGCTGCCCGCGGCCGATTTGCAGCATCGAGTCGATCGCCTTGATGCCGGTCTGCATCGGTTCCTTGACCGGTTGGCGCTTGATGATGCCGGGGGCCTTGATCTCGATGCGGCGCGTTTCGGTGCTCTTGATCGGACCCTTGTCGTCGATCGGCTGGCCCAGCGAATTGACTACCCGGCCGAGCAGCGCCTCGCCGACCGGAACCTCCGCGATACGGCCGGTGCGCTTGACTTCGTCGCCCTCGCCGATCGCCTGCGGATCGCCAAACAGCGCGGCGCCGACGTTGTCTTCTTCGAGATTCAGCACCATGCCGTACACGGAATGAGGAAACTCGAGCAATTCGCCGGAGGCTGCATTTTGCAGTCCGTAGATGCGCGCGATGCCGTCGCCGCACGACAACACGCGGCCGGTTTCGCGCACTTCGACCGAGCCCTCGAAGCCCTTGATCTCGCTGCGCAGAATGTCACTGATTTCAGATGGTCTGATTTCTGCCATAGATGTGTTTCCGGGTGCCCCGCGCCTAGCCGCTCAGACGCCGTTCGGCGTCGGCCAGCCGGGTAGCGAGACTGCCGTCGTAGATTTTTCCTTCCAGTTCGGCGATGACGCCGCCCACCAGCGACGCGTCAACCTTGGTCGTCGGGATGATTTTCTTACGCGCGATTGCCGCAAGTCCATCCACCACGCGGGCGAGATCCTCGTCCGTCGGCGGGTAGGCAAACGTCAGCGTCGCACGCGCGCGGCCCATCAGATCGTCGAGCATGCGCGCATAACTCTCGGCCATCGCGGTGACGTCGGCGACGCGACCGTGATTCGCGACCACCACCGCGAACGATCGTAACGGGAAGCTCAGATCGAGCCGCTCGGCGATTTTGCCTAACGCCTCCATCCGCAATGCGTGCGTGATCGCCGGCGATTCCAGTTGCGCCGCGATTTCGGGAGAATCGACGATCCGCGCCAGGCGCTCGAGTTCCACGCCCCATGCCTCAAGCTGAGCGTGATCGGTTGACAGACCCATCAACGCACGCGCATACCGCTTGGCGACCTTGGAGTTTTTCAACGCCCGGCCTCTTCGCCCAATTTCTCGACAAAGCCCTGCACCAGGCGCGTTTGATCGGCGGCCTCAAAGTTATTCTTCACGAGATCGCCGGCGAGCCGTCCGGCCGCACGTGCGAGCGCCTGGCGCACCCGCCGATTGGCGTTCTCGGCCATCGCGGTCGCGCTAATCTCGGCGTCGCGTTTGATGCGCGCGGCGGACTCCTGCGCGAGATCATATATGCGTCCAATCTGGTACACGGTTTCGTCGGCCAGGTCGGATGATATCTGGCTCTTTTCGGCATCGAGCTTCGCCATTCGCTCGGCCGCGCGATTGGCCAATTCCTGCGCATCGCGAAACGCCGCATCGGCCTTCGAGATCGTATCACGGATGCCGGTGGCGCGATCCTTGAAGTAATTTTTCGCCGCGGGCATCGCGTATTTCGCGAGGATGCCCGCGAAGAGCAGAAAATTGATGACGTAGAAAAGCAGCGCACCCCAAGTGCCGCGCTCCTCGACACCACCCTCCGCCGCCAGCGCGAGCGACGGAATCAGCGCCCCGCCCAGTAGCGTCGCCGCTATCGTAATCCGTGACTTCATCAGTTGTTTAGAGTGCCACCGGCATTCACCGGACGACCCAATACGCGTTGCGCAAGTTCCCCCGCCAGCGTTTCCGCCATTTGCTGGAGCTCACCCTGCGCGGCATCGATACTCTTCTCAATTCCCGCCCTGACCGCATCGAGCTCGACCCGGGCTTCGGCCCGCGCCTCCTCGATCATTTTGGCTGCTTCGGCGTCTGCCTGCCGACGCTCGGTTTCACGCCGCGCCAAGGCGTCGCGTCGAATCGTCGCGAGCTGCTGCTCGCGCTCCTTGACCGCCGTCCGCTCCTCTTGAAGTAGCCGCTCGGTCCGATCGTTGAGGTCCTTCAGGCGATGTTCACGGTCGCCGAGCAATCTAAGAAACGGACCGAAGAAAATCCACCCGAATACCATCCAGAACGCGAGGAAGGAAACGAGCAGGGTGGCAAAGACACCCCAGTCCGGCGGAATGTGCATATTAGGACATCAACTCCACCCAACAGTGGAATCATCCCCGCGCAACAATGTCAAGCTAATAATGACTCGTCGGCAAATTTAGGCCTGCTTCTGGACGCCGGCCACTGCGACGCGCTCGTCTTTGGCAAATACCGTGACCTTTGCGCCCTGCGAAGCCTCCGGTTGCATGGAACAATGGCCCTCGAAAAGAGCGCCCTCATGCACCACGAGAATCGGCGCGGTCAGGTTGCCGATTACCTTCGCCGATGGACGGATTTCGATCCGCTGCGTCGCCGTAAGGTCGCCGCTGATTTTGCCGGCTACGATAATCGAGGCGGCCTTGATTTGCGCCGTGACCACCGCCGATTCACCAATCGTAAGGCTGTCCTTGCCGGTAATTTCGCCATCGACCTGGCCGTCGATTCGGGTCGGCCCATCAAACGATAGTTTGCCGCTAATCTTCGAGCCACTGTCGAGATAAGCGCGCTCACTGGCTGCCGGCGCCGCGGCCGTTCGTATAGGCATTGCAGGCTTCTCATTCGGGCTTGCGGTAGTGGTGACCACGATTGGCGTCACAGGTTGTGCAATGGGCTGAGGCTGAACCCGGGCGTTCGGATCGATTCTGACGTTCTTGTCCGGCTCTTTGCTAAACAGCGCCATGATGGTTCAGCTCCTCGCGGGAAATTTGATCAGGCAGGCAACGGCCCCCCACCCCTTCGACCGCACCCCAATTCACGCTTCCGCTATTAACTGATAGCACCTGCCGAGTCAAATTTCACGCATCTTTCTGTGCACTCGCAAAACTGTGCGTCGCAGGACCTGAGATTGCGTCGGTAAGTTGGGTCGAACCACGTCGCTAATAGGAGCGCGCGCGAGCCATGCTTGACTTGGCACCGCGAAGGGCGAACCTAATTACTATTCTCGCGGCTCGAGTCCGCATCCACAGAGGAGCATCACGATGGCGATTATTCCAGAGGGTTATCTTGATCTATTGACGACGAAAGTTGCCTTCGCCAACCTCGCGACCGTTTTGAAAGATGGGTCGCCGCAAGTCACGCCGATCTGGTTCGACTACACCGGCGGCAAAATTCGCATCAATACCGCGCGTGGCCGAGTAAAATCGCGCACGCTGAAACCGAGCGCCCATATCGCAATAGCGATAATGGATCCCGCGAATCCCTACCGCTATATCCAGGTCCGCGGACGCGTACTGACCGCGACCGAGAAAGGCGCCGACGCGCATATCGATTCGCTGGCGAAGAAATATCTGGGCAAGGACAAATACCCGTTCTCGCAGCCGGGCGACGTCCGCGTGATGTACGAAATCGAGCCGACCTCGGCGCAGGCGATGGGCTGACCGACACCGCAGGCAGGTGAATCAACTGCGAGGCGGGGCGCGATGGGGCGTGCCGCCTCGCGCATCGTCATCGCCCGCCAACACTACATAAGCTTGCGCTGCGGCGGGTCGTCCTTCTGGATGGTGTCGCCGCAAGTCGAGCCGCAATCCGGGCAGAGGTACTCATACTTGTCGCCCTCGGGCAGGACGATCAGCAGACGCTTGCGCACCTTCACCGCCCGATTGCATTTGGGGCAGGCGAGCAGGCTCGCCTCGAAGCGCTCGAACGCCGGCCGTCGATTCTGCGTCATAGCGTCATGCTCTCACGATAAGAGTTGCCATCAAAAGTGATTTTCGGCAACGTCCCGCGAGCTTAATGACGATGGTTACGCCGCCGCGCATTCCGAGGACGGTCCGTGTTACTTCGCGTCATGGAAAATGATGCCGAGGGTAAACCGAAGCCCGGATTTGAGCCGGTTGACGCCGTGGCGGACGTTGACGCGATATTGGCCGCGCGAACCGCGCACCGGACGCCAGCGGGTGGCGAAAATAATCGCCTCACCGCGATCGAGCGTAATCGCCTCGCCGCGCGATTGCGCTCGCGGCCGCTGTTCCGTCAGCAGAAATTCGCCGCCGCTGAAATCCTCCTCGCGCCGGTTCAGCACGATCGTCATCTGGATCGGAAAGAAGATCTCCCCGTAGAGATCCTGATGCATGCAGTTGTAGCCGCCGGCCGCGTAACGAAGCATCAGCGGCGTCGGCTTGGTCTGCCCGGCCCGATGGCACTGACCGAGAAAATCGTCGAGCACCGGCGGAAAACCCTCGCCGAGGCGCATCGCTCGCATCCAGTCCGAGGCGATTGGCGCGAGCCGCTCGTAGAGCGCCGTGCGCATCGTGGCGACCATCGGCGGCAAGGGCGCGGCAAAATATTTGTATTCGCCGAGACCGTAGCCGAAGCGCTCCATCACGATTCGGTTGCGAAAGACCTCGCGGCGATCATACAGCGCGATCAGTTCGGTGCATTCGGCAGGCGTGAGCAGAGCCGGCGTGGTGGCGTATCCGCGATCGTCGAGCGAGGCGCGGATCGCGGCCCAGTCGAGCCGCTCGATGCGCTCATCTATATTCATCGACATTGACAACTCGCTTCTCCGCGCACTGGTCGGTCTCTTGATCGCAGGCATTACCTTCGTGGGCGTGATTATCGCGGGAGTCGCGCCCAATCGATTCATGCGCAATACAACCCCGCAAACTTGTAAGCGTGAAGCGCACCGCGTTGTGCCGCCGCCATCCGATCGCTTATCATTCGATGATATTCGCATGGCTGGCAATGGAAATGACGTGCAGGCGCGGGTCTGGCTCGAGACCTACGGTTGCCAGATGAACGTCGCGGACTCGCAATTGATCACCGGCGTACTGCGGCGCGCCGGCTATGTGATCGCCGCGAAGCCTGAAGAGGCCGACGTCATCCTGCTCAACACCTGCGCGATTCGTGAGCATGCCGAGGAGAGGGTAATCGGACGACTGGGGGATCTCGCGCGGCTCAAGCAGGCGCGCCCGGAGGTCAAGCTCGGCCTGCTCGGATGCATGGCGCAGCATAATCGCGCCGCCCTGGTCGAGAAAGCGCCGTGGCTTGACCTGGTCGCGGGTCCCGACACTTATCGGCGCCTGCCCGAATTGCTCGGCGACAGCGGCTTCGACGCGGCCGTCGATGTGCGTCTCAATCGCGCGGAGACCTACGCCGACCTCTCGCCCGATTATGCGAGCGGCGTGCGCGCCTACGTCACCGCGATGCGCGGATGCGACAAGTTTTGCGCTTTCTGCGTGGTGCCGTATGTGCGCGGCCGCGAGCGCAGCGTGCCGCCGGCCGATATCATTCGCGAAGTCCGCGAGCTCGCGGCGCGCGGCGTCAAGGAGATAGTGCTGCTGGGGCAGACCGTCAACGCCTATCGATTTGCCGAAGTCGGCTTCGGCGAGTTGCTGCGGATGGCCGCGGCGGTGGACGGCGTCGAACGGATTCGCTTCACTTCGCCCCATCCGAGCGACATGTCGCCAGCGGTGATCGACGCTATGGCTTCCGAGCCCAAGGTTCAGCCGTATCTGCATCTGCCGCTGCAATCCGGGTCCGATCGCGTTCTCGCAGCGATGGAACGCGGCTACACCGCGACTGAATATCTCGATTTGGTGGCGCGCGTACGCACAGCGATTCCGCAGATTGCGCTCTCGACCGACATCATCGTGGGCTTCCATGGCGAGGAGGAGGACGACTTCCGCGCGACCCTCGATCTGATGCGCACGGTCGGTTACGACTCGGCGTTTACCTTCAAATACTCGGTGCGCGATCACACCCGCGCGTATCGGCTTGGCGATACGGTCAGCGAGGCCGAGAAGCAGCGGCGGTTGAACGAAGTAATGGCGCTGCAGGAAGCAAGCTCGCTCGCTCTATACCGTGCGACGGTCGGACGCGAGTTCCCCGTACTGGTCGAAGGACCGGCGCGGCGCGGTATCGGGATGCTCGCGGGCAAGACGCCTCAGTACAAGACGGCCATCTTCCCTGAGCGCGCGGGCGTCGCGGCCGGGGACACCGTCGCCGTGCGCGTCGCATCGGCGACCACTCACACCCTTACTTGTACGCTCGCCTGAGCAGCCATCCGGATATTCGAGTGACTTAGCGAATCCTGGTCGCGATCAACCCGGATCGCGGTTGCGATCGTTGCGCTGGCCGGTCTGCACGGAGCCTTCGAGCACCTCGATCGCCTGGCGTAAAAAACGAATGCCATGTTTCACGTCTTCGGCGGAAAGTTCAGTGATGATGCCCCGCAGAAAGCGGCGCCCTTGCGCCAGCATCACGCTTTGAAAGCGCTTTCCTCGGGCAGTGAGCACGACGCGCTTTTCGCGCGCGGAATGTGGGTCTTCGACGATCGAGACCAGGCCCAGCGGCGCGCGTGCCATGCCGCGGATGGACTTGGTAATCGCCGAACTGGTGATTTCGAACCACGCCCGGATACGGCGCTCGATATCCTTGCGGCGCATGGTTGCGTCCACTCCGCCCTCGGCGCGAATCAGCCATAATATCGCGACTTGAGTGCGGGTCAACCGCCCGTGGCGCATCGCGTCTTCCAGCGCCATCCCTGCGCGATAATGAATCGGATAGAAAAGTTCGAGCAGCTCGCCGGCAGCCGTCTCGCTGGCGGTCGCATTGACCGATCTCGACGCTGCGGATTTCACACCTTCAAGTGGTCTGCGGATTTTGCTGCGAACCGGGAAATCGTTTGACAAATTCACCTCTGCGGTTATAACACTGTCCCAAGGACAATGTTAACTCAGGACCGTAAATAGGCTCCGCTGGCGACCCGCGGTGCAGGAGATCGAGCATGGAATTCAATCCGTTGGCGCCCGAGGTCAGGCAGAATCCGTACCCCTACTACGCACACCTCCGCGATCATAACCCGGTGTATTGGGTGGAGTCGCTCCAGTCGTGGGCGGTTAGCCGCTACGCGGACGTCGCCTATATTGCCAAGAACACCCAGGCATTTTCTTCCGCGCCGATCATTCCGGCGATTCTGGGTGAACTGAATCCGGTGCCCGAGGTGAGTTGGCTGATCTCGACCGATCCCCCGGCGCACCTGCCGCTGCGCAAGCTCGTGAACAAGGCTTTTACGCCCCGGATGGTCGCGGCGCTGGAACCGCGCATCAAGCAGATCACGGCGCGCTTACTCGATCAGGTCGAGGAGGGCGGCAATTTCGATTTAGTGCGGGATTTTTCGACGCCGCTACCAGTGATGGTCATCGCCGAAATGCTGGGCGTCGAGTCGGAGCGTTATCGCGACTTCAAACGCTGGTCCGACGATATGCTGCGCCTGACCGGCGGGCACGTTCTGCCTGCCGAACTCGAACGGCTGCGCGCGAGCATGGACGACCTCCGACATTATTTCGAGCAGGCCATCGAGGAACGCCGCCGCAAGCCTAAAGAAGATCTGATCACCGCGCTGGTGCGCGCCGAAGAGGAACAGCAGGCGCTGAGTGCGCGGGAAGTCCTCGCGATGTGTCTGCTGCTACTCCTCGGCGGGAACGAAACCACCACCAACTTGATCGGCAATACGGTCATCACGCTGCTTTCTCATCCCGCCGAACTCGCCAGACTTCGCGCTGACCTGGCGCTCGTTCCGCCGATGATCGAGGAGATGCTGCGCTTCGAATCGCCAGTGCAGGGCATACTTCGACAGGCGACCGCCGACGCAGAGATCGCGGGCAGCACAATCTCCGCCGGTAGCCGGGTGTTGATTCTTTACGGCTCAGCGAATCGAGACGAGCGCCAGTTTCCCAATCCGGATAAGTTCGATATGACGCGCGATCCGCCCGACCATTTGGGTTTCGGCTTCGGCATCCACTATTGCCTCGGTGCTCCGCTGGCGCGCCTGGAGGCGAGAGTGGCGATGGATGCTTTGCTGCGCCGATTTCCGCATATCCAAGCGCGTGAGCATCGGCTGGAGTGGATTGATTCCTTCGTCGTACGTGGACCGAAGGCGCTGCCGCTGGAATTAAGACACCACTAGACCGACGGCCTCGGGGCGACCGTACTTTGGTAGCGCCGGCGGCCTCAGGTATTCGATCGCCCTTGTGCGCCATCGACCGGTATCGTCGCGCCGGTAATCCAGCTCGCGCGCGGCGACGCCAGCATCACGACTGCATATGCCACCTCGTCAGGCCGCCCCAGCCGTCCCGCCGGAAATTCGTGCGCGATGAAGTCCTTCTCGAACTCGGGATTCTGCTTGAACAAGCCATCCCAAGTACCGCCCGGATAGATGATCGATCCGGGCGCTATCGAATTGACCCGCACCGCCTTCTTGCCGAGTTCACGCGCCAGTCCCTTGGTGAACGAAATCATCGCGGCTTTTGAGGCGTTGTAGCTGATCGGTCCGCCGGCCTCGCGTCCGTAAATTGAGCTGATATTGATGATTGACCCGCCGCCGCGCTTTTCCATCTCGATCGCGCATAGACGTGACAGGCGCACCGCGGAAAAGAAATTGAGCTCGAAGGCAGCCATCCAGCCCGCATCGTCGAGCTGCTGATTGGTGCCGATGCGCGCGCCGCCGGCATTATTGACCAGGATATCGATGCCGCCATGAGCCTTGACGGTGCTGGCGGTCCAACGCTCCATCGCGGCTGCATCGTTGATGTCGGCGGCCTCGGCGATCACTTGATGGCCCGCGCCCTTGAGTTCCGCGGCCGTAGTTTCGAGCGCCTCGGCGCCACGCGCACACAAACTCAGGCGAACGCCTTCGGACGCGAGTGCTGCCGCCATCGCGCGGCCCAGTCCACGGCTCGCGCCGGTGATCATCGCGACCTTTCCGCTCAATCCCAGATCCATCGTCTTATCTCCTTGGCCGGCGAAATCCCGGCACGCGATCCTTGTCGCGCGTTTACCGCCGACGCCCGCAGTTCACATCGCCGCGAACGGTTACTTACATGGTCGCGACGAATTTTCCCATCGCCGCGCCGGTGCAATCTAGCGGTTGACACTCGGAAGAGGTGCCCCTATTCTCATCTGTCTAATCCGAACGTCAACGGAGGGTTATGGAAATCAGGGTCGAAGGTTCCCTCGACCAGGCGATGCGTGTGCTCAAGCGCAAGCTCGCCAAGGAGGGGGTATTCAAGGAAATGAAGAAACGGGCTTTCTATGAGAAGCCCAGTGTGCGCCGCAAGCGCAAACGTTCCGAGGCGCAGCGACGACGGCGCAAGGAGCAACGGCGGCGGCGGGCATCTGCCATCTGATTTCCTCCCCGTTCGCGTAGCTACTCGATTTCGCGCGTCTTCACTACATCACGTTGTGCTGATCTCGTCGATTAGGGCCGCAGGCTCATTCGTGGGACTCAGCCCACCGTGAGCATGATCGCTTAATCACAATTCAAAGGTAGGCAGGATCACCCACCGGCATTGCGGGATGATCGCGGGGCGCGAATTTAGCGTCCCGATTGTCTGGGTGGTGCGATGCCGGCCGGGTTAAGCGGCCGCCAGGAAAACATCACGCGACGGTTCGTCACGTAACAATCCAGATCGAAATGCGAAAGGCCAAACGCTGCTCGCATCGCGCGGAAATCTTCGATTTGACGCTGTAGCCGATCGGATACTGAGGTCGATGAATCGTTCGCGGATTCAGGGCGCGGCGCGCATGCCGGTCGCAGATCGACCGTCAAGCATCGCGGTCCCAGATGAGCCTCGCAAGCTTCCGCGCCAAATTCCAGCCGGGCGCATTCCAGACACAGACGCGCGGCAGACGCGGCGTTCATACCCTTGCGCTCGAAATCCTCCAACGTCACGGCGCACTCCGCCCACGCCTCGCGCGCACGGCTCGTCGAATAGCGGCGAATCGCACGAGCGACTCGGCTGAGCGTCGCCGGGTCAGCATTGGCGGCCATGTCCAGGATTGATTCGTTGTCGGATTCGAGGGCGGGACCGAATTGTTGAGCCAGAAAGTTGCGGAGATTAATCGGGAGTTTACATTCCGCGTGCAAACACGAGGCTTCGATTATCGGGGTCGGTAGCGGGAGATTGCCAAATACGGGAGGTTCGGAACTTCGCGGAAGACCCGCACGCCGGTGCGTTGCAGGTGCTCCCGGAACGATTCGCGAGGCGTTAGCGCCTCTACGCACCAAAGGTCCGGTCCGCAAGGTGACAACCTCCTCTGGCTCTCGACGGGGCGGGGTGCGAGGCCTCGGCGGCAGGCGCGACTCCACTCGTACGCGAAATTCCGATGCAATTCATTTCTGCGAACCTGCAGTCACCATATCAACGCGAACAAGCGTGGCTCTGCTCCACACGCATCAGCCGGCTCAGCATCAGCGAGACCCGTCAATCCGCCCGCCCATGTCCCCCACGTGACGATCCCAAGCAATGGCTGGATGGCAAGGCGCACGCCTCAAACATTCCGTCCGTCAGTGACGGTCGTCGAAGACCGTGCGGCGTTTCCGAAGCCCTAAGACACACTCCAGACTCAACTACCTTCAACCTGTTTAGCGCGCGGTACAGTCTTGAGCAATGTACCCCTGTGAGTACGCGACGCGCTCCGACACTTGACTTCGTATCGCGCTCGTGCCGCGATTGCAATTGTCGCGCATGTGACCAAACTGTCGATTATCAGCATTGCTAATGGATTTCGATCCGCCTTCGTTGCCCGATGATTTCAGGCTGGCGTTGCGCCACGTTGCGTAATGCAAGCCAGTAGGGGTTTTTGGCATTCGTGAAGCCGACGCAACACGAGGTGTCGGCGGCGCAAACGACGCCGCACCTGCCGTCAAGGAATGCGCTGATAGATTAACCGATCAAATTTAATCCACAGGCTGTTGATGACTTTGACCGCGTCGATCCGCGAAAAAAAATTTTTCCGCGCGCGGTCCGCGGGAACCTCTTGGCGCTACAAAAAGATTCCCTTACGGCTCGAGCCGTTCCATCATGCGCGGAAAAGGCACCGCCTCGCGCACATGATGGGTGCCGCAAATCCAGGTGACCGCGCGCTCGATACCCATCCCGAAACCGGCGTGAGGCACCGAGCCGTAGCGTCGTAGATCGAGGTACCAGTTGAAGGGCTCCAGCGGCAGGCCGTGATCGACGATGCGCCGCTTGAGGGTCTCGTAATCGTCCTCCCGCTGACCTCCGCCGATAATCTCGCCGTAACCTTCGGGCGCGAGCATATCGACGCACAGTGCCAAGTCCGGGCGGTCCGGATCGTGCTTCATATAGAACGGTTTGGAAGCCGCAGGATAACGATGGACCAGGACCGGCGTCGAGAAATCCGAGGACAGCGTGGTCTCCTCATCGGCGCCCAGGTCGTCGCCCCAAGTGACCGCGAAACCCTTGCCCTTGAGCCGTTCGATCGCGTCGTCGTAGGTGATCCGCGGATAGGGTTTGCCCGTCGCCAGTTCGAGCTTGGCCGTGTCGCGTTCGAGCACCTTCAGATCCTCGCGCCGCCGATCGAGCACGCGCGCCACGATATAAGCGACGAAATCCTCCGCCAGTTGCATGTCTTCCTCGAGCGTGAAGTAAGCGACTTCGGGCTCGACCATCCAGAACTCGGTCAGATGGCGGCGCGTCTTGGATTTCTCGGCGCGGAAGGTCGGGCCGAAGCAATACACCTTGCCGAAGGCGAGCGCACCCGCCTCCGCATAGAGTTGTCCGCTTTGCGTTAGATAAGCCTTGCGCTCGCCGAAGTAATCGATCTCGAACAGGTTGGTCGTGCCTTCGCAGCTCGTCGGCGTCAGGATTGGCGAATCGAACAGCACGAAACCGCGTTCGTGGAAAAAGTCGCGGCAGGCCGCCTCGACTTCGCTGCGAATTCGCAGGATTGCATGCTGACGCGCCGATCGCACCCATAGATGCCGCAAATCGAGCAGAAATGCGGGACCGTGTTCCTTCGGCGTGATCGGATAGTCGATCGACGGTGCGCAAACTTCCAGGCGCGTGATCGTCAACTCGCGTCCACCCGGCGCGCGCTTGTCCTCGCGCACGACGCCGGTGACTTCGAGCGACGTCTCCTGCCCCAGATGGTCGGCAGCGGCAAAGGCTTCGGCGCCTAGATCATTGATCGATGCGACGCACTGACACACGCCGGTGCCGTCGCGAATCAGCAGGAAGTGGACTTTACCGCTCGACCGCCGATTGTAGAGCCATCCCTTGAGCGTGACTTCCGCACCGATATGGCCGCCCAAATCCTCGATATAAACCCACGACATGAAAAGAGTTTAGGCGCTTGCGGCCGCATTATCGAGTCTCAACGCACCGTGTAGGATGGAGTGCACGATGATCGATGTGACGAAAATGGGAATGAACGGCCTCGACTACACGATCCTTGCGATCGTCGGTTTTGGTGCGCTGAGCGGACTGTCGCGCGGCGCGTTGCGGATGGCGACCTCGATCCTGGCGCTCGTCGTCGGGATTTATGCCGCGTCGGTGTACTCCCTGCGCGCCGAAGCGCTCGCGCAAAAGTACTTGTCCGCGAATCCCACCATAAGCGCGGTAATCGGCTACGTCGCGGTCTTCCTCGTCGTCTATATCGCTATCGAGTACGTCGGCGGCCGCATCATCCGGCTCGCCCAGGTAATCCATCTCAACTGGATCGACCGGCTGGTCGGCGGCGTCCTGGGCGCCTCGATCGGCGCGATCCTGGCGGGACTGGTGGTGGTCGCGGTGGCCGCCGTGTCGCCGCCGCCTCCGGCGCTGCTGCGTGACTCGAAGCTCGCGCCGCGCGTGCTTGGCTACAATCAGGTGTTGATGGCCTACGTGCCGCCGCAGGTAAAGGTTACTTACGAAGAGAAGCGCGCGGAGCTCTATCGCGAATGGGTCATAAGAGACGAAGGCCCCAGCCCTTCACCGTCGCCGGCAAAGTAGTTGGGGCCTTCTTGATTGCTTGAGCTGGCGGCTTACGCGATCGCGTTGTTGACCGCCTCGACCAGGTTTTTCTTCGGTACTGCACCGACGATTTGCTGTTTGACCTCGCCACCCTTGACGATCACGAGGTTCGGAATTCCGCGCACGCCGAAACGCGCCGGCACCTGCGGATTGTCGTCCACGTTGATCTTCACGACCTTGAGGCGGCCTTCATATTCGGTCGCGAGTTCATCCACCATCGGCGCAATCGCGCGGCATGGGGCGCACCATGGCGCCCAGAAATCGATCAGCACGGGTGTCGCGGACTTCAGGACTTCCTGTTCGAAGCTCGCATCCGTTACATGCAAAACTTTTTCGCTGGCCATCGGAACCTCTCTTCTCTCCCGCTACGATAACTTCAACTTAAGGTCGCTGACCAATACAGTCAAGGCGAAATGGCGGCAGCGCCGTACCCGCGTTTCCTTGACAGCGGCGGCGGCCTCGTGTTCTACCACGGTCAGCACCAAAGCGAGCATTCGCCAAAACGACGAGACGATGGCGTTGACGCGCCCGGATCAGGAATCCCCACCCGTCGGGACGCCCGGCAGAGGATTTGCCGCCGCGCCATTGAGCAGGCAACTCGCCGCGTGCGCATTCAAACCTGCATCACAAGGAGTCCCGCGATGAAAGCCGCAGTTTTTCATGGGCCGAATCAGCCCCTTTCGATTGAAGACGTCGAGATCGACAAGCCGCGTGAGCGCGAGGTCCTGGTGCGCACCGTCGCCAGCGGCGTCTGCCATAGCGACCTCCATTTCGTTGATGGCTTTTACCCGTTTCCCGCGCCCGCGGTTCTCGGCCATGAGGCCGCCGGGATCGTCGATTCGGTCGGTAGCGAAGTCACCTACGTCAAACCGGGCGACCACGTAATCTGCTGCCTCTCCGTGTTCTGTGGTTATTGCGCGGATTGCATGTCGGGCCATCCGAATCGATGTACCAATAAGGCGGCGGTGCAGCGGGCCAAGGGCGACACCCCGCGGCTCTCGCAGAAGGGCAAGATGATTCGCCAGTTCGCGGACCTCTCGACCTACGCGCAAAACATGCTCGTGCATGAGAACGCGCTGGTGAAAATCACCAAGGAGATTCCGCTCGACCGCGCGGCACTGATCGGCTGCGGCGTTACCACCGGCGTCGGTGCGGTGCTCAACACTGCGCGCATCGAACCGGGCTCGACGGTCGCGGTCTTTGGCTGCGGCGGAGTGGGCTTGTCTGCGATTCAGGGCGCGCGCATCGCAGGCGCACGGCAGATCATCGCGATCGATCAGTTCGAGAACAAGCTCGCGATGGGTAAGAATCTCGGCGCGACACACACCGTCGATGCGTCCCATTCAGACGCGGTCGAAGCGATTCGAGAACTGACCGGCGGTGGGGTCGATTACGCCTTCGAGGCGGTGGGTATGAAGAAGCTCGCCGAGCAGTGCTTCGAATGTATCAGGCCGGGCGGCACCGCGACGATCATCGGCATGATTCCGGTCGGCCAGAAAGTCGAAATCGACGGCGCCAAGCTGCTCACCGAGCGCAAGATGCAGGGCAGCAATATGGGCTCGAACCGCTTTCGCGTGGACATGCCGCGTTACATCGATTTCTACTTGCAGGGGCGTCTCAATCTTGACGACATGATCAGCCGTCGCGGCAAGCTTGAAGACGTTAACGACGCATTTGCCGCGATGAAGAAGGGCGAGGTCGCGCGCACGGTGCTGATGTTCGAATAACTACTCAGTCGGACGATCTGCAATACTCAGTCACGGATTTGCCAATGGGCGGAGTCAAGGAACGCAAGTCAAGGAATTAAGACATCATGAAAGCAGCCATTTTTCACGGACCCAAGCAACTCCTGACGATCGAACAGGTCGATATCGACGATCCGCGCGATCACGAAGTTCTCCTCCGCACCGCGGCGACCGGCGTCTGCCATAGCGACCTCCATTTCGTTGACGGCTACTATCCTTTTCCTGCCCCCGCGATTCTCGGTCATGAGGCCGCCGGCGTGGTCGAGAAGGTCGGCAAGGCCGTCACCTACTTGCAGCCGGGCGACCACGTGATTTCATGCCCGTCAGTGTTTTGCGGCTTCTGCGAGGAGTGCATGACCGGCAACCTCCATCGCTGTTCGAATCGCCGTGCGACCCAACGGTCCAAGGGCGACACGCCGCGGCTTTCGCAGGGCGGCAAGATGGTGCGGCAGTTTTCGGACCTTTCGACGTACGCCGAGAAGATGCTCGTGCATGAGAACGCGTTGGTGAAAATCACCAAGGAGATTCCGCTCGACCGCGCCGCGCTGATCGGCTGCGGTGTAACGACCGGGGTTGGCGCGGTGCTCAACACCGCGAAGATCGAGCCGGGCTCGTCGGTCGCGGTGTTCGGCTGCGGCGGCGTCGGCATCTCGGCGATTCAGGGAGCGAAGCTGGCAGGCGCGCGGCAGATCATCGCGGTCGATCAATTCGAGAACAAGCTCGCGATGGCGAAGCGCTTCGGCGCGACTCACACGATCGACGCGTCGCACGGCGATGCAGTCGAGGCGATCAACACGATGACCGATGGCGGCGTCGATTACTCATTCGAGGCGGTCGGTGTGGCCAAGCTCGCCGAGCAATGCTTCGATTGTATCAAGCCGGGCGGCACGGCGACGATTATCGGGATGATTCCGGTCGGGCATAAGGTCGCGCTCGACGGCCCCAAATTCCTCACCGAGCGCAAGATCCAGGGCACCATGATGGGTGGCAATCGCTTTCGTATCGACATGCCGCGATACATCGATTTCTACTTGCAGGGACGGCTCAATCTCGACGACATGATCAGCAAGCGCAGCAAGATCGAGGACGTCAACGAGGCCTTCGCCGCGATGAAAAAGGGCGAGGTCGCCCGCACCGTACTCATGTTCGATTAATCCGGAAATCCCGCGCTTGGAACCCCTCTCCTTGTCCAGGGAGAGGGAGAGCACGCCATGCGTGCGCGGGTGAGGGCACTTCCGGCGATCGGCGAATCAGGG
>VFSW01006173.1_pt1 | contig 17654 bp, 20 predicted proteins | sample 5358111 | NCBI WGS metagenome assembly VFSW01 (sample SAMN11554181, study PRJNA540505) | mine drainage metagenome | isolation source: sediment from site ElyBrook_90M | place: USA: Ely Copper Mine, Vershire, VT | collected 2017
TCCTCAACTAGATAATATAGAATACTAAACTAATAAAAAGTTAGTATCCTATTTAAAGTAATCCTTAGTTTGGTCTTACATTGCATAACAGGTCAGCGACTCTCTTATTCATCACAAATCAGAAATACCTCGTGAGTCATCATCAGATAGGTTAGCCTTTTAAGCTTATTATTTATTTGCGTATATAAGTGTGCGTGGTACGTTTGTACGACAAGGATTACATAATCAGGAGGCAGACCGAGTACATAAGGCGCCTGGAGATCGAGAACAGGAAGCTCGAGAGGCTGGCGAAGTGGAGCGTGAGGGACACGCTTACGGGAGTGGGCAACAGGAGGCGCATGGACATGGCGCTGCACAGCTGCATTGTCGAGGTGCAGAGGAGGAAGCAGGATTTCTGCATAGTGATAATAGACCTTGACGGCCTGCGCGAGATGAACAACGTGCACGGGCACCACGCTGGGGACCAATATCTGAAGAAAGCGGCAGATCTGCTGCAGGACGTTGCAAGAGAGGGGGAGGACATAGTATGCAGGTTCGGCGGGGATGAGTTCATGATAATAATGCCGAATACATCGTACGAGCACGGCATGCACCTTGTGTCAAGGATAAACGAGCAGTCTGCAATCCATAACATACCTATGTCTGCAGGGATCTCCAGCTTCTCTGAGCATTCCCAATTGTCGGAATCGAACGACGCCCGATCAAAGGGGATAATAAAGAAGATGAAGAAGGCGGCCGACATGAGGATGTACGCGATGAAGAAAGCGCACAAAGCGCATGCTGCGAAAGCGCATGAGGGTGCAGGAAACGAAAAGCACCACCATGTGGGAAGGGCCGCCCAACATGTAGCGCACCGCTGACGCGTTGGTTTTGCGAAGCGAATATATAGTGGGCAGTTCAGATAATATTGCCAATGGTGAACAGGTGGAAGAGAAAAAGGACGCAGGGATAACTGTAAAAAAGTCGGAAAACTTTATGGAATGGTACCTGCAGGTGCTTACAAAGTCCGGCTTCATGGACTACAGCGAGGTCTCCGGATGCATCATATTCCGGCCATCTTCGTACGGGGCATGGCAGCAGGCATCCAACGCCATAGACATTGAATTCAAGAAGGCAGGGGTAGAAGACGTTTACTTCCCATTGCTGATACCCGAGAAGCTGCTCAAGAAGGAAGCGGAGCACTTCGAGGGGTTCACGCCAGAGGTCGCGTGGGTCACAAAGTCCGGAAACACGGAAATGAGCGAAAAGCTAGCGATAAGGCCCACATCCGAGGCGATAATGTACGTCAGCTACTCAAAATGGGTGAGGTCGTGGAGGGACCTCCCGATAAGGTACAACCAGTGGAACAACGTGCTCAGGTGGGAGTTCAAGCACCCTACTCCATTCATAAGGTCAAGGGAATTCCTATGGAACGAGGGCCACAGCGTTTTTGCCACAGAGAAGGAGGCGCTGGCGGAGGGGAAGCAGATTCTGAAGATATACCAGAAGGCGCTCAAGGAATATTTGGCGCTTCCCGGCATACTTGGAAAGAAGACCGACAAGGAGAAGTTTGCAGGCGCTGTCGCAACGTACAGCATAGAGCACGTAATGCCGGACGGCTGGGCGATACAGGGCCCGGACTGGCATCATGACGGGCAGAAGTTCTCAAAGGCTTATGACATAAAGTTCCTTGACAGGGAAGGCAACTCGATGTACGCTTGGCAGAACACCTATGCATTCACCACAAGGGAATTGGGGGTGATGGTCGCAACGCACAGCGATGACAAGGGATTGGTTTTGCCGCCAAGGCTGGCATACGTGCAGGTCATGATAGTGCCAATATTCAGGAACGAGAATGCCGAGAAAGTCATGGATTACGCAAGGAAGATCCACAGACAGATAGCCAAGAAGTTCAGGGCAAGGATTGATGACCGTGAGGGATACTCCCCTGGATACAAGTTCAACGACAGCGAACTGAAGGGCATACCCGTAAGGATGGAAATAGGGCAGAAGGAGCTGGAATCGAACAGGGTCGTGCTTGCAAGAAGGGATACCGGCGAGAAGATCGAGTGCGATGCAAAGGAGGCAAAGGCAAGTATCGGCAAACTGTTGAAGGAAATGCATGAAAGCATGTACTCAAAGGCTGAGGCATTCCTTATGTCCAACATTCACGCGGCATCGAGCTACGGCGAATTGAAGACGCTGCTTGACGAGAAGAAGGGTATGATCAGCGCCCCGTGGTGCGGAAAGACGGAATGCGAGGAAAAGATAAAGGAGGAAACCGGCGCCAAGATAACCAACGTGCCGCTAAAGCAGCCAAAGATGGGCGGCAACTGCATATACTGCGGCAAGAAATCTAGGAAAATAGCCAACTTCGCAAGGTCTTATTAGAAAGATATTAATTAGACTAAAACATATTCCTACTCGTGCGATTGTAGTCTAGCCTGGTAGGACGCTGCCTTGCCAAGGCAGTGACCCGGGTTCAAATCCCGGCAATCGCACGTGATGTTTAAATTGGCCTCAAAAAGGAGAGTGCTTGAAGTAGGCCATGGCGGCATCCCTATGGGGGCAAGTCTGCGCTCTTTAATCTCATGCCTTCCATCCGATGTGGAATACCATGGCGTGGATTACCTTTACGTGTCGAAAGGCGCATCGGACTGCCAATTTTTGAATTTCAGGCTGATCGCCCCAAGGATTCTGGAAACCGAAAGGGATTATGGCGCAACAGTTCCAAGCTGTATCTTCCTTTACCGGATGGACGGCAGGAAGCTTGCTTTTACGAACGAATGTTTTGATGAGGTGCATCTGCATCACATTCTTACTGATCCAAATGTTGTATTCGGCAACGGCAGCATACCTATGTTGCTAAAGGAGGCACGCAGGGTGCTAAGAGAAGACGGTGCGCTTATAGTGAGCGACACCTGCGGCGAGACAATGTTTGATAGGGACCCAAGGAAAAGAATTGAGGATGCGGTAAAAAAGGCCGCATTCCGCGTCGTGAACGATAACGGCGAATGCGCAGCGCAATTCCATGAGGCAACAAGACCCTCCGACATGTTAAGGTTTGGCATGGATGCGATCGACGCGTTCAGGATTGTTGCAAGAAAGGCTTAAATAATTTCCAGGCGATGCTTCTGCAAGTGATATCATGGGAGAAACTACGCCTGCAAGCGTTATAAGCAAACTTGAGGAGAAGATAGGCAAAGGAAACCTGTGCATTGTGCAGTTTTTAATAAATCCCCCAGGCATTGAACCTCGCGGATGCTTTCCCGTACCACACTTTTTTAGCGAAGTAAAATGCGTAGGCAGATTAAATGCAAAAGGCGAGAAACTCTCCCAAGATAAACAGATGCCATTGCTTGACGGCATATACATCGACCACATAGCCATCTTTGACAAGGACAAGTTCATTGTGCTTGAGAATGCCTCATGGGCGCAACGGCTGTTATACGGTGAAAATTCAATACCCTTGTCAGAACTTGAAAAGATCAATCTGATACCATTAAAAGACGATGAATTGTCTGGAGAGATAATGGATTATAATGGAATGGGGCGAACGACATCAAATCAGAGAGGCATATCAAGGATAAACATCTATTACGGAAACGATGCCGCGATAACGCGCCACATATGCAAATACCCCGAGGCGCACAAGATCCTTGAAAAACTGGGCATTCCTGTGCCTGAAGATGTGAAAAAGAAAAGGATAAAGGATTGCGAGGATGCGCTGCTTGAAATATATGGAATATTCATGAATGATGGCCCAGGGGAAAATCGCTCCCGCCTGCTTGACGGCAAGATAACCTCCTTTGAGGGAATGAATGCCCCTGGCCTTGTCAAAGAGGTCTCCTTTGCCGGAGGCTCTGTTAAGATAGATGCAAATAAGTTCATCGCACACGTAAAGTCGGAAATTGAGAAACCCATCATCAGGAAGAGCAGGGCAACCGCCTAGCTATCTCATTGACTGGTAGGCCTTCAGCAGCTCCCTGCTTCCCTTGTCGCCGCCCATCCTGTCCTTCAGTACCCCGATCATTTCGTCCTTGTCCCTCGTCTTGGAGCATATCAGGATGTAGTTGCCCAGGAATATGTGCCTTATCCTGTACACGTGCCTGAAATGCTTCTTGAGGTTGTGGATGTATATCGGGAGGTATACCACGTCCGGGGCGTAGTTTATCGCGAGTATGCCATCCTCCTTCAGCGCGTTGAACGCGTCCTGCATGAACTGCCTTCTCATGAACTCGTAAGGTATGTGCAGCGTCGGGAACCTGTCGGTGATGTATGCATCCTGTATTATCAGGTCATACTTGCCCTTGCAGTCCTTCACTGTCTTCAATCCGTCCTCATGGATGATGTTGAATTTTATGTCCTCAAGGAACCTCTTGGTAAGCCTTATGCACTCCTCCTCCGTTTCCACGACGTCAACCGAAACTCCTTTTCCGTAGAGCATCGAGAACTGGGCAGGTATAGTGCCTATCCCAAGGCCTATCACAAGCGCCTTTGGGCTATCGAACAGCAGCGGCAATGGCGTAAAGTAGTCATGGTAGGAATCGACGTAGACCGAGCCCTTCTTGAGCGCGGAGTAAAGCACGCCGTTGACCCTGAAATTTATTGCGCTGCCGTTCTCGGTTATTGCGTACCTGAAGCCGTTTATCCTCTTGCCGTATAGCTCCTTCTCATTGGAGAATATGCCGTTCAAGAAACCAAATAAGCTATGTATCGATATTATTTATCCCTTGCGAAACGGGCCATTTAGTTTTCTACCTCCCCATGACTGCCGTTTGCCGTTCCGCACGTATTTAAATAAATTACCATCCAACTCTCTGCGATGGAGAGACCAACAAGGATTGCAGCATCATTTGCGATAATGGCCGCGTTCCTTCTTGCATTTTGCATTGCAGGGATGGCCGGCGCGCAGACCACACGGAACCAGACAACGCTAGCTCCTGGAGGAAGCCCGGCAATAATATCCCAGTACGGCACGGGATACATGGTATCAAACATAACGCTGATAAACCCGTTTACGCTCACGCTCAACGGCACAAAGCTCAGGATGTATGCAAGCTACATAAACGTGAACTCCACGGGTCTTGTTGTCAACGGTTCGCTCTACGCGCTTTACCTTGACAGCCCAGTGCTTGTCAAGAGCACGCCGAACATGAACATCTACTCCGAGCTTGAGAACGTGTCCTACTATACGAAGAACAGGAGCGTAAGGGTGTACGTATACTCTTCGGTAAGGCTGCCAGGGCCGCTGCTAAATTCAACCTATACTCTGACGGCCGGGCACCCGATAAGTGCACCCCTGCAGGGCGCTGACGCGTCAGTCAATTTCTCAACTTCAATAACCACCCCGCTCTCCGTGAGGATATACAACTTAACCAACACCACGGCGACGCCGCAGGGGTATTCTCCGTTAGTGATACTTGGGATAAACACCTCGTCCAATTCAAGCATAAACGTGTCATTGAGCATGGGATACCCCTGCTCATACAAGCCCGCGGCAGTCGCGCCGCTGGAGCGCGCGGCGAACGGCACATGGGTGCAGATACCATCCACGCCGAACATAATCGGATGCTCATACTCTTTCAGGATTGTAAGGCATCTTGTTATCGGCAGCGTAAACACAAACTATACTGTTGGCTTGTTCGCGCAGGCAGCGCAGTCCAACCAGTCAACTGCAACAACCGCAGCAACAACCATACCCTCTACGCCGGCAAGCACTACAATGGCGCAGAAGGAGGCCTCCGGAACGAGCGCTGCTACGATAATCGAGGCAATATTCGTAATAGCGGTCGTAATTGCCATACTCTATTACCTGCTTGCGGGAACCAGCAAGAAGCAGCAGCCATTGGCGAAGCAGAACTGATCCTGCGCAATTATTTAATTATTGGCTCCCATAAAAGCGGATGGACCTATCTCCGATACTGATCAGCAATGACAGCTTTGACGTAAGGGTTGTAAGGACCAACAACAGGCATGCATACGCAAGGGTGAAGGGCCGCTCTGTTGTGATAAGCATACCCGCGCGGCTGGGGGATTCGCAGGGATACGAAATGGCCAAGGGCCTGTACTCAAAGATAAGCGGCTCGATGGCAAGGCATCCCGAAAGATACGTCAATGATATCAAGAGGGTGAACTTCAGCGATGGGCAGTCTTTTTCAATCCTCGGGAACGGCATTTCCATAAGGGTGGTCGAGGCGGGCAGCAGGAACGCATGCGGCAGGATCTCTAATGGCATCCTTGAGGTAACGGTGCCGGGCCATTATTCGGAGGAGGAGCGCAAGGACGCGATATCAATTGTATCAAGGAAGACAATAACGAAGTTCGCTCTCCCGCAGCTGCATTCCATGCTTGACGGGATTAACCGCGCTCACTTCAACAGCAACGTAGGAAATCTGAGGATGGCACTGGCGTCGTCGCGCTGGGGCTCCTGCGTTACAAGCAACGGCTCTGCAAGGATAATGCTCAATTTCAAGCTGCTTTTCATGCCACCGGAATGCATGGAATATGTGATGGTGCACGAATTGGCCCACACAAAGGTGAGGGGCCACACAAAGAGGTTCTGGTCCATCGTTGAGCGCATACTTCCTGACTATAGGAAAAGGAGGCGGATGCTCAGGAATTCCTGATCATGTGGTGCTCCACACCAGCGTGTTGTAGCTCCTCTTCGCGTCTATGCTCCTTATCGGCAGCCTGCCCAGCAGCATCTCCTTGATTATGCCGTAGTTGATCTGCACGCCGAACTTCCTGAAAAGCCCCTTGTGGTACATGACATCATACCTGTATGCGTGCTCCCTGCTGTCGAACGCGCCCATGGTGAAGAAGTCGCTGCTGCCCAGCAGCGCCGACGCTATGAGGTACTTGCTCACGAGAGGGTACTGGTCGTCGTCTGTGAACTCCCTCCTTGCGATCGATGATGCATGCTCGAAGCCGTTTGAGGGCGTATACCTGCTGAAGAACGTCATCAGCGAAACGCCCCTTGGCGCGTTCATCGATGCCGTGAACGACTTCACGTAGCCCTCGCTTACCAGCTTCCTGAAATTGTACACCGCGGTGTTGACGTTCATCCTGAGCGCCTTGGCAAGCTCGTTGAAGCTTATCCTGGAGTTCTCGTTCAGTATGCAGAGCATCCGCTTCTGCATGTCAGTCAATCCCGTGCGCCACAGCGCCTCGTTCCTCAAGGGGAAGAAGCCGAGCTGCCTGTGCGCTATCTCCGAGCTCCTCCAGTCCGGCTTATATGCTGCAAGCAGCATCTGCGTCTTCCTCTCCCAGTGCGCGTACTCCGTTCCCGAAAGCGCGTTCGCGTAGATGGCCATGTGGTACGTGCCGGAAACCCTGAATGCGATCTGCGGTATGTAGGAATTGGACACTATGCTCTTCACATCCTCCCAGTCCGGCCTGCTGCGGAATTTCACCCATATCAGGTGGGGCCTGTTAAGGCCCAGTGACGCCTCGTCGAGCTCTATAGTGTACGAAATTCCCAATTCCCTCTCCACGTTCGCAATTTTCAGCGCTGCAGTTCGCCTGGACACCCCGAGCTTCTCCGACAGCTCCGTTATCCTTACCCTGGAGTTTTCCGAGAGCTCGCGTATCACCTTCCTTGCGAGCAGGCCATACCTTTCATTGAACGAGTTCCTGAATCGCGCCCCTCCTTCCATGGTATGATAGCTCATCGCTGATATTTATAAGTATCATAATCACAAACATGTGCCATGATTTTTCTAAAAAAGGCAGCATATTTATTGCTATAATGAGAATCATTGGGGATGAAAATAAGCAGGATGGCATTGGCATACCTTGCGTTTGCGCTGCTCCTCGGGTCGCTGATGCCGATAATGCTGAAAGTATTCTCGGGCACAAGCCTGTACGAGTGCCTTTTCCTCTCGTCAGCCGTTGCGCTACCAGTATCATTCTTGCTGATAGCTGCAAAGGGCAAGGCGGGAAGGCTTGCGTCGAGCCTAGCCAACCCGAAGGAGCTGGCATTCATGGCGCTCCTGGGGATACTCAACTACGGCATACTGGAACTCGGGCTGACGTATGCCGAAAGATTCCTCAGCGCATCGCTTGCCACGGTGCTGTACAGGACGTTTCCCTTATTGGTGATGCCGCTTGCAGTGCTCATACTCAGGGAGCGCGCCACGAAGTACCAGCTGGTTGCTCTCCTGCTGGGCTTCATCGGGGTCTACATAGCCGCCACTGGTGGAACGCTTGTCTCGCTCGCAGGCGCAAACCTGCCGATCATGGCGATCGTGGTTGCCATAGCCCTCTCCAGCGCTCTCTGCGCCGTGCTGATCAAGAAATACTCGTTCGACATGGACATCGCCATATTCATATTCAACGCCTCGGTTTTCCTGCTTTTCGGCGCCGCGTTCGCGCTGTCAGGGGCGCGCTTCGTGCCGTTGGGGACATATGCGGTCGCCGCAATACTTTACGTAGGCGCGGTATACAACGTGCTTGTCGGCGTGATGTACTACGGTGCGTTGCGGAAGATGAAGACGTCAATCTTCACGAACGCGTACTTCCTGTCTCCCTTTCTCACATTCGTGTTCTCCTGGCTGCTCCTCGGGGAGCGGATACGCGCCTATTACCTTGCGATAGCAATGCTCGTGTCGGTCGGCATATTGATACAGATGTTTGACAGGAGGGGCAGCGCATACGTCTCGAAAAGCGGCAACACCTCATTCCATGACGTGACCAGCGCATTCGTGAATACCGATTCGCAGAAAATATACGACATAATAAAATCTGGAGGACGGGTGCTTGCCGTTCCTGTCGAGGAATACAGGTGCGAAAGCCTGATAAGCTCAGCAGGGGGCAGCTGCTCGACATTCATATACTCAAGCGCCGACAGGGAGCACACTACGAAGGACCAGGAGGAATTCATAAGGGAGATAACGGGCATGGACAAGGGCAGCGCGGCGCTCATGAGCGCGGGCCCCCCGGATGCAGGCGAGTCCGACCTTGCGGGAATCCTTGGTTCCGCCAAGTGAGCTGCGCCATCACAAGATATATAAGGTTTTACTAAGGAATACTTCTGTATAGGTGCTTAAAATGAGGATCAGCGAACTCTACAGTATGGATATATATGCGGACAACGGCCAGTACCTCGGCGAGGTGCGCGATGCGATAGTGGACCTGGAAAGGGGAGAGGTAAGCAGGCTTCTCATGGAAGAATTCAGGAACATGGACAGGTCAGAGTCGAAGAAGATGCTCCAGAACAAGAGCGTTCTTTTCAAGAACGTCAGGAACATAGGCGACGTCGTGCTTGTCGCGGCCCAGACTCCTGGACAGCAGCAGGCTGAAAGCTCCGAGGACGTGAACCAGCTTATGTCGAGAAGGTAACCTGCCGTTGCAGGTTCTTCTTTTTTAAGGAAGACAGCAAAAACCAAACTTACAACTTAAATGATGTGCTATTATGGGAAAGTTTCCTATTGCCGATGCGGAATTGGCAAAGATATGGATATGCAAGCGCTGCAAGGCAAGGAACTATGCGGGCGCCGAGAAGTGCAGGAAGTGCGGCTGCAAGTACCTGAGGCCGAAGAAGAAGAGCCTGAAGGCAAAGAAGGCTTCCGGATGATACTAACAACGTGATACGATGACAGATCTTACTCCAATAGAACAAACGATAATAGAGGCAATGAAGGAACTTGGTGCGACGAAGGACACCGTAATAAAGACTGCTGACGACATAACCAAGAAATCGAACAGGCCAAAGGGGCTTGTGACAAATGCGCTTGTCAGCCTTGCTAACAAGGGCGTGATAAAGCGGGTCGCTAGGGAGAAGGCCGCAGGTTACTACATAGTCAAGCCGTGATGCCTTGGACGAGCCCGAGGAGTATATCGACTTCATGGCAAAGTACGGGTCGTGGATAGCGATAAAGAGGCTGGGCATAGACGGCAGCACAAAACCGGAGGAGGTGGTGCAGCACCTTGCCATAGTAAGGAACACGATTGACGGGAAGAGCTTCCTGCTCATGGGCATAAAGACGGATGCGCTGGACGCCTATTCGAAAAGAGTGTCATCCGGCTCGAGGAAAAGCTATTCCTCGCTGTCATCGGCGATATCAAGGCTGGACGGCGCGGAGACGAAGAGGATAATATCAGAATCGTGCAGCAAGGAGCTTGCCCCGCTTGCGGAGATATATCTGCTGTCCAGGATAATAACCGACATCGGCTATGACACTGCGATAAACCAGAACGTCATGGCGAAGATATTCCCCGACCTGAAGGTGAAGAAGCCGTTGGGCAGGGGAAAGGGAAAGAAGGAGGATTAACCGCCCGATCAGCGCCTCAGCATCTTGATGAACCAGAATGCTTCGTCAATGTCCTCCAATGCGCCGAATCCCTTTCTCACAAATTTGCCAAGCACCGGAAGATTCGCTGATTTTGTTGAAGACCTGGCCATATATGCATATTGCGCACTCCTGGTATTTATAAACAAGACCCGCATGACAAACTTTTAAATAAATCCGCAGCGTATAACCTGGGTGGTGAAATGGCAACAGTATCCGGCTATCCGAACGGGAGGGGAAAGCTCATAGTAATAGAGGGGACGGACGGCTCGGGAAAGGCGACGCAGGCCGAATTGCTGATATCCTCTCTCAAGGAGAGGCAGCTCAGGACGGAATATATGGATTTTCCGCAATACGGCAAAAAGAGCGCAGGGCCTGTTGAAAACTATTTAAGCGGAGCATACGGCACCGCGGGCGCAGTAGACCCGAGGATCGCATCCATATTCTATGCGATGGACAGGTACGATGCATCGTTCCGGATAAGGGAATTGCTCAGGAATGACACGATTGTCGTGTGCAACAGGTATACTTCGGCGAACATGGGCCACCAGGGCGGAAAGATAGATGATGAGAAGGAGAGAAGGGAATACATCGAATGGCTTGAGGATTTCGAGTTCAACTTCCTGAGGATACCAAGGCCGGACATGACGATATTGTTGTACGTCCCATATCAGATAGCGCAGGGATTGATAGACAACAGGGGCAGGGCGAGGGACATACATGAGAATGATGAGGATCACATCAGGAATGCCGAGGCGGCATACCTTGCAATTGCCAGGGAGAAGGGATGGAAGATAATAAATTGCACGCTTGACGGGAAGATGCTCCCAATCGGGGAAATCCAGAAAAGCGTATGGGGCCAGCTCAGGGAGCTTGGCATTGAATGAACTGGTAACGCTTTAACTCTGAATGTCAATTCATATTGGGGATGCCATGATAATCGGGGTCGTGGGGCTTAATGGCGCGGGCAAGGATACTGTGGCAAAGTACGCCGTGGAGAAATATGGGTTTGTGCATAAGGACCTTGGCCAGGAGATAAGGGACATGCTCAAGGAGAACGGAAAAGACCATCTTGACAGGGGCCTCATGATCGCATTGGGAAACGAGATGAGGCAGAAGAACGGGTTCAATTACTGGTGCAAGAGGGCGATAAGCGCCGCCAATTCTGGGAACGTGATAATTACTTCGGTAAGGAACCCGTCAGAAGCGGATGAGATAAAATCAAGCGGCGGGAAGATTGTCGAGGTATTCGCGAACCAGAAGCTGAGATTTGAAAGAACGCAGGAAAGGGTAAGGAACAATCCCGGATCCCATGGGGACATACAGAGCTTTGAGAAGTTCATCGAGATGGAAAAGAGGGAATTGGAAAGCGCCGATCCGTCAAAGCAGCAGCTCATAGCATGCATAGAGCTTGCGGACTACAGGCTCAACAACAACGGCACGTTCGAAATGCTCTACGGCGAAATAGACGGACTCATGCCGAAATTGAAATGATCACTTCATGTCCGGGTACTGCTCAGTGCCTTCCTCTATAATGTCAAGCTTTATCCCCACGTCCTGGAGCATCTTTTCCGATTCTGTACCCTCATGGTAGCGCTTCAGGCAGACAACCCTCTTTATGCCGGCATTGATTATCGCCATTGCGCATGTCCTGCACGGGGTCATCGAGCAGTAGACTGTCGCTCCGTCTATCGCAACGCCCCTCTTTGCCGCATTTGTTATAGCGTTCATCTCCGCATGCGCTGTTCTCACGCAGTGCTTCGATACATGGCCGTCCTCATGCAGCGTATCCTTGAAAAGATGCCCCGCATCGTCGCAGTGCGGCAGCCCAGCAGGGGCACCCACGTATCCTGTGGAAAGTACCTGCTTGTCCTTGGCTATCACGCAGCCGCTCCTGCCCCTGTCGCACGTCGCCCTCTTCGCCACCGCCGCCCTGACCTCAAGGAAGTACTCGTCCCATGAGGGCCTCTTGTATGTTTCCTTATTTTCCTCCGCCATGTTCCTCCCCAATTATCATGCTCGCGCCGCCTGCTTTTTCTTTTGGGCTATCCTTACCTCGGAGTCCATCCTGCCCAAAACCTTGTCGCTCATGTCAAGATAGCGCATGTGCTCTATAACTGTCGGATGTACTTTCTTCACTTCCATCGCCATGTCCTGCACAAGCTTCCTGTAGTCCGGATGCCCTTGGTGCGACGACCTCAATTCGCACAGATGGTACAGCTGCCTTGCATTTGTGCTGTAGTCCCACCTTATGTTGTAGCCGAACGTAACTACGTACTGCGCCTGGTAAGGCAGTATTTCCCTAATCCTTCTGTAAAGGTCCCCCACCTCAGCCATTTTCTGCCTGTAGTCATCGCCGATTCCTATCCTGTCGAATTCCTCCCTGGTCTCATATCCCAATTCCACCCCGAAATTCTGCCTTTCCTGGGTCCCTACCCTGTGCCTTTGTATGTCCCTGTATATGCCGATCCTTCCCATGAGGTCAAAGTCATATGTGATGCCTTCAAAGGCCCTTCCGGGCTTGTGCCTCCTGTTCTCCCTTTTGCCCACATAATCTGATATTATTCTCTTCCTTTCGCTTTCCTCCATACCTCCAGCCAGCCTCAGGAGCTGCCTGAGGCTCGCGCCCTGCGATGGCTTGTAGAGTATCCTTGCCACAAGGATTACCTGCGCCGTCTTCTCAGGGCCCGAATCCATTCCCGTAAACCCTACAAGGTCGACGCTCCTGTCCCTGTCGACTATCCCGCTAAGGAATTCCCTGCCCAACTGAAGGCCCACCATGCTCCTGTTCTTAAGATAATCCTGGAGCGCCAATCCATGGCTGTCATTGACCCTCTTTATAACCGATGGCACCACCTTGCTAAGTTCCTCATGCAACCTTTGTGCGATGAACCTTGCCTCTGAAAGAGGGGAGGCAAGCATCTTGTTTATCATGTTTTCATAGGCCCTCCCGTTTGCGGATATGCCCACGTGCGTCAATGTTGACATCGGCAGGTAATCCCTGAGGAAATCAAGCGCATTTGCCCTGGTTGCATTCTCATATGCGCTCACGAGGTCGGATTCCTTTATCCCGGTTTGCTCCTCTATCTGGCTGTTAAACTCGTTTATGGTTATTGCCTTGTCTACTATCCTGAATTTTATGCCCTCCAATGGGTTCTGCTGCCTCAGATAGTCCGACATTTTCGGTATGTAAGCGGAATATGACATGAAAAGGCCCCTCATAAGCGCTAGATACTCGTCAGCATGCCTTGACGCCATTATATCGGGATCCCTGTAAAACATGTATTCCCCATTGGAAAGTTTTTTGTCGAATGCGACGTACCTTGTCGATTTTTCAATGTACCCTACCCCTTGCCTGCAGTCCTCTATCTCCTTCACCGCCAGGTTAGAGACGAATTCGCATGCCGTCGGAATCCCGCCAACCATTTCCTGTATGGAATCATCGCCGTAGTCGACCAGCCACGCATTGAAGAATTCCCTGCCCTTGTCCCTGTTCGGGAGAAACTCCTTGAGGAAGAGCCTCCTTCCCGTGAATGAGGTCCTGCTGTACCTGGACAGCAGCGCGCCTATCTGCTCAGGATTGACGTCAGGCGATGCCCTCCATGCGAAAACATTGCTGTCAAGGTTTGTCACTGACTGCTCAAGCAGCCTTGCCTCATCCTCGGTAAATTCCTCTACTGCAATTCCCCTGTCTTCTGCCGAGGTCCTAAACAAATATTCCACCATTTATCCACCCTGTACATTTTCCATAAAAATAAAAAGATACATATAATGAAAAGCCCACCTATAAAAGAATTGCGGTGGCTCTCCAATCTTTAAGCTGTTGCCTAAAAACGGGATGTCAGGAAAGCTTGCTGAGGTGAAGCACGGGGACGGTAAGCCTCTTTGTTGCGTTCATTATCCTCAATTCGACCACATAGCCGTTGCCCCTCCTTTCTATTATTTTGCCGACCTTGCCCCTGTATCGCGGATGCGGTATGTTCTTGAAGTTGCCCTTGGGCACTATCGCCACCCGGTCGCCCTCCTTGAATTCCTTTATGTGCTCGCTGATGCTAAGCTCTGAGGGCATGTGGTGCCTTGCAAGATGTCTTGTTCGCCCGGATGCTAGCCCTTTGGATCTCCTTGACATGTAAATCAACCTTACTTAAAAGCAGTAAAGAATATTGAGTCATAAACCTATTTAAATATGTATGTGGAAGTATTATCGTAAAAAGTGCATCATATGGCAAAACGCTCCTCGCAGATATACCCTCCGCACAAGCGGGTAGTACTGAAACCAACGTACAAGGTGCAGAACATAGTGACAAAGGCGGAGCTTAACGTAGACCTCGACCTTTACGGGCTGGCTAAGCTGTCGCACGACGTGGACTACGAGCCAGAGCAGTTTCCGGGAGCCATATTCAAGGTAAAGGAGCCGAAGGCTGCGCTGCTTCTGTTCAAGAACGGCAAGATAATATGCACAGGCGCGAAGACTACGGCTGACGTGAGGAAGGCGATCGACAAGGCAGTGGAGTTGGTCAACAGGTACATAAAGACAGAGGGCAGATAGCCCCGCACGACAATGCCTCCAAAAGGCCGGTTTTCAGCAAAATGGAATTATAGAAAGCTTTTTAAATATTAGATACTAACATTTCCCCACGCAGAAATGCGTTTAACCCTATTCTCATCCACCCAGGCGTATGCAGTTGCATACGCCAACTATTTACGCTTATCTCTTCTTCTTTTTTGCAGATTTTACTATCAGGGAGAATTCCCCCTGGCCTCGTCGGAGGATTGAGCCGTCGTGCTGAGGTTTATAAGGGGCGTAGCCCCTTATTTCATTATCGCAGGAAACTGGAGCAAGTTTTTATTTGGTAGAAGGAGACGATTGTATTGAGGCATCTGACAGGATAGCTGCTCTGCTGCAATGGCGAACTAACAACGTCTGAAATTGCGAAAAGACTTGGGCAGCACATAAGCAACACAAGCACATATGTGAATAAACTGCGAAAGCTTGGATTAATAACAACCGAGCAAAAACCGAAGATAAAATTTAGCAGACTAATTATGGACATCAGTTCGATATCAGGTATAGAAAACAAACAATAATTGATTCAAGCTACAAAAACGAGAGATATGCAATGCAAAGAGGTCTACTCTTATTAGGTATATAGAGTTCGTGCAGCAGATATGTGCCAAAAATAAAGTTGCAAATGAGTACCAACAGCCTGTGCTCATATAAAAAGGATTATAGATATGCTTTAGTAGGCTTCCATAAATCCAAAACGCTTAAGAATCTCCGGCTTCATAGGTTGTAATGTGTTTTCATGCCTGAAAAGAGTAAGGTAAACAGATTCCAAACGCTCGGCCTCGGATTGAGGGAAGATGAGAGCGCAGAACATTCAAGCAGCTCGTTCTTAAGGAAGGTACAGGAAATCGCGATAATCGGCGCAGCTGCGGCGCTTGCCGCATGCGGAGGAGGCTCGAGCGGCACAACTAGCCCGCCGCCAATAGAATACACTGTTTCTGCAACGGCGAGCCCCACTGCAGGAGGCACGATACAGGGCGCAGGAACGTACCAGCAGGGGGAGCAGGCAACGCTTACGGAAAAGCCCAATGCGGGATATTCATTTGAAGGGTGGAGCGGGCCAGGCTACACAGGCACAAGCCCAACCGCATCATTCATGGTAAACGGAAACGAAACAGAGATAGCAACATTCCAGCAGCAGACATTTACGCTTTCCGTCACGGCAAACCCCTCAAACGACGGCACTGTGACTGGTAACGGCACATACGATTACGGCCAGACCGAGACCATAACGGCAACGCCAGCATCAGGATACACGTTTGCAGGATGGAGCTGCTCAGGGGCAGGCTGCTATGACGGGAGCAATGCGACTGCAACGGTGACCATGGATGCCAACATACAGGAGACGGCGAACTTCCAACAAAATACGCCTACATCTGTCAATGACTTATACGCAGTTACATACGGATCAACATCATATCTTAATGAACTAATTAATGATCAGTTTAGCACATCACTAAATGTAGGTGCACCCATCTCAATGATTCTCTCAAACCCAAAAGATGGGAATCTATATTATACATCCCCACTTGGTTTAGGAATACTAAATCCATCAGATAACAATTCAACATTTTATAGCCCTCCGAATACTCCTGCAGGCAACAACGCAACTCTAGACTATGAGGCATTTTCTCCAGATTACAGTAAGATGTACTTTACACTTATGGGGAGTAAAAGCGACGCTGCAATGGTATTTGATACTGGAACCCATCAATTTTCAGTAATAAGTCTTCCTTTTGGTGCCACATCCATTGCAGTAAGTCCTGACGGTAAATGGGTGGCTTTTGGAAATAACTGGGGTAGTAATACACCAGGCACAGGAATTGCCCTTTATAATACATCAACAGGAACAACCACAACATTAAATATAGATGCCAATGCGTCTGGAGGAGTATCATTTGACCCTACAAGTTCCACACTCTGGGTAACATCTGCTATTTATACTGGCACATCCCCAGAAGGTTTAGAAAGTATTTTCAATTTATCAAATTTACAAGCTGCGCCAACATCAATAGCTATCCCATCAATCCTGAACTCTTGGTGCGGTTCTCCTGCATTATTTTCAAATGGCAAGGCTTATGTTGGATTTGAAACCATCAGCCAATCTAACTTAGGAAATGGAATAGTTGCAATTTTCGATAGTTCCTCCAAAACTTTACTTAAAACAATTACTAATGAAGGCGAAATGCCAGACCGTATGGGGGAAGACCCTGATGGTAATATAGATATTCTGAATGTAAGTACAAACGCCCAGAATAATACCACATCGGTGGAACTAGATGTATTATCTCCTAGCAAAAATGATACGATAGTAAGCGCAATACCGATTAATACGTTCCAAGGTATAGTAATCGGACCTGATGGTTTTAGTCCAGTAAGCGGAGCTATGCCACCTACTTATTCACCAACTTACGCATCAGATGGTAAAACTTACATTGTTGTTGGTGGAGGAAATAGCATAAAAACAGCCACAAATGTTTATATGGTACAAAATGGGGCCGTTACAATAGAGGCGACATTGCCAGGTTATTCTGCATTTACTTCCCTTTCTGGAATAACAAATGTAATAAACGTTGCAGTAAAAAGCGCTAACAATTAATGCAATCTAAGTGTAACAATTCCAATCGCCACATAAATAAACTTAAGACTATTTCCTTACAAGCTTGTACGCTATCAAGAACAGCACTATTACTATCGCAATTACTACTGCAACCACTATGTAGTCGTTAATTGAGCCGTTATTTCCGTTCTGCTGGCTTGGGCTTGTTGTTGGCAATATTGTTGTACTCTGCTTTATTGTAGAGGTTGTTGTGTTT
>VFSW01006174.1_pt1 | contig 17653 bp, 18 predicted proteins | sample 5358111 | NCBI WGS metagenome assembly VFSW01 (sample SAMN11554181, study PRJNA540505) | mine drainage metagenome | isolation source: sediment from site ElyBrook_90M | place: USA: Ely Copper Mine, Vershire, VT | collected 2017
CGGCCTCCGCGGCCCGGGGCGGGGGTTGCGGGCGTGGCCGCGGCCTTCGTGGGCGCGGGGGTGGGCGACGCCAGGGTGGCGGGGGGGGGCATCGAAGAAGCCCCGCAGCTCCGGATTCTGACCCGGGACCGACTGCGTCTGCTGCAGGGCCTGGGGAGTGAGCTTGCCCTGACCGCTGACCACGATCTGGGCCTGTCGGGCCAGGTCCTGCACCAGCGCCATCAGGGCCTTGGCGTCGTCGGCGGCGGCCAGGTCCTTTCTGCTGAAGGCTGGGGGAAGGTTGCTGACGCCAACGGCAGCCGCGCCACCGCTGACGCTAGCCAGAGCCGCTAGAGTCGGTCCCTTCATCTCGGCAATGATGGCGGGGGGAAGGTCAGAGGCCCGGAGACTGACGCCGAGGCTGTCCTTGGCCATGAGGGTTAGGGTACGAATGATCTCGACGATGTCAGCGGCCTGCGTCCCCAACGCGGCCTCGAGGACCGGGAGCAGGGGCGTGCTGTGGTGCAGGAGCGCCGTCTGCGCCGCCGCCGACCCCGAGCTGAGGATGTTGCGGGCCAGGTCCACGACCTGAAGCTGGCTCTGGTCCTGGGGGTGCAGTGCCGGTGCCGCAGCCGCCGGCTCCCTCTTCCAGCCCATGAGCTGGAGCTGGTACTGGTACTCGAGAGGGGACTCCGCGGTCCGGCTCAGGTTCAGGCTGAGGGGGGTGACGCTGTAGCGGTCCTGGTCCTTGTTGTTGATGAAGACGAGCCTGTAGCCGCGCCCCGCCACCGACTTCTTGAGGTTGGCGTAGGCCTCGAGGAAGCGGCGGAGGATGTGGAACTGGTAGTAGCCGGTCTGCGTCGACAGCGGGCCCCCGACCTGGGTCATGGCGTCGTCGAGGAGGTTGGGGCTGCTGCGGCCACCGCCGATGCTGGCGATGGCCGTTCCCAGGGTCGCGGCAACAGCCCCGACACCGATACCGCTTGTGGTGACGCCCTTCTGGGTCACGGACATGGTCGTCGTGGAGAGGGCACCGACGGCGCCCCCCGCCACCGCCTGCAGGAGCTGGTCCGTGCTGAAGGGGGCGGCGTAGGGCATGGGCGGCAGCACACCCGTGGTCCCGGAGATCGAGATCTGGCGGAAGGGGGCGCCGTTGTGCTGCTCGACAATGCCATCCAAGGTCGCCTCCACGCTAATGGCAAAGGGGGTCCCGACCTGGAGGGCCTGCGGGGGCACCGGCAGCGTGTACAGGAACGTCTGCGTACCCTTGGGGTCGATGATGGCAAACTGGTAGGGGTAGCTCTGGCTCCAGTGTCCTGGGTCTGGGACCGAGAGTACATCCCACATCGAGTCCTGGACTGGGAGGACCCCGAGCTTGTCCGCCAGCTTCAGCTCCGCCAGGATGCCCTCATTGGCACTGGCGTCGGCGGCTAGGCTGTCCATGGTGTTGTTGCCGAGGGCGGCGTCTACGAGGGCGGACATGGTCTTGAGATTGCTCTGCCCCGGTCTTACCCGTCACCGAGCCCGTGCCTCTGGCTGAGGTACGTCTGGGACTGGGCCTCTAGGGTCTGCAGGGCCGAAGCCCAGGCCGTGAAGGCGGCGGCGGCCTGGACCGCGGCGGCGCCGGCAGCAATCAGGGGTGGTCCGGCAGCGGGGGCGGCGCTGGCGACTGCAGCGGCGGCGGCGGTGAGCTGTGCCGCGAGCTGGGTCATTGCCGCCTGCAGAGCCTGAGCCTGAGCCGCGGCCTGGGTATTGGCCTGGGCCTCGGCCTTGCGGTAGGTCGTGCCCAGGACCATGGCGTCCGTGGCCGACCCCACCTTCAGGCCACCGGCGGTGGCAATTTTGACTTTGCCATCAGCAGCGGACAGGGTGAGGCTGGGGGCGCCCACGGCAATGGTCGTGGTCGTGGCCGGATTCTGCGGGAACTTGCCCGAGGGCCCTTGGAGAACGACATCGCCATTCTTGCGGAAGCTGAGGCCGCTGCCGCTGCCGCTGGTCTGGGCGCTGGGGTCCAGGGTGCCATCGGACTTGACCTGGCCCTGGTAGAGGAGGGTAAGCTCTCCGGCGTCGTTGACGGCAATGCAGGCGCCGTTGTAGCAGAGCCTGTAGTACTGACCCCAGGCCTGGTCCTCGACGGCGGAGCTGTGGTCGGCGGCATCGGGTATGCCCCCGACGATTACGGCGTTGTGGGTGTCGCCGTTGGGGCACTCCAGCAGGACCTTGCTGCCGTTTCCCGGCTTCGACTTCCCGATTTCCTCTGTGTCTGCGACCAGGGCCCAGCTGAGGCTGTTGGTGGCCGTGGTCCCGGGGCCGGCGTCGCCTTTGCCATTGCTGCCGTTGAGGCCGCCGAAGGCGTTGGCGAGGACGCAGTTGTTGTAGATGACGCAGGCACCGGGTTCGTTCCCGTCCTTGTGCCAGACGCTGACGTTGTACTCGCGCCAGCGCCGGCTCTGGCTGCGGCTGTCGCTGGGGTAGATGACCTCCTTGACCTCACCCCAGCGCAGGCTGGTGTTGGTGCTGGCCCCGCTGTTGCCCCTGCCGCCGAGCCGCCGCAGTCCGAGGGTGCTGGGAACGACTGTGCCATTACCCAGAAGTGTCATCGTCCTCTTCCTCTTCGGCCGACTGAGCCGCGGTGGCTGCTGAGTTGGCGATGGCATGGCCCTGGGGGTCTGGAGACGGGGGGGTACTGCCGTCGGCCCCGCGCTCGGTACCGGGCTCGAGAGCCGTCGTGTCGTCACTGTAGATGCCGGCGTACTGGCCGAGGTCGGGATTCCGGTACTGGTAGTGAAGGCCGGTGATGGCGGCTGGGGTCGCCCGCATCCCGTGACTGAGCTGGAGGCTGGTGATGGCCGACTTCTTGCCACGGCTATCGATCTGACAGCTGTCGAGGATGCTCTCGATGTGGTAGACGACGCCGTCGAACTCGAGGTTGTCGCCAATGGCCAGGGGGGCCTGCAGGTAGTAGGCGTTGATGGTGCCGTTCAGACTGAACTCGCTGCCGCAGTAGAAGTCGGCGCAGAGGCTGTTCCAGCGATTGACGTTCTTGCCCACGAGTTCGGCGACGCCACAGTTGACGGTGGCCTGCAGAACCTGGGGGCCGCTGCGGACGATGTCGAGGTCATCCCGGATCGGGGGAAACCTCACGAGCTGGAGCGTGGGGTTGACGAGGGGGCTGTGTATGCCGTTCTGTCCGTAGACGTGGACGAAGTTGAAGTGCTCGGCATCGGACCTGCCGATGTCCATACCCTCCACCAGTACCGGGTGCAGACGCCACCGCGGCAGCTCCAGGAAACTGGTCGTGGGCATGTCCGGGTCGTCCTCATGGGCCTTGGCGAAGGCGGAGGTGGTGAAGGGGATCTGGCGGATGACGAGGGTGGGGACGATGGCGCCGCGCGCGTTGACGCGGAGACAGGTGTACATCTCGTTGATGGCGGGGTTCAGGTACTGCTGCAGCAGCGTCCACACCGGCTTCCCGAAGACCTCCGGCCTCTGCGCGGGGAAGGCACCGTAGATGTCGTGGGTACAGAGGTGCAGGTTGCCGTTGTCGTCGAAGGTGGTGCCGGAACCGTCGCCACTGCTGAAGCCAGTGGGCTGGTACGAGGCCGGGCTCAGGGTCGAGCGCCCACCTCCGGCGGCGGTGTCGACGTACTTCTGCAGACCCAGGATGACCTCAAGTAGGTCTGCGTAGGCGAGAACACCCCCGGCCTTGCTCGCGCTCCTCTTCCCCAGGAGCTTGCCCATGACCTCGGGCATGATGAAGCCGTAGGGGCTTTCCTTCGGGTCCGGGGACGTACCACCGGTGGTGTTCTGTAGGGTGTCGCCCTCGTGGCCGAAGCCCGGGGGAATGCCCTTGCCGAAGAACATCTCCAGCAGGACCTTCATCACCGCCGCCGACTGCATGTCCCCGGTCCCCTCTTTGGTCCTGGTGAGGTCGTCGAGGCTGGTACCGATTCTGGCTGCCCACATCCCCAGCTCCGGGATGAGTTCGGTGAGCCCCTGCTCGTAGAAGAACTGGGTGCTGAACTCGTTGAAGCCCGTGGCCTGGAGCTGGTAGCCCAGGCTCTTGAGGCCGGTGCCGCCGGTGACGCTGAGCTGCTTGCGCAGGCTCTTGACGCGGCCGAGGAAGCGAAGCCCGGAGTTGAAGCCGTTGGTGACGGAGGCACTGCCGCCGACGGCATCGGGCAGGCCCCGGTTCAGGGCGGCGATGAGATCCTTGGCCTGGTCCCGGTGGCTGAAGATCCAGGCCGCGCACACGTCCTTGGGCAGGATCTCGACGAGGAAGTTCGGGCCCCCGGGCCGGAGGTGAGCCGACATCGACATCAGATAGTTGCCCTTGTTCCGTTCCACCGACAGCTGCGAGCAGAGGCCGGTGATGATGAGGGGGGTCGGCAGCGTGTCCACGGTCTGACCGATGTCAATAGACGTGGTCGACGCCAGCGTCCGGCGCTCGAAGGTCAGGGGGTAGCGCATGCGCCAGACGGCAATGACCCAGTACGGGTCCAGGTCGACTTCGTCGATGTGCGCCGGGGCCGGCACGTCCTGACCCTGGCCGAGGTAGTCGTTGACGAGTTCGTAGGTGGCGGCCATTACGACCCCTTGTATCCTTCTTCGGCGGCGGCGATCTCAATAGCCTTGGCGTCGCCCGGATGTAGGGCCAGTTGCCCCTTGACGTTGGCGGCGTCTGGCGCTCCCCCACTCCGCTGATGGAACTTGTTCCTGTAGATCTGGAGATCGGTTTTGCTGCCGCCTTGCATGAGATAGATCAGCTCCTCCGTTGCCTGTCCAAGCTTGGAGAATTTTGCTATGATGTCGTTCGCACTGGCACCGAGGTTACTGGCCGATGTCGCCCACCCCTTGACGTAGTCTGGAAGCTGGCCACTGGCATTGATGAATTCGCCAACGTTATCCTTCAGGGTCTGGATGAGACCCTCCATGGCCTTTGCCTTTGCCGCCGCGGCCTTGAGGGCCGGATCGTCTACGCCTCCGGGTCCGCCCTTCTTCCCGCTGGCTCCCATCCCCAGCATCGACTCCGCCAGACCCTTACCGGCGGCGGCGTCAATGCCCATGGACTCGGAGAGTGCAGCCCCCAACTCCGTCACCTTCTTCATCTCGAAGGCGTGCCCGGCTTTGGTTCCGTGCTTCACCCTGGCGCCACGTTCCTGTTCCAGCAGCCACTGCTGACCACTCTCGCCCTTGCCCACTGCCAGCTGCAGGGACTCGGCCGTACTGCCGGCGGCGCTGAGGTGACCGCTCTTGTCGCGGAAGGCCCCGGTGAAGACCCGGCTCAGGGGCGACATGATCGTAGCCTGCGCGTACTTCCTTAACTGGTCCTTGTCGATGCCCAGAGCCGTGGCCTCGTCGAAGGTCTCGCCCTTGCCTCGCATCGCGTCCATCAGCAGTTTGGGGTCCTTGAGGGTGGCGAGGAAGTCGGAGCCCGCGACGGAACCGACCCCCGCCTTCTTGGCGTTGACGTAGTTCAGACCGCGCTGGTACGGGTCGAATTGGCCGCTGCTGACGCTGCCCATGACCCCGAGCCCAGCCTGGGCGAAGGCCACGTTCCTCATCTGGTCGGTACCGCTGGCACCAGCCCCGAAGAAGTTGAAGGCCCCAAGGGCCCCGAGCCCGCTGCCGTAGATACCGCTGCTGCCGATGCCGGAGCCGATGACGCCACCGAGGGCACCTGCCGCCGTCGCGTCTCCGCCGCGCCCGTAGCCGGCACCGTAGACCTCCCCCATGAACTGCTTGCCCTGACCCCCGAGAGCGGCTTGTCCGGCTACGGTCGCGGCGTTGCCCATGCCCGTGGCCTGAGCCGCCATCGCCTGCCAGGCTAGGCCACCACTCTGAGCCTCCTTGCGACCGGCTGTGCCCTGGATCTGGGAGAAAGCTCCCGCGTACTGACCCATGTCGTAGCCACTGGCAAGGAGCTTGTTCTGGAAGCTAAGCACCCCGCCTCCAGCCTCGCCGGTATTGTACGAACCGTCTTTGTTCTTTTTCCAGCCGATGCCGAGCTGCCTCGCCATGGCGATGTTGGACGTGGCTCCGCCGGTGAACAGCTGCGCCGCCATCATCTCCTGGAAGTGCGCCTGCTTGTAGTTTTCACTCTGCCTTGCCCAGTCCTGCATCTTCTGCGTCTCAAACCCAACACCCCCAGGCACGGTGTTTGACATGCCCTTGGCCGTGACAAAACTATCAAGGGGGTGCCGTAGGAAGTTGCTGCCGGCCCTGGTCCAGGTGGCGCCAGTGCTAGTGAGACCTGCTGTGTCCTCGCCTTCTTGCCCCTGAGAAATGCCCCTCTGTGCCAAGACATCGGTGATGTCGCCACTGAGCCCGCGCTGATACATTGGGGCGAAGACGTTTGCCCTGTCAGCGGCCAGTGAACCCTGCAGAAGTGGTTCTTCGAGGTAGCGTCCCTTCAGAAAGGTAGCGCCGGCAGTTGCGGCCACCGCCAGCGGCGCCGCCTCTACGGCTGACGAGAGAAGGCCGCCTTGGGCTCCTAGAGTCCTTCTCTTACCCATGTAGGACTTGAACCGGTTCCAGCGGCTGCCGCCGCCACCGCCGCCCCCGTCCTCATCGCCGCCTTCGGGTCCAGTCAGCTCCCGTTGGTACTGTTGCAGCTCCTTCAGGCGGCTCCTGGAACCGGTCTCGGCAGTGGCAGCCTCTGTCATCTGCTGCTGTCTAAAGGCCAGGGTCTTCGACATTGTCTCGGGGTTGGCGTTCTTGTTGAAGGTTTTGGCTGATTCGGAGGTGGCGTTGTAGGCGTCAACCGTGTCCTTGAGGGTGCTCTGCAGGCCCTCGAGTTTCCTCTTCTCCTCGTCAATGGCCCGGCCGAGGGCGTCCGTCATCGCCCTCATGGCGTCACTACTGCCCCTGGCCAGGTCCGTCAGCAGTTGCTTCTGCGCGACCAGACCCTGGCTGAGCTGGGCACTGAGGCCCCCGACCTGGATGGGCTTGGCGCTCTGGATGAGCTGCTGCGCGCTGGTGCTGGTGCCCCCGACGGCGCCGCCGCTGAGGAGGCTCATGCCGCCGCCGCCGCCGGGCGCGGCCGTGGGGCCACCGCCGATGTGGGTGCTGCTCAGGACTCTGGCGAGGTCCGCGGCCTTGCTGATGAGGCCGTCAATGGCAGACCTCGCCTGCGCCAGACTGGCTTCGTCAACGACGAAACTGAGGCGGACCGCCTTGTCACCGCCGCCACCGCCACCAGGCACAGCTTACTCCTTTCGGGGTTTTTGCCCCAGGAATCGCGGGGGCTGGGGTAGAGATTGCTCGTCGGCGAGTAATGCCTCAAAGTCGGCACCGTTGAGGAAGTCGATGTGGATGTCTGGGGGCAGTGGCGCCGGAGCCGGTGTCGGCAGCTTGGGCGAGGGCAACGGGCCCTTCTCCTTCTTCTTCAGGGGAGTGGTGGTGGTGGCGGCGGGTGCAGTCCCCAGCTTCTCCTGCTGCTGCTGCTGCTGCTGCTGCCCCTGTCCAGTACCAGCGGACAGAGGCTGTTGCTGGACGGGCGCGGCCTTTAGGCTCTGGGCAGCGGCTTTGCTCTCCTCCTGGACCTTCTTGAAGAAGGCGTCGTCACTGGCATCGCCCTGACCCTCGTCGAGGACCCTGCGCCTACTCTCTTCCGCGGTCTCCACAACTAAGGCCACCTCCTTCTCCAGGTCCTCGCCCTCGAGTTTGCCATAGGCATCCTCGAAGTAGGCCCCGATGACCTCCTCCAGGGGCAGGGCGTTGACCTCGGCTAGGGGAGTACTGAAGCTGCGGCTGTACCAGCGCTGAATCTGTCGCAGCCGGTACTCTGGACCGTCCTCGAGGACGCAGCGGAGGGCCCGGACCCTAGCGCTCTCGATTAGGAGGTGGTCAACGGCCTCGGGCAGGCGTGGCTTCGTCGCCATGGCCACTCATTTACTTGGCCACGGCGTCCGCGGGTTTCGGCGCCAGCTCCTTGATGGCTTCTTTGTCTCCATCAATCTGGGCCCGAACCGCGGCCTGAAACTCGGCCTTGGCCTTCTGCAGCTCCTCGTAGACGACGCGGACGGGAGCGTCATCCTCCAGCTCGAGACCGGCGTCGGCAATGCTCCACCATTTCGGGGCCTCGAGGACGTGGGCCTGCAACTCGGAGAAGATCAGGGCTTGGTCGGCGGCGCGGACGCTGGCGCTGGCAGCATCAGCGCCGAGGAGGCGTCGTCTGACTTCGTCCCGCAGCAGCTGCTCCTTGTGGGAGAGCACGAGCTTGAAGCGGAAGAGGCCGCTGTAGTTGGTGGCGGTGGTCTCTCCGCGACAGCTGATGCTGACCTTCTTCTCACGGGGGACGGTGACGGCGTCGGTTGCGGCCATGGGTCTACTCCTTCTCTGAAAGAGGATGCGGAGCCCTATGTACCGGTCTCCGATGAGGAGGAGATTGAGGGCGCGGCTATAAATGGACTTGACGGCGGTCTCGGCTTCGAATAGGATGAGGTATGGCAAACGACAACGTCAGCAACCTTCCCCAGGTCAAGGTCTACGGCGTCAACAAGCCCTACATCGGCAGCGGCGCCCCGACGCTGGCCGAGGCCGAGGTCCTGAAGGTCGGCGAGAAGCAGCTGGTTCTCGCCTCCACGGACAGGGCCTTTGGCTTTCGCCTCCGCCTCCCCAAGGACCAGGCCGACTTCACCCCAGCTGCCGCCTTCGTCCGTGCCATCGAGAAGCAGCAGCAAGAGATCCAGAACCTGCAGGACCAGCTCGAAACCGCTCGTCAGGACATGAAGAAGCTGCTGCAGTTCGCCACCGCGACCGTGGGCGCGGACAACCTGCCCCGGCTGCTCTAACGGATGGGAACGCGCCTAACCCCAAACAAGAAAGGCTCCGGAAATGGCACAACTGGAATTGACGTACGAAACCGACGACGGCGAAGAAGTGACGTTCACGGTTCCCGCGAAGAACGCAGTCTGTGACGACTGCGAAGGCGAAGGGTCGGTGCTTTGCGAAGGCATGCGCGGGCATGCCTACAGCGCCGAGGAATTCGCGGAGTCCTTCGACGACGAGGAGCGCGCGGAATACTTCAAGCGCGGCGGACGGTACGACATCCCGTGTCCGACGTGCAAGGGACTCCGGGTCGTTCCCGTCGTTGACGAGGAGCGGCTCGCCCCCGACGCGCGGGTTAAGCTCGCGGTTTGGGAAAAGCGCGAGGCGGACAAGCGCGAGATCGAGCGTGAAATGGAAGCGATCTCCCGCATGGAGCGCATGATGGGGGCGTAGCCTCCCAGCATTAGGATCTCGCGGTTTTTCGCGTCTAATGATATACCGCCTCGACAACAGCAACGCCTTCGTCAAGGCCGAGTAAGGAGAAACGTCCATGACCAGCCAGCGCCTCGAGGTTGTGCAGGGGGACATCACCAAGCAGTCGGTAGACGCGATCGTCAACGCCGCCAACACCATGCTCGTGGCCGGTGGCGGAGTCTGTGGGGCCATCCACAGGGCCGCGGGGCCGGCGCTGGCGCGAGAGTGCTCTCGGCGTGGCTCCTGCCCCACTGGCGACGCCGTCGTGACCCGTGGCTACGACCTCCCCGCCACCTACGTCATCCACGCCGTCGCCCCGGTCTGGGGTGGTGGCAAGATGGGAGAGGCCAAACTGCTCAGGAGCTGCTACAGCGCCTGCTTGAAACTGGCGGGGGAGATGCGGCTCCAGTCCCTGGCGCTCCCCAGCCTCGGCACCGGCATCTACGGCTATCCCATCGCCGAAGCCGCCGTCATCGCCGTGGAGACCGTGAGGAGCCAGCAGCCCCTGTACCCGGAGCTGGAGCTGGTGCGGTTCATCTGCTTCAGCGCCTCCGACCTCGCCGTCTACCAGCGCCTTCTCAGCGGTCGCGACTAGGGCTTGACAGCGCCCTCGGTTCCGGATAAGATATTGCCATGACCAATACCGACATCGAAAAGAGCTACCGCTGCTGGTCCTCCAACCTGCCCCGGCTCCAGACCTTCCTCGAGCGGGCCGGGCGTCGCGCCGCCCGTCTCGGGCTCCCGCCCATCACCCTGGAACTAGGGGAGGAGCAGATGGAGCTGGTCAAGAGTGGCGTGGCCGGCAAGGTCTACAGGGGCTACCGCATCGTCACCGTCCGTGGCCAGACCCCACGCCTCGCCGGCTGGGCCTTCCTGGCGACGCTGCAGCACGTCGTCGACGACAACGGCGAGGCCAAGGCCGTTATCCGGGCCGTGCCCACCGCCGACGCCATGGAGTTGCCGCGGTGGTTCCGCGACGCCAGCTCCAGCAACTGCGACCACTGCCACACCGCCCGCGTCCGCAACGACACCTTCTGCGTCCGCAACCTCGAGACCGGGGAGTGGAAGCAGGTCGGCCGCAACTGCCTCCAGGACTTCTGCGGTGGTATCGACCCCCACGCCGTTGCCGCCGCCGCCGAGATCTGGGCCGAGCTGGACGAACTCGGTAGCGGTCTCGGCGGGGATGACGACGACTTCGGCTTCGGCCGTACCGATGCCGTCGGTCTCGAGAACTTCCTCGCCTTCGTCACCGCCAACATCCGCGTCAACGGTTGGACCAGCCGCAAGCTGGCGCGTGAGCGCGGCGGGCAGGCCACCGCCGACACCACCCTCGACATCATGTTCGAGAAGGACGAGGTCGAGCAGGACAGGGCTCGCGAGGCCGGTCTCTACCCCACCGCCGCCGATGTCGCCGTCGCCGAGGCCGCGCTGACCCGGGCCCGGAAACAGCTTGTGGGCAAGGACGGCCTCAACGACTACCTCTACAACCTCAGTGTCGTGGTCGGCAGCAGTAGCTGCGGGCTCCGGCTCTGTGGCATCGCCGCCAGCCTCATCCCCTGGTACCAGCGCGAGATCGGCCATGACGAGCAGCTCCGGCTCGAGCGCGAGGGCAGTCTCGACGGGTGGATGGGCGAGGTCGGGAAGCGTGAGCACTTCCTCCTGCGCTGCATCGGCTACCAGAGCTGGGAGGGGCAGTTCGGGACCACGCACCTGTACCGGCTCGCCGATGCCCAGGGCCGGCGCGCGACCTGGTTCGCCAGCGCCCACCAGCCCGAGTTCGAGGACGTGGAGGACGGGGGGCTCGCCCGTGTCGAGGGCGAGGAAGGCCCTCGGTACTTCCTCGTGCTCGCGACCGTCAAGAAGCACGACACCTACAAGGGGCAGAAGCAGACGATCCTCAGCCGCGCCGTCATCTTCACCGGCGAGGCCCGTCGCCTCGAGGAGGAGAAGCTGGCCAAGGCCAAGGCCAAGGCCGAGAAGAAGGCGACCAAGGCCAAGGCTCAGGGGCAGCTGCAGCTGCAGGGAGAGGCGGTGCCGGCGTGAGCGTCCATGCCCAGGAACAGGCCCAGGAGGGGCTGGAGCGGCTTCGGCTCGAGTACGCAATCCCCGAAGACGAACCACTCCCCCAGAACATCGTCCTGCGCCTACAGCGAATCCGTGGGTCCGCTGACGAGGACGAGGGGCAGCGGCTGTGGCTGCGGCTGGTTACGGCCTACGAGATGCAGTTGCTGGCAGGCGGCTACCTCCCCGTCAACAGCCAGAACCCGGACCAGGCCCGTCGCGCCCTGCAGCAGAAGCTCCGGAGTCTTCGGGGCCTGGTGCAGATGCTGGAGGGCAAGTCCTCGACTCCGACTGAGAACCTGCGGCGGCAGCAGCAGCGGCTCCTGGAGGTGGAGACCCAGCTCGAGGGCCTGGAGACGGCCGCACCCAGGGTCAGGACCGAGACCGTCGTCGAACGCGAGTGGATCCTTGGCTAGCGCCTTCCGTGGAGCCGCTAGCGTCGGGGCGCCGCTGCCGACGACCGTCGCCGACGCCGACGCCGAGATCGCCTACCTCGAGCAGGCGCAGCAGAGGACCTTGGCGAGGATTCAGGAGCTTGACCGCGAACTCAACAAGGAGAAGAGCCATGCCCAAAGCCAAAGCCAAAGCCGATGAAGTCAGTGTCCAGTACGACCCCAACACCCTCTACAGCATCACCGTGAACCGAGAGGGCTTGAGGACCATGCGGCAGTTCATCGAGGGCTATGTCCGCAACTTCATCTACGGTGTCGTCATAGGGGAAGAGGAGAAGAGGTCGAAGCTGCGCCAGTTCGGACTGCTCTGTAAATTCTTCTCGAGGTACGTCGCCACCATCTATCCGCTGCAGATGGCCGAGGTCGAGTTCCAGAACAGCCCCGGCGTCGACCGCGTCGCCATCCACCTCCCCGGCACCTACCTCAACGACCTCATCGTCCTCATCCAGAACCTCGAGATAGACACGCCTGCGACCAGGGGGACGGAACAGACGCCCCTGGAGCCGGCGGTCCTACAGGCGGCAGAGGAATACCGTGCCGTCCTGCTCCAGGCGCTGCGGCGGCCCGCGGCTGTCTCGACCGCTGGCGGTGTCGGTGGTGGCAACCCCCTCGCCACCGCCATCTTCACGCAGCCCATGGCCGGCGGCAAGAACTAGGCCTTGCCGCTATAGGAGAGACATGGTGCAATCATCTTCTTGGGGGCAGGCGGTGGTTCCGGGCTGCGACTGGCTGAATGAGGTTCCGGCTGGCTTGGCCATGGACTCATTCAGTTTCCATCGGCTAGGCATTGCTCTGAAGGCGCATGCCATCAGGACTGGGCGCGTCGTCTACTACGTCGGTGCCTTCGGCAGCAACCGCGCCTCGGCGCTGACGCTGTGGAAGCGCATGCCCAAGAGCGCGGGCCTCGCCATCTACGAAGACGATGTCAGCGCCAACGGCATCGGCTCGGTCACGGGTGTGGGGCCAGACACCGTCGTCTGTATCACCTACAACTCCTCAGATGGCACCTCCTCGGTCTCCTGCTACAGCGAGGACCTTGCCTACGCCAGGGCCCTGAAGCGTTGGCAGAACCGGAATCTGCACAGCGTCCGCAGCCGGAGCCACATCTACGTCCTCAACTACGACAAACAGCACCAGCTCGAGCTGTCCGACCTCGGTCACGCCGGGTCCCCGCTGGAGCCCAGGAACTACGGCACCGAGGTCGTGGCGGACCTCGCCCACGTCGCCGCCGACCTGGAGTCTGGAGAGCCCTGTGGCCGTCTCATTCTCCTGGACGGGCCTCCGGGTACGGGCAAGACCTACCTCATCCGCAGTCTCCTCGACGGTGTCGCCAGCGCCCTCTTCGTGCTGCTACCGGCCGCGGATGTCGCCAACTCCACCTCGGCGGAGATGATGTCGATCCTGCTCGAGATCAAGAAGAAGGCCGCGTCTTCTCCGGGTACGGTATCGTCCTCCACCGGCAGGCCCCGACCCGTGGTCTTCATCATCGAGGACGCGGACCAGTGCCTGGTGCCCAGGGCCGGCGACAACATGCCCAGCATCTCCACGCTCCTGAACCTCACCGACGGTATCCTCGGCAGCACCGTGGACCTCCGCTGCGTCTGCAGCACCAACGCCAGAGCCGAGGCCGTGGACGATGCCCTGATGCGACAGGGGAGGCTGTGTCGCCGCCTGAACGTGGGTCCGCTATCCGAGGAACAGGTCCTCGATGTCTTCGCCCGCGTCAGTGGCGGCGCCTCCTGGGAGAGTACGGGCCGGGAGCTGAAGCCGATGGTCTTGGCCAATGTCTACGCTCTCGGCAACGCCGTCAGAAACCAGGTTGTCCTGGGGCCGAAGCCGAAGTCGGTGTCTGGGCTTGGGTTCAGGGTTGCAGCAAACAGCTGAGGAGGTAGTCCATGCCGAAGAAGAAGACGAAGAAGACGTTGGGAAAGATGCCGAAGAAGCTGTCGGAGCGCAGTGGGAACTATCGCGTCCGCGTCGTGAACTGCGATGGCGAGGTGGATAACGAGGGAGAGGCCTTCGCCCCCGACTCCATCTACTTCATGACACGGGTGCCGGTTTACCGGGACTTCATCCAGAACCGCGAGAACCTGCTGGGGTTTGCCGCTGCCTATGTCGTTCACGGGGAGGGCAACAACGCCGGCAAGGTCATTGCCGTCGACGCCGAACTGGACTTCCTCCCAGACCTTGACGCGGCGACATGGCGGCATCTGGCTCAGTGCTATCCCGCATTCGGTGGGGTCGTCATCGAGAGCAGCGTCGTCGACGGCGTCCGCACCTACACCAAGACGACGATGATCATGATCGGCATCGTCGACCGCCTCAACTGCGACCGTCGCATCGGACCCCTGGGGCCTGAGGTCGTGAGCAGGGAAAAGAAACGGAGTCTCTAGGTCATGGCCGGACACATTCAGAGCGCGTCATCCCTGGACTGGAACACGCCCCCCAACGTCCTCGAGGCCGTGAGGCGGGTCTTCGGTGGCGAGATCGCCCTGGACCCCTGCGCCAACGCCAGCGGCCTCGTCCACGCCCTGACGGAGATGGCGCTGCCCAGGGTCGACGGACTCCTGGAGTCGTGGGCGCCGTATGCCACCGTCTTCGTGAACCCGCCCTACGGCGCCAGCTACAAGCACAAGGGCACTGGCGCCGTCCTCGCCGCCAAGGCCTACAGGCAGCTCCCCAAGTTCGAGCAGGTGCAGTACACGTGCTCCAGGATCGGGGACTGGGTCCGAAAGTGCCGGGACAGCCACCGCGACCACAAGACCCAGGTCATTGCCCTACTGCCCGCCGCCGTCGACACCCGGCACTGGCAGGACATCATCTTCAGGAGTGCTGCCGCCATCTTCTTCCCCAGGGGCCGGCTCCACTTCCTGAACCCGAACCGAACCGACAACAAGCGGGCCTCGGGCGAGGGCGCGCCAATGGCCTGCGCCCTCGTCTACTGGGGCTCCGACCCCCAGCTCTTCATCCGGGCCATGGAGCTGGAGATCGGTGGCACCGCCCTGAAGCTGCAGACGCCCTTGACGCCGTTGCTATAGGATGGACATGGGAAAGCTCGTCACCGCCGAGGCCGTTGCCGCTGGTCATCCCGACAAGGTCGCCGACGCCATCTCCGACGCCATCGTCGACGCCCATCTCCTCCTCGCCGACGACGCCAGGGTCGGGGTGGAGACACTCATCACCCGGGGCAGGGTCGTCGTCGCCGGGGAAGCGGCTGGACCGCGGCCCGACTACCACGACCTCATCCGGAGCACGCTCACCCGCCTGGGCTATAACCCCGCAGACTTCGACATCGCCACCCACATCCACCACCAGTCCAAGAGCATCAGCAAGGGCGTGTCTGGGGGCGGGGCCGGGGACCAGGGCGTCATGTACGGGTACGCCAGCGCCGACGAGGGCAATCCCGGTTGCATTCCCGCCGCCGCCTACTACAGCAATCGCCTCATGGAGAACCTGCTGTGGGAGAGGGAAGGGGGCGGCGACCCCCTCTTCTGGGGCCTGGGGCCAGACGGCAAGTGCCAGCTCACGCTCGAGTACAGGGAGGGCGTTCCCCACCACCTCCACACCGCCTGCTTCAGCTTCCACACCCCTGACAACACCACCCAGAACCAGATGCAGCTCCAGGAACTGGCGCTGAAGCTCCTGCATCGAACGCTGCCGATGCTGTGGTTGGACCGTAACACCCGCGTCCTCGTCGACAGCTTCAGCAGTGGCGGACCCGGCGCCGACACCGGCTGTACCGGTCGCAAGCTCATGGTGGACGCCTACGGGGCCGGCTACCCCAGCGGCGGCGGCGCCTTCAGCGGCAAGGACCCCACCAAGGTCGACCGCAGTGCCGCCTACGGGGCCCGGTACTGGGCCCTGAACGTCGTGGCCGCGGGTCTGGCCAGGAAGTGCTGTGTCAATGTCAGCTACAGGCTCGGGGATGCGGCCCCGCTCGAGTTCGACATCAACTGCTTCGGCACGGCCATCCTCCCAGAGCCCAGGATCAGGGATGCCTTGCAGAAACTGGCTCCACTGGCTCCAGAAGGCATCCGCTCCAGCTTGGGTCTGAATGCCCCCATCTACTCGGCCACGGCCGCCTTCGGGCACTTCGGTCGACGCCCCCGCCACCAGCTCTTTCCCTGGGAGAAACAGGACCTGGTCGCCGGCCTGGAGGAATTACTGGGGCAGAAGTCCGGGCTCGAGGCCTCTGGCACTGAATCTCCAGACTAGGTATGGGCTGGTCCTGGGTCAAAGCAATTGCCATCATCCTGACCCTGTCTCACTGCAGCTGCAGCCATAGCGGCAGGGACACCATTCCCGACACCTCCGCCATCGAGGACGTGGATGCCAGCGCCACACCGCCTGTGGTGGTGACTGCCCCCTCTGCATCTGCATCTGCAGTGGCAACGGTCCAGCCCCTGCAGAGGCCCAGCGGCTGGCGGCACTTTATCCCCACCCTAACCTTCGACAGCGACATCAGCGACGCCTCGGTGACGGCGGCCGTCACGGCTCTGGCGCAGGCGCAGGCGGCGGGCGCGGAAGCCGTCCTCGTCCTCATCGACAGCCCCGGTGGCGATGTCAGTAGCAGCTACAGGCTCATGCGCGCCATCGAGAGCAGCAAGATCCCGGTCTACTGTCTCGTGGACGGCAAGGGCTACAGCATGGCCGCCTACGCCCTCCAGAGCTGCAGCCTGAGGCTGATGACCAAGAGGTCGACGCTGATGCTGCACGAGGTCTCCAGCACCGGAGTCAGCAGCGGCACCAACACCCCGGGGTCGGCCCTGGACCTCGGACGGCAGCTGGAGCGGATGACGACCGCCCTCGTGCAACAGGCCTGCTCCAGGATCTGTCTCAGCCCCCAGCGTCTACAGCACCTGGTCCAGGGGCGCCAGCTCTGGCTCACGGCGGCTGAGGCCTCAGCCATTGACGCTGTTGACGCTGTCCTCGAGGAGACGCCGGCAGCCCTAGAGCAGCAGCTCCAGGACCGGGGCAGGCTCAGGATCCAGCCACGGCCCCGACGACCGCACCACTGCAGTCTTCAGCAGTGAGGGGCGCTGGCGCCCCCGGAACAGGCCCCTCAATAGCCGGGACCTCCTGGTCCAGCCCCAGGTTCTTGCCCATCATCACCCTCTGACTGACGTGGGCGCCGAGGTAGATGCCGGTGCTGCCGAGGAGGCCGGTGATGACGGTGGGGTAGAGGGAGGCCAGAGCCGGCACGAAAGCGGACGCCGCCGCCATGCCACAGGTCAGGAGCATGGAGACCAGGGCCAGGACGAACTTGGGGCTACGGTAGCCGCTGTCTTCCAGGATCTCGGTCTTGTCGATGGGCATGGTCTTGTTAGTGGAAGACGTGGTAGAGCCAGCTCACGATGGCGGGGACGTGTTCGATGAGGACGCCACCCGCAGCTGCAGCTCCAGCTCCAACGATCCCGAGAACCCGCTTCTGCTGCCGCTTCCGCTGCAGGTCCTGGGTCTCGATACCACGGACCTTGCCGATGACGTTGACTGTTGAGTTGGCGAGGTCCCCGACCCTGCTCTCGAGCCGTTGCAGGCCCCCACCGATGACGACTGAGAGTTCGTCGGTCTTCTGCCCCAGGTGCTTGAGATCGCTGCCGATGTTGGCTACCTGCAGCAAAAGCTCTTGCTGGTGCTCCTCGACCTGATGAAGTCGCAGGCCATGGTCCTCTAGGACGCTGTGCTCAACAGCAGTGGCTGGGTATGACATAAACCCTCAGTAGCAGATGCGGGAAAGATTGAGTTGCAGCCGCCGTCTGCATCAGCTATAGTCACAGCTGAGACGGGTCCTGGAGTGCAACCGAGCCGCAAGGGCTGCTACGGTTTCAGTCCAGGGCCTCGTCTAGCCGGAGAAGGAGCTTTGACCATGCCAAAGAAGACCCGCAGCAGCAGCGCCCCCAGGAGGGGCGAGGTCC
>VFSW01006175.1_pt1 | contig 17653 bp, 18 predicted proteins | sample 5358111 | NCBI WGS metagenome assembly VFSW01 (sample SAMN11554181, study PRJNA540505) | mine drainage metagenome | isolation source: sediment from site ElyBrook_90M | place: USA: Ely Copper Mine, Vershire, VT | collected 2017
GTAGAGTGACCTGCGTGCGCAGCTCGCCCGGGTTGGTGGGTCCGCCGTTGATGTTCACATAGCCCCCAGCGATTTCAGAAACACCCTGAACCAGTTATTGTCCAGGTTGGCGCTGGTGATCTGTTGGATCTGGTCTTCGACAGTGATCACGCTCTCGAACGAGCTGGCCTGGCTTCCGGATGCGCCGATCAGGCCGGTCACACTGACCACCGTATCGCCTACGTTGGCGCCAGGCAGGGAGCAGCCGCCCGCGCCGGTCAGCCCTTCGAACTCGATGAAATTGGCCGCCAACGCTTCGAGCTGTACCAGGAACGACCGCAGCCCAAACGACAACGGCATGTCTTTTTGAGCCATCATGCCGGGGTCCTCGTGCCACATCACCAGCAACATGCGCGCCGCGCCCTTGGCTACCGGTTCGATGGGAGTATCTGCCGTCCAGTCGTGCCCGGTGGCGTTGATGATGTAGCGGTCCACCTGCGGCAACAGATCCAGCATCTCCGGATCTGTTGCCTCGCAGCGCAGTGCATTTGCGGCTTCGGTAGTGGTCAGGATAGTGGTCACGCTTTATTCCCCCTGGGCAGCAGCATCTTGGGCTTCATCGGCCTGGGGGGCAGGTTTCCCTTTACCTTTACTGGCTGGTCTTGGAGCGGGAGTCTCAGCAGCCGGTGGCTCTGGCGCGGCCTCGGTTTTATCCTTGGCTTTCGGCGCCGGTTTCGAACCATCGTTGTCGCTCTCGCCGACCACCTTCCAGTGTGCCGCCAGGTGCGCATCCACCGTACTGGGGTGAATGATCAGCCGCTCGCCGTCTTTCTCGACGATCACAAATTCAGGCATAACAACCTCACTTCTGTTGAATTCCTTTCCCGCCAATTGTTTGCGTGCAAACATTGGCGGGAAAGGTGTAAATTACGCAGATCCCGCTTAGCTCAGCAGGATGGCGATATGAGCACTCTTGACCGCGGCATAGCCCCAGGCGATGCCGACTTCGAAGGCTACCCGGTGGTACTGCGGATAGACCCGGATCTCGAACGGCAGGCCGCTGACCGGGTCGACCACGATCATCGCATCGATGGCCGCATCCCCGCCGGTTGGTTCGGCTGGAGCACGCGCAGCCAGTACAATCGCCTGGCGGTCGAAAGCGATGTTTGGGGTATAGTTGGCCCCGATGGTCATGGCGTTGGCAGTGGCGATGGTCACCAGCGCGCCAGGTTGGCCGAGTACGATGGTCCCCGGCGCAGCGATGCCCGTGTTGATCACGTACTTGTTGTTGGCGTCCGCCGCGAAGGTCACAACATCACCCGCCAGAACGGTACCGGAGCCAGTTACCATGGCGATAGACGCCACGCCCGGAGCGGTCGAACCGGAGGTCACATACGCCGAGCCGGCGCCCTTGGTATGCAGGCCCAACTGCCCGGACTGGTGCACAAACAGACCTTCGAGCTGCCCCAGCGCCCCATTGCGCAGCATGGCATCCGTCCCGGCTTCGTTGGCCCGGAACAGGGTATTTTGTTTACCGCGGATGTTGGCGGCAACCGAGTTGGTGATCACCAGGTGCAGATCGGAGGTCGGAGCGCCGTTGTCTTCCAGGATCTTGCGGATCTGGGCGATATCGCTGAGATCCCCGGCCGTTCCGAGGGGTAGTGTGCCGGCCGTGCCATAGGCGCGTGAAGCGCCCTGCTTGGCAGCCACGGCCAGGTCGAGCTCGATCAGGTTGCACAGCGTGCGCATGGCCTGGGCGACGGCGTTTTTGAAGACGGTCGCTTTGGCGGAGGTTTGCCGTAAAGTCAGGTCGTCTTCGCCGGTCAGGTAGAACGGCACGGCCTTGGCCTTGGTGATCGACAGGGTTCCCGCCGGAGCAGAAGTGTCATTCCCGGCCGGGCCAGTGGCTGCCGGGGAAATATCGCCAGCCGCTCCTGGAGCGACCACTGGATAGTTTACCGATTGGCCCAGGGCAGCCCGGTCGGCAGCGGTGTCGCGTGTAACGGCCGGGATGAACCCAACCAGCTCGCGAGAGACAACGTCCAGCGCCTCAAAGATGATCGGCGCCAGACCAGTTAAGGTGTTGGCCATGTCTTAGGTCTCCTTATTCCTTAGCAGGTTCGACGATCTTGCCGCCAGCCCGCATGAACTTCATTTGGGCAGTGGCGTCCAGTTCTTCGAACGCGGCGCGGGTCATTTCCTTCGCGGCGTCGGCGCCGGTCGGGTTGGTCGCACTGCCAGCCGGCACGAACAACTTGGCCGCCTGGTCGGAGACGCTCGCAGCGTCTCGCATCGAGATGTACAGTTGGTTGGCCTGCTCGGCCTCGATCTTCGCCTGGTCCAGCGCAGGGCGCAGTTCGAGAGCCTTCTGCTTGCCTTCCTCTGTACCCTCGGCAAATGCAGTCTCCATATCTTTCAAGATGGTCTGCATTTTGTCACTGGCCGCACGCGCGGCGTCGTACAAGGGTTTCAGGTCTAACATATTTCTCTCCTATCCGAAAATAGAGATGTAATCGCGCAGGCTCTGCACCTCGCGCTCGTCTGTCACCGGCTTGGGCTGCATACTGGAAAGCAGGCTGGCCGGAACATTCGCATAATTCTTCAGGCAGTTCGCAAACCCCACGTTCGCCGGAGCTTTCTTTAGGCTGCCTGTTACCACCTCATCTACAAAGCCAAAGTCCTTAGCCTCTTTGGCCGTCATCCACGTCGTATTCGTCATCATCTTGGCCAGTTTGGCCGCATCCATCCCGGTTTTGGTCTGATAGGTTTCGATGATCGAGTCCTTGACCGTATTCAGCAGCGCCAGCGCCTGCTTGATCTCATCGATGTTGCCGTAGGTCAGCATGCTTGGGTCATGAATCATGAACAGGGCCGATTCACGCATCCGGATGTGATCGGCGCCGGTCACCATGATGGTGGCCGCGCTGGCCGCCAGGCCGATGATATCCGCCGTTACGTTGCCAGGGTATTCCTGGAGGGTCGAGCGAATCACGCTGGCCGCAATCACCTCGCCGCCCGGACTGTTGACCAGCACGGTCACCGGATTGCCGCCGCCCTTGCTATACAGATCCTTTTTGAAGGCTGCCGGGGTAATCTCATCTCCCCACCAGGTGTATTCCGAAATAGGCCCAAAGAATTCCAGCTCCACCTCGCCCGATTCGCTCTCCGCTGCATCTCGGAAGCGCCAGAAAGGCTCGAACGGTTGCATCGTCACTTCGATCACACGCATCGGTTTCATTGCTGACCTCCTGAAGTCGTCTGATCGGCGCAGGCCGGGGTTGGCGCGCCGCTTTTTATGCTGCCGTCTGGCAGAATTTGACCGGTGTTGGCCGGGATATAGTGAGCGTCTCCGCCCTCAAAAGCGCTCATATCGTTGATTTGGCGCCCTTCGTTGGGCGTCATTTGGCCGCTCATGATCATTTCCTTGATGTAAGAAGCCCTGGTTTTGGCGTCCGTTTGCAGGATGGCTTCCCGGTTGAACTTCGAATACATGAACGGCTGCTCGGCTGCGCTCAACCATTTCAGCCAGGACGCCTGCTCCCATTGGATCAGGTATGGATTCAAAGTGGTCTTGAGGTAATCCAGGTCCTGCTGGCTGTTGGACTCGTAGGATTGCTTGCCCTGGTTGATTTTGTAGAGCGGTATTCCCCAGAAGTTGGCGATATCCACGTCGGTGGCGTTGATTTGTTCCAGGAACTGGGCATCGGTGGGCTTCATGGTGATGGCCTCAAATTTGGCGACTTTATCATCGAAAATCACCGCCCCGGAGTCTGCCGCTCCGAGATAGGAACGTCTGGTTTTTTCGCGCGCCGTATCATCGATTGGGCCCGCCATATACAAGGCAGCCGAAGGATTCAGGCCGTTCCCGGCAATCTTGTCCCGTGTTTCATGGGAAGCCAGCTGCCCGCCCAGGGTTTCCCGCGCATAAGTCAGAATCGACCGGCCGTTCAGCCCGTCCGCCGAGTTGATCATCAGATGCACCATTTCCACGTCCGGAATGTGCATCTGTTGCAGATTAGGGAAGATCGTCGAATACCACAGGTTTCCGTCCGGGTCCATCACCGGGTAAGTGGCGTTTGCCGGCAGGATAAACAGTTCTCGATAGGCGGTAGGCGGCTGCCAGATGTAAGCGTTTCCCCAAAACATCAGCCAATTGATAATGGTTTTTTTCCAGATGAACGGGATCATCCAGCGGTTAGGCTGCCGTTCGAGGATATAGGCGATATTGCGAATGTTCCCATCCGCCTGCACCCGCTCAATCTTATTGTTGATATTGGTGTACGTTTGGAACGGCATGGTGGCAATGTCATCGCTCAGCACATTCGCGCAGCGGTAAGCCGTCGCAATTTTCTTTGACGTGTCTTCGGATACAATCTGTTTGCTCTTGGTTTTCGTGCCCCACCCGGCGAGGGTATCCGGCATCATGCGTTGCGGCACGGCCACCGCTGGCGCCGGTGGAGGAGTTGCAAAAGCGTTATAGATCTCAGCAAAAATCATTCTTTCGGCTCCTTGGGTTTCCTATTCTGGACAATATCCGACGCCGCGCCCAATAAGAAGAACCAGATTCCACCAATGATCAGCATGGCAGGCAGGCCCAACCAGAGATAAATCCCCACCAGTACCATGATCGTGCCGCCCCAGACCATCAAAGTTGGTAAATATTTTCGCTTCACATGCCCCATCCTTCGGCCATAATCGCCGCGTTCAGATCCATTTTGCCTTTATAAAACCGCGCCCTGGCCATCGCATCGATCAGGGCCGCCGTCGTGTCGATTCGTTTGGTGCGTACCACCGACTTGCCGCGGTGTTCCTTTACCAGTTTCTTTTGCCCGTTGCCATTCTGCGCAATCGAGCTGTTGCCAAAACACCACCTGGCCACCAGGTTATTTTCGTGGGTCATTCGTCCGGTCAATAATGGTGTGGTCGATGTGGACTTCTCGCCAATCGGCAGATCTGGAATAACCGTCTTCAGCGCAGCAACCAATTGATCCTTCAGTTTGTCTTCGTCGGATTCCTTCGGTTCCTTCCAGCGCAGGAAGATTTCCGTCTGATTCAACGGGTCGGTCATCTCCTTGAAATTTTGCGGGATATCCACGCACGTCAGCCCGGCCTGCTCCAGCTCCTGCGTCAGCATCGCCGCCATGGCCCGGTCTTCGTCGACTTCGATCACGTTGTACAGCGTCTTCCAGAGCAGGATGCGCTCGCGCACCACCGTATAATCGACCACATCGCCCTCGGTGGCCGTGATCCAGCCCGCCTTTTCCCACTGGTCATATTCCACGTGGTCATTCTTGATGCGGTCCTTCATGTTATCCGCCGGGATGAACGTGTCCCAGATCACCCGCCAGTCCCGCTGTTTGCCCTGGGGAGGAAACACGGCGCAGATCGCCGTCAGGTCAGTCGTCGAAGACAGGTCCACCCCCACATAACAATCGAGCCCGATCAGGTCGTTCCGATTCCAGTCGCCTATCGTCTGATCGAATAGATCCAGCGGCAGCCATGGGCTCAATTTGGTGGTGATCCACTGATTCAGGTGCAGCCAGCGGAAATTACGTTCATCCGCCGGGCTCTGCCTGGCCTCCTCGGCAATATCGCGCAGCGCTTCAACAGGGAAGGTATAGCCCAGGGATGGATTCGCTACCGCCCAGTTTTCCTCGTTCCAGATATCCTCGCCCGGATAACTAAAAATCACCGGGTACCAGGTGGAAATATCGCCCTGGGTCGTCCCGGCCTGGCGCGCTTCGAGAATCCTGGTCGCTTTTTCATGTACCTCCCAACCAATCGAAGCCCGATCCGGATCGTCTCCAGCCGTGGTGATCACCCACCAGGCCGGTTCCCGCCGTGCGATTCCCGCCCCCTTGGTCATCACGTCCCACAACGCCCGGTTCGGTTGGGCATGCAGCTCGTCGAAGATACACGCTGAAACGTTGTACCCATGCTTCCGGAAGGCATCCGCGCTCAGCACCCGGTAGAAAGTCCCGGTGACCTTATCCGTCAGCTTTCTCCTGGAGAGCTGCAACCAGGTGCGCTTTTTGAGCGCTGGGATCTGGCCGATCATATCCACGGCCACATCGAACACCTGGCTGGCCTGGTCGCGGTCCACCGCGCACCCGTACACCTCGCCTCGTCGAACGCCGTCCGCAAATACATGGTAAAGAGCGGTCGCTGCAGCCAGTTCGCTTTTTCCGTTTTTCTTGGGGATCTCAATATAGGCCGTCTTGAACTGGCGCAGGCCTCGCTCATTAATCGTCCCATAGAAGTCGCTGATGATATTCCGTTCCCAGTCCAGCAGCTTGAACGGCTCGCCATAGAACGGGTCTTTCGTGTGCCTTAGCAACTCGATGAACTGGATTGCACGATTCGCCCGCGCTTCAACTAACATGGCGACCACCAGGATTATCGAAAGAAGGAAAACGGTAACTCGCTTCATTGTTCATCGCAGTCGTTTACATAGTTTTCGACGTCTGAAAGTAAGGCAGCCATCGGGTCCACCGGTTGACTCTCAGCCTTCTTCTTGGCCAATCGCGCCCGGGCGTTGGGACCGATTCCCAGTTTCTCCGCATACGAAAGCGCCAGGCGGCTCCATGCCTGCGCCACTGCGCTGGAGCGCGGATCTACCAACGGCCCAACCAGCTCGTGCAGCGACGCCTGGTAGCGAGCAATGGCATCTGCATACAGCCCCAACAGATCTGCATCCGCCGGGTCGAGCACGCCCTGGTCGCGCAGCTTTCGTTTTTGCCAGTCGAAGATCTTGCGCGCCTCATCGCTCAGCCACGCCGGCGCAATGATACTCACCCGCTTCTTCTGATTCGGCGCCTGCTGCGATTCGGCGTTCTGCCTGGCCGTCAGTTCAGCTTTGGTCAGGTGTTTGCGCATGTTTGGGGTGGTTTTTAGGGGTGTTGGCATCAGCAATCCCCCTTAATTTCAGACTTGATCGGGGAAAATTTTACGCGTTGCTGGCCCTTGGCGCTTGACGTTCCCCACGTCGAATCTTTTTTGCCACCCCCCACCCCCCGGGTCTCCTGGGCGGTACGACGCGAGTGGCAGGCATGACAGAGGGAAGTTAATGGCGAGGAAAGGAACGTAGCCATGTCGCCCTCATGCCTGTGCTCGTGATGCACATCAGTAGCAGGGGTATAGATGTTTGCACGCAAACAATCCTCACACCAGGGATGGGCAGCCAGTTGTAATGCCCGCCTCTTTGTCCAATGCCTGTCATACAACGCCTGGCGTTTGGGATCACGAGGATGAGCGACCACTGCAACTGAATGGGTATGGGTAGCACAGTACCCGCCCACCCCTTCAAGGTTACGGCATCCTGGATATTTGCATGGGCGTTTCGGACGGTTAGGCATGGCGCCTGCTCCATTCCACTCTACTGAATCGCTTCAACATGCGTAGACTACAACGAACAGGTCGATCACTGACACATGGCCAGGGTAAGGCAGCCTTTGGATTGAGTGCCTTCATCGTGATCAACTGGCCAACACTCAATAGACTCAATGTATCAACTCCACACTATGGGTTAGGAGTCCCCAGATCAGGGCGATGATTGACAACCCGAAAGCGCTGCCAATGAACAACAGGATGCGAGAGTAGATCTTCATTTCGATGGCCACCTTCTCAACCGCGTCCATCCTGGGCACCAACCCTGGGCAGTTATCCCGCCCGTAGATCACTACCTCATGGTCTCGAATCTGATCCTCGGCTTTGTCTATCCGCCTGGTATGATCCTCGACCGTACTCTCTAGTTTTGCGACGCGTGGCACGATGTTTGCCATGGCGTTATTTCACGATCTGCTGAGCAGCATTCTCAATCGGCTCTTTTGTCGCCGGTATAGTCTGCTCTGGTGCAGGCAGGACTGGCTTAGGCAGCCTATCCTTATTAAACACTTCCAACACCGCTGCTTCGATGGCCCCACTAATCAAGGAGACATCCACGTTATGTAAACCGTGCGCATCCATGTACTTTTGAACGTAATTAATTGCCCATACTTTCTTGTCTTTCAGGTCATCAAAAGCGCCCAATTCCTCGGCGCCTTTCACAGCAATCAATGCAGCGCTTTCCAGATACCAGGATAGTTGCGGCTGCTTTGCTTTCAGATCCTTCCAGGCCATTGCCGCATGGGTGTATATCCATAAAAACAATGCCGGCAAAAGCAGGGGAATTGATACCACGAGAGCCTCAGTGATGATCCTGCCCCAATCTACGGACAGCGATGGCCCTGGATCTGCGCCAGGTGGCATGGCCATCGCAGGAATCACGAAGCCCACTAAAAGCATCAGCGCTAGCAGTACCATTGGAACAACACGTTTAGCCGTGTTCTTGCCAGATAAAAGCGATGTCATAAAATCCTCCTTTGGAAAATAAAAAAGACCGGGGAGCGTCAACCTACGACGCGCCCCGGTCTTAATTCAGACTCGGTCAGGCTACGTGCCTATGTAAATTTGTATGATCCCCGGCCTTAATTCAGGCTCTGTCAGGATCGTACAATATTCATTTTATGCCATTTTAATCTTGAGTCAAGCAGCAAATTTATCGCAGTCATCCAGATCAAATATATCCCGCTGATTGATGTCAATAAACTTAGGTTTTCCCCGAACCACGGAAATAGTGACCTCGCCATGACCGCATTTACCGCGTGAAATCAGGCTGTAAAGCCGATCTGCGAGCTGTTTTATTTGGTGTTCCGACAGAAGTGCTGACAATGCCGGCGTGTCGCTCAAGATCCCTCGCCCTACCCCCACTTCATTTTAGCACAAATGCCCTAACCCGTTTAAATGCCAACCGGCCCAGGCTGCCCGAGACCTGGACCGGTTTTATAAAAATAGCGACCCATCACCTACCAATAAATCGACATTCGCTTTTCTCTTTATTATAACGACTTGCCGTTATTTTGCAAATTAGCCTTTAAATGCACCCGGCGCCTGGAGGGGGACCAGGAGCCGGAGCACACACAACCTTCACATGGGGGGTATGAATTATTATAACTCGCCCCCAGAGAATTACAAATTATTATTTACTCAAAAAGGTCCAGGTTCCACAAGCATCGTGTAATTCAACTTGAAAATCGGTTGGCGCAAGGTACATCGTTCCTCCGGATGCGCCCAGGAAATTATCAATGATTTCCCCTGTCTTTGATGTTCTGGACCAGTAGCACATATCATTACCATTCTTTTCCGACCTCCATACACCTGCCCCAATATCGACGTTCACCAGGTAGATTCCCGGCTCTTTATCCTCATACATTGCATCAAGAGTCGCAGTGGGAGGTAAAGTATTCGAAGGAATCGGCGAAATCGTCGGCGTCTGCGTGATCGTCGCCGTCTCAGCCGGCGTGCTGGTCGATTCCGGTGTCACTATCATCACGATTGCTGTGAACGTTGGGCCGGTCGTATAGGTCGGATACGCCGTATAAGTCGGGTATGGCGTCTGGGTGGCCTGGCCTGGTCCACCGGCCAGAGCGATCGCTGTGGGTGTTCCTGTCGTCGCAGGCGGCTTATAGAATAAAACCGACAAACAGCAGCATGCCATCAATGGCAGCATGATCATGGCTATGATTTGCAGCCTTCTCGTTTTGGGTGTTGCCCAGCCGCTTTTCCATCGCGGTGCAAACCAATTCCATGCATCAGAAATTACTTTCTTCATCCCTTTTACCCTCCAATTTAGTTGAATAAGGAAAGAACGATCAAAATGACAATCCCCACTGTAACCAGGCTGATCAAAATATTCATTAGTGCCCCCGGTCTCGAATTCAATATCTTTAGCAGCCAATTCATTTTAACGACTCTATACCCGAACTCCCGCGGGAGCAAACCCAGGGACCTTACAGACTCCTAACATGGAATCTTCTAATCTAGTTTCAAGGTTTTGCCCCCTTGTATTTAATAGATTAGTCTCTATAATAGTTATTAATACCCTGAAATGGACCCAAACCATGACAAGAGAAAACTTACTCAGTACAACTCAAGTGGCCGAAATCCTTCACGTCAGCGTAGTGACAGTGAATAAATATATTTTGAAAGGTAGATTTCCGGGAGCTTACAAATTAGATCCCGAAAGTAAATCTATGTGGCTTATTCCACAGACTGACGTGGACGCTTTCCTTGAGCTTCAAAAGCAATCCCAAATAAAACCCGCTTAAAGCAGAATGGCCGTGTTACGAGCACGGCCGTTCTGATCGTTGTCGCCATCCGGCGTCAATGTGATCTCTCTTTAGGACCAGCACATTAACAACCGAATAGCTTGTGAGCGCGAAGGGGCTCGAACCCTTAACCAATGGCTTAAAAGGCCACTGCTCTACCATTGAGCTACGCGCCCAGAACCTGAAGCGCAGGAATTTTATCACGGCATGGGAGTTGCGTCAACCAAAAGAGATCATTTCTAATGCAATACCTTCGCCAATTTTACTATGCCTTCAAAAATCGCCTGGCGAAGGTATTGAAGATAAAGAATATAAATCTTCAGGGCAGCCTTTGCTGATGTTCGATATAGAAAAAGGGGTTCTTTCTTCACCCTCGCTTTTTATACGCCCTCATCGCAAAGATATAAGCCACAAGCATAATCCCGACGCACCACGCCAGAGCGACCCAGATATCATTACCGACCGGCTGACCAAACAGCAACGCACGGATGGCTTCCACGATCGAGGTCACCGGCTGGTTTTCGGCAAAAGCACGGACGACTGACGGCATCGACTTGGTCGGCACAAAGGCCGAGCTGATAAATGGTAGGAAGATAATCGGATAGGAAAAGGCGCTTGCGCCGTCCACCGATGTTGCAGACAATCCGGCAATCACCGCAATCCAGGTCAAGGCCAGCGTAAACAGCGCCAGGATACCGGCCACGGCAAGCCATGCCAGAACCCCTGCCGGTGAGCGGAAGCCCATAATGAGCGCTACCAGAATGATGACGACCACCGAAATCGCATTGGATACCAGCGAGGTCAACACGTGACCCCACAGCACGGTGGAACGCGCAATTGGCATAGAGTGGAACCGTTCGAATATGCCGCCCTGCACATCCAAAAACAGGCGGTAAGCCGTATAGGCGATGCCGCTTGCAATCGCAATCAGCAGGATGCCGGGCAACAGGTAATTCACATAGTTGTCCGTGCCGGTTTGGATTGCGCCGCCAAACACATAGACGAATAACAGCATCATCGCAATCGGCGTGAGGGCAACCGTGATAATGGTGTCCATACTGCGGAAAATATGGCGCATGGAACGTCCAAGCATAACGCCCATATCGCTGAAAAAATGTTTATTCATTGTACCTTTTCCTCTTTTTTGCCGATGATTGCGAGGAATATCTCCTCCAATGTCGGCTGTTTTTCAACATACTCCACCTTTGCGGGTGGGAACAGCTTTTTCAGTTCCTCAAGCGTGCCGTTGGCGATTATCCTACCCTCATGCAGAATGGCAATTCGCTCGGCAAGTTGTTCAGCCTCCTCCAAATACTGCGTGGTCAGGAATATCGTCGTACCATTATCAGCAAGCTCTTTGACAGTCTTCCAAACCTCGATGCGGCCCTCGGGGTCAAGCCCGTTGGTCGGCTCATCGAGGAAAATGACCTGCGGTTTCCCGATAAGGCTCATGGCGATGTCGAGCCTGCGGCGCATACCCCCCGAATAAGTAGACACCCTGCGGTCGGCGGCTTCGGTCAGGCTGAAGCGTTTCAGCAAATCACCGGCAACCTGACGCGGATCGTGGAGGTGCCGCAGCCTGGCAATCATGATGAGATTTTCCCGCCCGGTCAATATCTCGTCCACGGCGGCGAATTGCCCGGTCAGACTGATCGACTGCCGCACATCGTCGGGCTTTGCCGCAACGTCGAAGCCGTTGACGGTGGCAGTTCCGCTGTCCTGTTTGAGCAGGGTGGTGAGGATTTTAATAATTGTCGTTTTGCCGGCGCCGTTGGAGCCGAGCAGGGCGAAAATGGTGCCTTTTTCCACCTCAAAATCTACGCCCTTTAGAACATGAAGCTGCTTGTAGGACTTTTGCAGCCCTTTTACCTGAATGGCTGTGTTTTGCATTTTATTATTCACTCCTTAGAGCCTATCCTAAAGTTAGAGGCCGCGCTTTACTATTCAAAAAACGCAGGTTTTTGAATAGTAAAGTGAAAATTCCTGATTTTAGGAAAGCTGCTTATATAATCGTAACTTCTGACAGATCGGCTCCCAGACCTTTGAGAGCGGCATAGGTCAGCTTATCCATCGTCGCGCCATCGAACTTAATCGTCTTGATGGCATTGTAGTATTTCTTGGTCAGGGACCACGGCGGGGTAAAGGACACATTTTTAAGGATCGCTCCTTTAAACGTAATTTCGTTGAGCGCTGCGTCGCCAAACTTGACGCTGATAAATGTCAGTCCGTCCAGACACATCCCTCGCAGGTCACATAGTTTAAAGTCCACGCCGGTAAAAGTACAGTTTTCAAAGATCGTCTTTCTAAGATCGGTCATGATCAGTTTTACGTCGATCATTTTTACAGCGCTGAATTTTGCCAGGGTCAGGTCTGACGTGCTGAAGTTAGTGCCCACAAGGATGGTTTTGTTGAAGCTCGCTCCCGTAAAGTCACTTACGTTCAGGGTGCAGTCTGTCAGATTTGCGTTGTCGAAATTAGCTTCACGCACATCGCTGCTATAAAACGAGCTGCCGGTCAGATTTGTGCCATTAAAATTGACTTCACGCACATCGCTGGCCTTAAACGAGCTGCCGGCCAGGTCCGCGTCCGAAAAGTCGGATCCGCGCAATGCGCTCGCTTCAAATTTTCCTTTATGTGCGGTAACGCCGGCAAAGTCGCTCTTTGGCAGGTTGCCTGCGCTGAAGTTGATCAACAACTGCCTCTCCAGCGAGCGGGAAAGGCCGGCGGCCTCCCGCACTGTTTGCTCAATGTCGCCGATGCTGTCGATGGTCATCTCAAAAGCGGTTTCATCGTCCTTACCCTCGGCTTTGAGTTCACTGAAGCGCTCCTGCAAATCGGAGAGCAGATCGGCCTTTAGTTCAGCCACGCTTTTTACCCCGTCGTAAGGCGCAAAAACGCCATTCAAATATTGGTTTATTTTTTCGTTCATGCCATCACCTCTCCTTAGAGTAAGTTATCGAGTACGCGCTTGGCGTACTCCCAATTGCTTTTATTGTTGGCGTAAGTGGCCTTACCCTTTGCGGTAATCCTAAAATACTTACGGCGTCCGCCCTGGGTCTCATCACCCCAATACCATTCGATGTCGCCGTCTGCCTCAAGCCTCCGGACGCTGGAGTACATCGTGGCTTCCTTTAACTCATACTCGCCGCCCGAGAGCTCGGCAATCAGCTTAACAATCTCATAACCGTAACGATCAGCTTCACACAAGAGCCGTAAAATCATCGTATCGGTATGGCCACGCAGCAGGTCGGATGTGATTTTGTTCTCGCTCATATCATCACCTCAATGCTGGTATTATACGACATACTACTATGATTGTCAATGTAGTATTGTAATTATTGTACTTTGTTTGGAAAACATGCTATGTGATTTGTCCACTGGTTACCAGCATGCATAAAGCCTAATTTTATCCGCCAATTTTGGCGAAGGTATTGTTATGATCAGATTTTCCCTGAAAAAGAGATAAATTATTCTTATAGATAGGGTTGACGATTTAAAAGAAAACTGCTATACTCTTGCTCGCTAAACTAAAAAGTAAGAGCTGCGGGCTTAGTTCAGTTGGTAGAACACCTCCTTGCCAAGGAGAAGGTCGAGGGTTCGAGTCCCTTAGCCCGCTCTGATTTTTTTGAGCGATTAAATCAATATGGCGACGTGGCCAAGTGGCAAGGCAAGGGTCTGCAAAACCCTCATCAGGGGTTCAAATCCCCTCGTCGCCTCTTTCATAGCGAGCCTGTAAGGGCTCGTTTTTCTTTTCAGGATCAGGAACTCACTTTTTAATATTATTACTTATGGTTGGAGCAGGTTTTCCAGAGTCAGGCCAGGGAATTGATTGATCCCCATCGGCGTCATGACGTACCCTTTCAAACGCGGTTTTACCAACGCATAGAACACCGGATGGAAGAGGGGGATGGTATCCACGTCATCTAACAACATCTGTTCGGCTTGTTGGTAAAGGGCCAGGCGTTGGTTCACATCTTTTTCAATCCGGGCTTGTTCGACCAGCTTATCGAAATCAGGGTTGGAAAGGTGTCCTACGTTGAAATCACTCTGCGAGTGGAACAAAACGTCGAGAAAATTCTGCGGGTCCGGATAATCGGCGCACCAATTAAATAGAACGACGTGCGCCGGATTGGCCCGGGCGGCGCCAGAAAAATCAAGCGGGTCAAGGTACTGCACCTGCACCGTGATTCCCAGGGTTTTCTGCCACATATCCACAATTTCAGCCACGTCTTTCCGTTTTGCATCGCCATATCCCGCGGCGGCCAGGATGACCGGCGGCATGTTTTTGGCGTATTTAGAAGCAGCCAGGGCCGCTTTTGCCGCGGCCGGGTCAAAGCCGGGCCGCCTTCGCCCGGCTACGTAACCGGGCATGGCCGGCGGTAAAATGCTATTGGCCACCAAAGCCGTATTTTCGGTCTGTTGTCGGATAAATGCCGCTTTGTCGGTTGCCAGCGCCAGCGCCTGGCGGACATTGATATCGTCCAGGGGCGGCCGGCCTGGGTCAAGTTGCAAAAAAGACGTGCAAAGTGAAGGGATGGAACGCAGTTCTTTGTTGAGCGGATCGGAAGGATTACTGATCCGGGTGACGTCACTCCCACTGATTCCGGTCAGATCCACTGTCCCTTCGTCATACAGATCGATGCCTGTTCCACCACCAAAAATGAAGGCCAGGTAAGGGATATTGGGCGGTTGGGGGTAATTCATATTGCGTTCGAACAGGATGTCTTCGTCCTTCTTGTATTGCTTGATCTTGTAAGGGCCGGACGGATTGGGTGAATACATCCATTGGCTCGCTCCGGGAAGTGTGCTGGTCAAGTCGATGATGGCCGCGGCCGGATGAGTGAGCTTGGCCAGGAAATAAGTAATCGGGGCAGTCAGCCTCACCTCCAAAGTCGTATCGTCGATGACTTTAAGCCCGCTGATTGAATCCGCTTTCTTGTCCAGTTTTTCTTTCACGCCCTGGATATCTCCCAGGTAAGTCGCCGCAGTGGTTGAGCCGGTGGCCGGGTCGCAGGCGCGTTCCCAACTATTTTTTACGTCAATGGCCTGCAAGGGTTTATCATTGGCAAATTTAAGCCCGGGTTTCAAGGTAAATGTATACATCCGCCCGTCCGGGCTGACAACCCACTTTTCGGCCAGGTTGGGGATGATTTGCAATTGAGCATTCAACTGCACCAGGCCGCTGTAAAGCAACCCCACGTAAGCTGCCGCAGAAGAGGTTGTAATCGCCGGGTCCAGGTCTTCAGGCGCAGGGTCGCTTCCCTCCAACACCAGGGTTTTATCGTGCGCCAGGCCAAAGGGTTGGGGAGTAAATAGATGCAGGCTTTGTATAATGGGATCCAGCGCTGCTTCTTCTTTTTTCAAGTCGCCCCGTTTGGCTATCTCAACCAGAGTGTATCCACGGTTGGCCTGGTGCGTGTATAAAATCCGCCAATCCTGGTCATCCTGTCCGAATACGGCAGTCACGTCGACCACCTGGGCGGTGACCTGGTCGGGCAATCCCATCGACCGGGTTTTGCCGATCATGACCGATTGAGCATACAATTCGGCTTTCAGCCGGGTGATGATCCTGTCCATGCTTTGGGATTCTTTTTCGGCGCGGCTGTCGATCAAGACGTACAGAAAATGAGCGGGCTGGCCGATCACCAGTGAATTTCTTCCGGATTGCACCACTTCCCAATAAGGCGGAAAGGTCACTGAAAAACCGGCATCATAATGATAGTAAGAGCCGGCCGGGGTGGTAGAGACCGTGGGCGTCCGGCTTTCGGTAGGTGTTTGCGAGGGAGTTGCAGTGAGTGTAGGTGTGAGGGGAAATGTCGGCGTTGAAGATGGTTTTGGCTGTATGGTCACGGTCAACGTCGCAGTGGCGGCCTGACTCACCGGTTGTGTAGAGCACGCCGTGAATCCAACAAGCTGTCCCAGGATGATCAACCCGGCGAGTACTTTTGTCCGTCGATGATCGAATGACATGCGCTATCCCCCTTTGGGCATCCTAGAGCGGAGAATGATGAGCACGATTGCCAACCCGGCCGCGCCCACCACCAGGCCGGCTGTAAACGCCCAACCCGGCAGGCTATCCGGGCTGCGCGTAGGCAAAGGGGCGCTGGTTGCGGTTTCTGATAATTTCGGGGTAGTCCGGGTAACGGCCGGCGTGGCTGTCGATAAGGTGCGGGTTGGCGCTGGCCTGGGAATCTCCGCCGACTGGGCAACCTCGGCTGTCCAGAGGGCCAGGGTCGGGATAAGCATGGGGGTAACAGTCGAAGCCAAAGCAGGCGTGGACCCGCCGGGGGCAGGCTCCGCAGCATACCCCAGTGAGGTATGCCAGGCGTCATCGATTCCCTGGGTATCCAATCCATAAATCTCGGTCAACGCTGAATCGAGCGGGGTCCCATTCTGGAAAAGTCCCAGCACTTTGTCCATCTTTTGCGCCCCATAGGTGTCGATCAGGTACGACACCACCATGCCGCTCTCTGCATAGTCCTGGGCCGCGATGGCGGAATCGGATGAGAAGCCTTCCTTCAATAGAACCAGGGCGGTCAGGTTTTTCTGCTCCAGGGCTTTCATGACCAGGTCTGTGTCGCGAAATCCGACCGGTCCTTCGGCAAAAGTCGCCAGGCCTTCTGACAACCAGGTTGGCAGCTCATTTCCCGAGCAGTTGAAAACCCGCCGGGAAATGACCAGATGTTCCAGTTCATGCGGGATGACAGATTGGGCCCATTCCGTCTCGCCAGGAGCGATCCCGACCATCACCGTGCCATATTCGGGAAAAGTTACCCCTCCGATCCAATCCGGCAGGCGTGGGGCGGCATCCAACACTTCCTTCGCAGAGGGGTAGACCATCAATCTGACTTTACCGGTATATTGGATCCCACTGGCTGCCGCCAGCCTGGGTAAACTGGTCACGGTCTCTTTCAACAGGAACGCCCCGAAACTGTCCGATCCTTCATCCCAATAAACGCTCACATTGCCTTGCTGAAGTTTTTGCCAATTAAAGGCGGGATCTTCTATGGTAAATTTCTTGACCTCGGTCAGGCTGGTAGCGCCGGATGAGTCGTGCAGTTCCCACTGCCACCAGATATCCGTTCCCGGGGGCAGGATCCCGCCCAGGTTCAGATCCCAGGTCCATATCAAATAAACCATAGGGGTAGGCGTAAAGGGGATGTCTTGCCGCGCCGAATTCGATGCGCACAAAAAATCAGCCGATGTGCCATAGATCAGGGTGACGCGATCGATATCCGCCAGGCTGTTGGCTGAAAGGTCGAACTTGATGCTATCCGGAAAATTCAGGGTGGCATGGTTGCCGGTGACGGTGATTGCGCCCGCCTGTACTGGCGACAACGGCAGGGTCAATATTAAAATGCTTAACAGGTAAATACAAGTTTTAACACCGCGTTGAAATAAAGTTTGCACGCTTGCTCCCCCTCAGATATCTTCCAAATAGCGTGGTTCTCTAGGATTTAGCGTGGTAGGTCCCCGGGTTTTGGGGTGTGGGGGGGGGGGGGAGCAGCCCGACCCCCCCCCCACCACGG
>VFSW01006176.1_pt1 | contig 17653 bp, 20 predicted proteins | sample 5358111 | NCBI WGS metagenome assembly VFSW01 (sample SAMN11554181, study PRJNA540505) | mine drainage metagenome | isolation source: sediment from site ElyBrook_90M | place: USA: Ely Copper Mine, Vershire, VT | collected 2017
CCGAGGCCAGTGAAGGTGATGCTCGGGGAATTGCTGGCGGTATAGGCGTTGATGAAGACGAGGCCAGGGAGCGCAACTGCACTCCCATTCACATAGAAGTTAGACGCTACATTGACGGTGCCGAGCCCCTTGTCACCGCCCGTGGCGGAGCCGAGGACGAGACCCCCGGTCGTGCCGAAATTACCAACTGCGGTGCTGTTCGTGGCAAAATAAAGCGGCTGCGCGACCGTCGTCGCAAGAGTGAGACCGCCAGCGCCTCCGGCGTTAAGAAGCGCCCCATCCGCCCGTAGAATCCCACTTGCGGTATATCCGCTTCCCAACTGAGCGATGATAAAATTAACATCAGAACTCGCTAATTCAATTCGCGAATCCGCTACCGTCCCCGTGCTTCCATTCAATAATTTGATAATGGCCGAGGCATCTGCCGTCTGTGTGATGTCCAGTACATTCGTGGGCGTCATGCCGAGGCCCAGCAGACCGCCGCTCGAAATCGCGCCTGAACCGGGAAGTGTCGTCGTTCCCGACAGCGTCATCCCGGTCAGTGTGCCCCCGTTCGCGTTTGTCGCGAGGCCGGGATTCAGTAATTCCCATCTGGTGTTCGCCAGGTTGTAGCGGAGGATCAATTCGTGCAGGTTGCCGACGATATCGCCAGCGACGAGGGCTGTGCCGCCCAGCTTCGTGATTGTCTTGGCGCCCAGCGAATTGAGGTTGAGCGTCGGCGTGGTCGTGGCATTTGCAGATGCCGCCCTGACATGGATTTGCATGCCGTCGGTTAGCGCAGCAGGAACATTCGTCAATGTCACAGTGAGGGCGTCGGCCGTTCCCCCCGCCAGCGTCGAGTGGACGAACTCGGCAGTCGTTGCCATCATCTGGCGCGCGCAGTCATTGACCGTCGAGGCCGCTTGGTCTTCTGGCCAACCATAGGGCGTTGCCGCGTTGTTGCTCGCGGCGGTCGCGGACCAATCCCAGACTGCGTTTGCCATTTACGATCCTTGGATTCCGGACGAAAACGAGCACCCTTGACAGGGCGCGCTAAAGGGCGTGAACTAAGAGTTGAGGGGAAGCGTTAGCCTCGCAGGAGGAGGCCATGCGAACATTTCTAGGCGTTATCGCGGTTCTGGCGCTGTGCTCGGCGGCTCAGGCCCAAGAGTACGGACGCCCGCTACCCAATGCCGCGCCACAATTCCCGGTTGCGGGGGGCTGGAATGCGGGAGTTCAAATGCCCGTCGTTCCAATGCCGCAGATGCCCCAGATCATCCCGTTCATGCAGCAGGGCTTTAACCCTCCGCCGCAGACGTTTTTCAATTTCGGGAACGGTCAAACCAGAGTTTGCCAGACTTATGGGCAGACTGTGATGTGCTTCTAATGAGATCGCAAAGCATTACACCTTGGTACATTTCGGCGCTTTGGCTCTCAGTACAGATTCCGGTGCAGATGGCCCTATTCGGGATCATTTGCGTTCCAATAGGAGAGATCGGCCCATGGCTTGGTCTTTTCGTCGGCATTCCGCTCGGGGCCGCTGGCAGCATAATGGGCGCCGCAATCATCACTCTTGTGATTAGCAAAGCCTTGTTATGGGCTCGGCGAATAGCCCAGAAGGCTTGGCGTTCCGATGCTGACGTGCGGGCTCGTTAGAAGGGACGAACCAATCCCCGTAGCTGCGGGCAACGCCCATGGCCCTTGCGCCGCGAGCAGTCGGGCCAGCGGACGATTTGCCCCAAGGAGCGAATAGAGGTAGTTGCTCATCGGCAGAACCGCACCGCCCATTCCAGCGCCCGCCAGCGCGCCGCCCAATCCCCCGGCCTCATATCCAGTTCGCGCGCCCTCACCAGCCGCTAGGATCATGCCGCCCACGGCATTGCTATGCGCCGTGTTGGAATGATTGACCAAGGCCTGACGCGCCTTCACATCGCCAGCGATCTGCGCGAGCGCATTAACGCGGTTCGATGTGGCTGGATCAGGATAGAGCGCGGCCTTGGCTTCTGGAGCAAGTGCATTCCAATCAGTCAGGAATGAGCCGGGGGACACTTGCGTACCAGCAGCGTTTTGCGAGCCATTGGGAGCAAGCGCCATGTCGCGCAATTTGTATGCCGCAGCTTCGTCGGCCGCTTGCGGCATGTTCTGGCGCAGCGGCCCGAGAATCTGATCGCCACCCTTGCCTGAGTTGAGTATCCATCGCGCCGCAGATGGGGCATCCTTGCTCATAATCGGCGAGAGGACGTTATCAATGAAGTCATGGCCCGTTGCGGTATATTGGTTCGCCAGATTGAATAGTTGTTGCGCGTTCGGATTTGGCGAGTTCGCAACCGTTGTCTGAAGATCGTCGGTCAGAGCGCCGTAAAGCCGCTTCGCTTGGGCCGTTCCAGCATCGGCGATCAGTTGCGGATTTTCGAGATATTCGCCGATCCGGCTGCGGATGGCCCGCGCGGTTTGCCACGGAAGCACACCACCTGGAGCATTCGAGACAATGCCGCCGATGTCCTTGGCGAGACCGCTTTTTAGGAACGTCTCGGCCTCTGGGCTCCCCCCAGCAGAACTCTTGATGTCGTCGAGAACGGTTTGCGTTGCGGTCGGAGCGACGGGAGCATCCGCCCCCACAGCCTGCGTGACGGCGTTGTGGGCTTGCGCGCTGGCATTCTTGAAGTTCTGTAGCCATTGCTGCCCCGCGCTCTGCGCCTTGTCTCCCAACTCTTGCAAGCTCGTGGATGTGCCGAGGCCAGCGGCGGTATTCTCCGCCGAATTACCGAACGCATCGGACTCTTGATGAATGAGAGATTGCGTGCGTCCGCTGCCGCCAAGAGATTTAGATGAGTAGGCCGTTACGCCGTTATTGCCCGTGAAATTGAGCGGCACGTTGGCATCCTGATAGGCTTGCCCGGCTTCCCCGTAATTCCCGAGGAGCGCATTGCCGCCCTTCGTTACCCCCGAGCCAACAGCGCCACCGATACCGCCTCCAGCGATGGAACCTAAGATGGAACCGAGAACAGGATGCCCATACACGCCGCCGAGTTCGCCCCCATAATAAGACCCAACCCCACTTCCTGCCCCGCTCGCGAGTACAGGCGCGATGGCCCCTATTACCCCCAAGGGCAGAAACCGGAGCGCCGAGCCAGCGCCGTGCGCTGCCGCCGCCCAAGCGCGCTCACCTCCCGTCTGTGGCTGCAAATCTGGACGGTCGATAAGGCCGCCCCTTTGCAAAGCCCCGGTGATCGGCGTTTGACTGCGCCACTTCGGAACGCCGCTCAATAGATCGGTGACGGTCTGATCTTCGCTCGGTGCCGCCAACATGTCTAGGAAAGAACCGAACCCCTTGAGTGCGCTTGAGCCGCCCAGCAATGGCTCCCGCATGACGCCTTGATACTGCGGCGTCAGATCATCGAACGAGACTGGCGCACGCGTTTGCGCTCCCGGCAAAAGATCATCGAATGAGACGGAACCCATTAGAACTTGCTCACGTCGTAACCGTTATCTTGCAGACGCTTTAGGACGGCAGCCTTCGGCGCACCTCTCATGATGGCGTTCTGAGCGGCATTCATGGTTGTGGCGTCGATGGGCTTAGGAGCCGGGCTTCCGGGTCCTCCCGGCATGCCCTTGAGCGGGCCGATCTGCTGTTGCGCTGAGTCGATAAAGCCTTGGAGGGAGTTTTGCGGCTGCTGCGCCCATGCGCGCTGAAAGTCGGTCGGGTCTTTCCAGCCGAGGGCCTTGGCTTGCGCGTAATCGTTCAGCATCTGCCGATCCCAACGGATATTGCCGACGACCTGACCAATGATGGCCTGGTTCGCTTCTGGCTGGAGATTCGGGTTGCTGAAGTTCTTTTGCGCGAGGGTCAATTCCGCCGCAGCCGGTCGGCTCGAAAAGGCTTTGATCTGCTCCAGGACGGTATTGAAGTTGTCCTTGAGCGCGATCTGCACTTGGGCCGGGGAGCCGAACACGCTATCGGGCAGATCGATCCCGGCGGATTTGAGCCCAGCCTTGATGTTGGCCTTTTCCTCGGCGAACGCGCCGCTCTCTGTCTGTTTGAAGGCGTTCGCGATAGCAAGCGCGCGCTGCTCGGCGATCAATCCAGGTTTAACCGATTCGCCCCATTTGTTCTCAACGTCGTTCCAATCCTTGAATCGCTGGTCAAGATTCTTGCCGGCAGGATTGATCGGCGCGGCCTGAGAAATGGGAGGAATGACCGTTCCAGCTTGCGTCTCGAAACCGTTAGCGACGGGCTTCAATCCGGGCGCGGTGCTGGTCGAGCCTGGGACGCCCCCAGCCCCAGGGATTTGCACGATCGGGGGAATTGCGGGCGCAGTGCCTTGCGCGGCAGCACGCGCAACAGTCGGTCCTGGCTGTTGGGAGGCCCCTACCATATCAGAGAGTGGAGGGGGCGTCAGGGAGCTTGCCGGCGGTGGAAGAGCGCCATTAGAGCCAGGAGGGGGCGCCCCGTATTCCAAGCCGTAGTTGAACCTGCCCATAGCTTGCTCGCGGGCCAACTGGGCCTGCTGTTGCGCCTGCGCCTCCATCTGGTGGACGGGGGTCGCCGCGCCAATATAATTCGGAACGGTTTGAGCATTGCCGTTGTCGTCGAGGGTCACGCCCGAGCCTAGAACGGGGTTGCGGCTCACAACATCATATTTGTTTGTGGCGGGATTCCACACTTCCGTTTCGCTGCCCTGGCGGGAGTTAACGGTTGTATCAATGCCCGCCGCTTTCGCCGCCGCCCGTAACGCTTGTGTTTTTTCAGGCCCGTCAGGGAGACTGTTCGCGTAGCTAATCGCCTGCTGGTAAGGCGTCGGTCCCGGAAACTGCTTGCTGACAATATCCTTCATCTCGGGATGGAGCCAGAGATAGTCTTGGGCGTCCTGCATGTTGGCGAAGGGCGCACCGCCTCCCGCTCCTCCCGGCCCCCCAGGAGACGCGCCAGGGCCGCTTCCCATCGTGCCGGGAGCGAGGGGCGGTCCTACATTAGCCGCGCCAGCAGGCCCTCCCAGAAGCGATGTGGGGCCAGCTCCCTGCGGCTGGGAGGGATCGCCGAGCAATCCTGATCCTCCCGAGGTCGCGGTCTGAGGCGAGGCTTGGGCAAGCAAGGGCGACCCAGCGGAAGCCCCTGGCCCTCGGGGCGGCGCGCCCCCTCCCGGCAAGATGCCTCCGAACCATTCCGGGTGACGCGAGGCGATATCATGGAACTTCGCCATCATCATGGCGTTGGCGAATTGTCTCTGTTGGATTTCCTGATTGGTGAGGCGGTTCTGCTGGCCGGCGAGGATGCCCGTCAGGAGGCCGTTGGTCATGCCGCCCACACCACCGGCAACCGCTTGCGCGGTAGATTGCGGCAGGCGGCTGTAACCAAGCGCCGGGGCCATGCCAGAGGAGAACCCGGAGAGCGCGCCCAACAGGCCCAGTGTGTTCGGGTCGATGCCGCCGTCGAGAAGGCCCATTATGCCCCCTTACTCGCCAATCCGTAGTTGACCATCTTGAAGCCGAACGGCCCTTCGATGACCGCCTCGGGATGGATTTGCTCCACTTCGTCAGCCATGAAGCCAATATGCGGCGTGATTTCTCCGCGATAGCGGTAGCAATAGATCGGTAGTCCATTATCGGCCGTGCCAATGCGCCGGATATCCGTCTTGAGGCGCCGGTCGGACGAGGCATATATCGCCGCAAGTGCAGCGGCGTCCCCGAGGCCACTCATGATCTGCGAACCCATCGTTGGTCCGAAATATGGCTGCGTGGTTGTGTTCGTGCCGCCGAAGTTTCCGTTGACCAATCCCGAATAGGTGTTGAGCATGTTGTAAGGAAGCTGCTGTTGGAAGTTGAACCGATTGATGAGGTCGTTCAACTGCGCTTGCGCCTGTTGCTGCTGCTGTCCGCCCGCATCCTGCACCATCTGGGCATCTTGCAGATTTGCGCCCTGGATCGTGGGGGCGATTGCGGAGCCGCTGAGCATGTTCTTAATCTGGTCATTATAATTCTGATATGCCAGATTGCCCAGCGCAGTAGCGGCGCCTTGTGACGTAGCGAACGCTGCTCCGGGCTCATTCATATCATTGCCACCGGCAAAGGTGGATTCGATGCCGGGGACGACTTGGCTCATGACATTGTGCGCCATATCTGAGAAGTATGGATTGCCCGCGCCCAAGAGAGAACCGCTATTTATTGCCGTCAGCCCATTGTTCGCCGCGCCAACGCTCGACGTGCCGTTCATGCCGAGATTCGTTTCCAGCGCCTGCCCGGCCTCCTGTGTTGGATTGAACGGCGCGACGGTAGAGCTTGGAAAATATTGCGGTGCATAGTTCTGATAAAGAGAGGCCGCAGCCGGCAGAACGCCAGGGATCGAGTTGTTGCCCGTAGCCGAAACCCCATTCGTTCCTGGCAGCGTAGCCCCGCTCGGAAAATAGCTGCTGAGACCATTCCCTCCCGATTGCGTGTTGCCGGTGAGGAACGGTTGCTGACCTGTCCACGGCGAGCTATTGGTTGTGGTTGTGGTATTGCCCGCGGGCTGAGATGATCCGCCGCTCATTGGGCTCGCTCCGCATAAAGATTCTTAAAAAGCATGGGGCCGACTTCGGTATATCCCGCGATCTTGACCCAGCCTCGCCGATGACCGCCGCACATCCGCTTGCACCCTTGCGATCGCGCGAACGCCTCGCTTACCTCAGCAAAGCTCTTGGCCCAGTTCTTCATGTTGGTTCCCCGAACATATTCCACCGAGCAGACTTTCATGCGAGGATAGGTATGAATTTGAGTCACCATCGCGGCCTCGATTTTCTGCGCCTCAATATCTGCCGCGATCCACACCTGCATTTCGCCGCGAAGGTGATGGACTAAGATATCGTGCGAAGTATAGAAGCCGAGTTCGTCGAGCCCCGGTTTAAGCCACGCCTCGATCTGTGGCCAGAGCGCAATGGCTTGATCGGGGGTGAGGATGGTTACGACGCTCAGCTTAAGCCGCCCCCAATCGGGCTCGTTCCGAGAATCGGATTGTAACCTTGGCCGTTCATGATCGGATTAAACCCTTGCTGGCCGGACTGAAGCATTGGCTGCGGGGCGCCACTGCCGAAGCGTTGCAGAAGTGCATGAAGCCATCCCATTGCCGGAGCGGCTTGGGGCTGTCCCTGCTGTCCCGGCTGACCTTGATTCTGCTGGCCGTGCATCATCATCAGCATCGGAAGAAGGTCGCTGAGTCCAGCGGTCGCAGGCTGAGAGACGTTCATCGGCGAACCCCCTCCACCCATCGGCATTGGCGCCCCAGTATTCATCGGGGAGGCTGGCATGGGGATTTGAGGCGCCATATTTCCCGCGCTACCGGGTTGTCCCTGACGCATCGCCATGAGCATCGGGAGAAGCTGCTGCATGTTGGGCGCGTTCCCCCCACCCATCGGTTGACCTGGAAATGAACCAAACATGCGCGCCTCCTATGGGGAAATGATAAGTGCTCGGAACGTGCGATCTGTCTCAGAATTGTTCGCGTGCGTGACAACCGCGCTCCCGGTTACCAATGTCGATTGTGCGATGTAGATACCACCAGCGGCGATTTCAGCAGAGGCGTGCGCCGTCATTGGCATCATCAAAATGCACGAGTAGTAGCCGATACGCGGATCGGTTATCATGGTGCTTGCCGCATTCGCTGCCAGCGTGACATCGAGCGTGCCGCGCATCTTGCCGCCCATGACGAGATTGAGGCCATGAGCGATCTTGCGGCGGTGCTCTTTCTCATCAGGCTCGAACTCGGGGACGGCTTGAATGCCGCCAATGGCGCTGCTCATCTCATCCCGGCAGGGGTAACGCTAACCTCGACGCCTATCGCGTGCGTCCATGTGCTCCCTGATGGAATGGTCAACTCGGCTCTCACATAGCGCCCGCTGGTATTCTGCGGACACGTGCCGGCGGCGTTAATCGCCGAAGCCGCCCCGAATGTGAAGCTATCGACCTGGCGCTCGCGGCATGCAATTGCGACAGAGGGAGAGCCGCCATCCACAAGGGGCCGCGTGGTTCTGACGCGCGCTCGCATTCCGGGGACGGGTTGGATTTCCGCCGTGTCGATGGTCGCCGCGAGATTCGTGCCGTTGAAGTAGTTAAGCTGGTGACTGGTATCGAAGGCCGAGAGAAGAACGCTTCCACCCTCCCACACCGTGCTGTCGAGCGAGAACGGCAGCGTATCGAGATTATACCCCGTGTTATCGAGGGTATCGAGGTTGTAGCCGAAGGCCAGCGTGCGCCCAAGGTACTCGACCGTGAGGCTCGCATAAGACCATCTGTCAAGCTGCCAGTTGTAAATCAGCAGCGCGTTCGGATTGCCATTGGAATTGCCCGTAAATGGAACTGCCCAGAAGATCAGTTTATTGACCGGATCGACCGCTCCGATGATTCTGTGCATCTGGCCCGAATCGACGTTCGCGTAAAAATATTTATCCACCTTATTCGCACCAATGGGCGTGCTCGCCGTCCCATCGAACACATAGAACCCATCTTCGCCAAGATAGTAGGCGAGCGCCCCAAGCTGGACGACAGAATAAGGTGCTGGTGTCCCTCTCACGCCTTCCGCCGGCAGAAAATTGAAAACCGCAGGAGCGCCAGCATAGATCATGCGCCAAACCGCATGCTCCATGAACACCGCACCATCAGCAGTCCCAAGATTCCCGACAATGGCTTGTATCCATCCCCCTTCGCCGAAGAGGTCATTGCTGTCAGACTGGACTTCCGCAGCAGACGATGTTCCTGGCGTAGGCCAGTTCGTCGGATCGTTGAGCGCCGACCACCATACACGTTGAGGCTTTGCGCCATTGGTCGAGTCCGTCGTATTGCCCACCACCAGAAAATTCTTGACCACGGCCATATGCCGCGCTTTGGGGGCGCCCGTCGAAAGGACAGAGAACGCGCTGTCAGTATCAATTGCGAATTTCTGGATAGCATCGCTGAAGTCAGTCGCGAGGACATAACCGTTCATAAAGGCGAAACGCCACATCGTATCGGATGGGCAGCTATAGCTTCCCGTCGTCACGCTGACTTTCGACCAATTTGCATTCGAGACAGTGAGCCGGTAGAGGTCGTTCACATCTCCCGCGAATCCGTTCACATTGTCGGCGGAATCCAAGCCGGCATAGAAGCCCTGGCACCGCGCGGTGAGTGCGTTCGAAAATACCGAAAGCCCAGACAATGGCCCGTAGCTATTCGGTGTGCGCGGGACGACATTCGTAACCGTCGCCGAGCCAGGATTGTTGAGGTCCGGCATATCTGGCGAGAAATCCGCCAGCGGCAGAAGGAGCGGCGCACCCGAAATGAAGGTCGGAAGGCTTTGAACGCTCATGGTGATCCAGTGTCGTTCCTAATGGTGAGCGTCGACCCCGAGTGACGATCCCGCGAGTTCTGCGACTGTAGGCCGTTACATGCACTCAGAAAGAGCCCGTGATAGGTTCTCGCGTTATCCCAATCTGCCATGAAGATCGACGCCTCAAGCAACGTGCCATAGAGGTACACATTGGGGGCGTTAGTCATCACCCAGTTCGTCGCGGACGACAGCGCGCCGAATTTCTGGTAATATGGAAACACGAAATTGTAGGCTGCATCGGGAGCTGGGACGAACCAGATCGCATCTCCCTCGATGGAGAAGAAATTGCTCTGACTCGGCCATTGCTGATTGAAGCCGATCGTCGCTTGCTCGGGCGAGATGTATTCAAGGGGATTGATCGGGTTGCCGTCGTAATATGCTCCCGTTCTCACGGCGAGATAGTTGGATGGTAATGGGCACACACACCGTCCCGGCATCAGAACGAGTTCTGTGCCATCATCGTAAAGCTGATATGTGCCGCCGATCACGATATCATTGGCAGCGAGCGCGGAAAGCGCCGAGCCCTTGAGCACATTCCGCGCTGGCGTGACTCCAGAGATTTCAACCGTCACGGCGCCCGTATTCGAGTAGGTCGCGGGGAAGCTCCAACACTGGCCGAGCGCGTAGGCCGTGATCGCGGTTACGGGGGTGAATGTAATGGCGTTTGCGGTGCCCCCAACGGTGTTTGCCGCAGTCGCGGCGTTGACCGGGATAACCGCCGATGTCTCCATTGCACGGATGCGGAGTGGCAGAGACGGGAACGGGCTTTGCGGGTCGTCTGAGCCGTACGCCATGCGCGCTTCGCATAACGTAATGAAATCCGGCGCATTGGCCGTGATATTGCTGTCGCCAACGCGGGCGAGCCATAGAGCAACCGCTGTTTCAAGATCAGAATATGAGGCTAAAGACATTCGGCGACCTTCGGCATTGGCGCCGACCGCTCATTGATCTGGCGCAGTTCTTCCGCGTTCACCATGGAATGGTCGAAGGTCATTTCCCCGATATGCCCGATCTGATTGGAGAGGTCGTGATCGATGACGATCTTGAAGCCAGCCGTTTTAGCTTTGCGGCAAAAATACATGTCCTCTGACATATACGTATCGGGGAACCGCGCATCCCATTCCATCTTGAACCATGGGAGTTCGATCTCATCGAAGATGCTAGTCTTCGTCAGCACTACCGCCATGCCGAATTGATCGATGCTTTCCAGCCCATGCCGCCCTTCGCTGGAGATGCGCCGATCGTTCTTCACCGCTGTCGGTACAATCGGGAGTGCGCGTGTCGTGCAGTTCGCCCCGATAATCGGGAATCCCGTTTTCAACAGCCGAACAAGCGTATCGGCAGGGAAAGTCATATCGTCGTCCAGCCACATTATGTGGCTAACTTTCATTTCCTGCGCGGCACGCACGAGGTTGTGGCGATTCTGAACGACGTTGGAACTGCGAATGTACTGCCAGCGCAATAGGGGCTCGTCCTTCAGCCCGAGTTCCTGCGCCATTGGCCGTACAAGAACTTCTAGGAGCGACATGCAAAACTCGGGACTCCACCCACTCCTTCCCGTTGGTATCGCAACGAGAATGGACGGACTCACGCGCGCCTCATGTAATTGCCGGGCGCGGTGCGGAATTGTGAAAAATCCCGATCATGCGCGGCACGGAGAACGAGATGCGAATATTCGCGTTTTAGGAACCACATTGAATCGGTGAGGCCATAATTCAGCCTACCCCACATTCTCAGCGCCTCGGGAGGAAATGACGCGATCCTGCGGAACTCGCTCTTGCGATTGATTGGCTCCTTAAATGCTTCTTTGCACGCCTCTTGCGCTCCGGTCAGATCGATGCGCTCGACGAGCTTTGCCATCTCGCCATCGAAGACGAGATATTCCGATCTGCCGTCAACTTCCTCCAAGAGCAGCGTGTTCTCATCGATTGTCGCGTGCCGGAACTCGGCGGCTGCCGCCGCGATTTCCTCTTGCGTCAAGATGTCGTCGCTCATGCGGCCTTCTTCTCTTTAAGCATATTCCTCAGAGCCAACGCGGCCTCCAGATCATCGATGACCGCGATGCAGTCCCATGCCGTTGTGCGCTCCGGCTCTAAATTCTCGCGCCACACCGCCCATTTGGCATCAAACTGGCGCTTGCGAACTTCCACCCTCATGCCGTCACCCGGTCCGCGACTTTGGCGCCTTCGCGTGCTTTCTTCACAAGATCAGGCGAGTAGAGGTCGCTATTGTTGAGAATGACTTGTCGCACCTTCTCAGGATAATTAGGCACCACATCGCTCTCAAAAATCCCATCGGCGTGCCTCCGATAGTGGAAGAGCTGGCGTGAGAGCGGGGCACCGAAGAACCCCAATCCCCCGGCCTCGATCCATTGGCACCAATCTTCTGCGCCCCGCACGTTCGTCTTGTATCCGCCCGTCGCCTCCCAAACTTCACGGCGGAATATGGAGCAGCAGACGATGATGCACTCTTTCAGCAATCTCTCAAAACTGTAGGGACCGGCGGCGAACATGTCATCGCCAGTTCCGAAGCATTGGGTTCCTGGATAGACAATCGACGCCTCGGGATGCTTGAGGAACATCCGCACGCACTCCTCGATCATCGATGGCTCGATCCAATCATCTGCGTCCAGGCACATCACGAGCTCGCCGCAGGAATATTCGATACCCGCGTTTCGCGGGTAAGCCGGTTGGCCCGAGTTCTTCTGCCAGATGTACGTGACGATATCACCGTAGCGTTGGGCGATCTGCATGGTATCGTCAGTGCTCCCATCATCCACGACGATGATCTCGACGTTCTCCCATGTTTGGGCAATGAGAGAGTCGATGCACTGCGCCAGGTATTGGCCGTAATTGTGGCACGTCACGATCACGGAAACTTTTGGGCTGTCGCTGATCGGCTTCGGCTTCATGATCCGCCGCATGAGGCCGCGCATGTCAGCCTCCGGCTTGCGCTTTACGAAATAGGGCGCCAGATAAGCGAGCCGGTCCTTGTCCAGAGTTTTGCCGCGATCATCGCCAACATAAGGAACAAATTCCGCATCTCCGCGTTCGCTGAGATAACGGGGATCGACACCATCGCAGACATCCAGAGCGTGACACTTCTGGCAATTGACCGGGAACAGCTTGGCGATTCCTTGGGGTGGAACGCCTCTGGCCGCCCCGACCTCGACACTCTTGGCCTTCCCTTCGACGCCGAATAGTTGAGCCCCCGGCGATGGCTCACCCGCGTCCATCGGGATCATGCGGCCCATGTCGCGCATCTGCTCAATCGTGACCGTCGCTGGATCGGTCTTATGATCGATGCGGTTCATCCATTCGTACGGATCATACCGAACGCCCACGATGCCGACGATGTTCTTTTCCAGTCCCGCCATTGTGCAAAGCGGCGCATATCTGACGTTGACTGGAATGCAGTTGCTTTCGAGTATTGAGACAGCTTCCCGGAGGTAAGGCGCCACTTCGCCGTAATGCGCCTGGACTGTTCCGGCTCCCTTGCGGCCCCATTCGTAATAGGCATTCATGACAATGAAGTTGTGCAGGTAGGTGCCGCTCGTCACCAAGTCTGCGGCGATCTTTGGAAGGTGCTTATAATTCTGCGCGCAAACTGTGGTGTTTGTGGTGAAATGAAAGTTCTGCCCCTGACAGAACCGCATCGCCGCGTTCAATTTCGACCAAGATTCTCCCGTGATCTCCCTGAACAACTCGTCATCGATCGCATGGACAGAGAACAGGAAGTTGGTCAGTCCTGCGTCCATAAGCGCGCGAATCAATGTGTCGCCGTTCGTGCCTTTCATCTCACGCATGAGGAATTGGCCGAGCGTAATGACCCGCGTGCTCAGGCCCAAATCCGTCGCGCGACGAATGAGCGGAACTATGTCTGGGTGAAGCGCCGGCTCGCCGCCTGTTACATCGAAGCCGAGAAAGTCATTCTCGGCTAGACTCTCGACCAGCGCAAAGAGATTTTCGCGGGAATGAAACTTGGCATGTCTCATACCCTTGAATTGGTCGTCAGAGCCGTCGAGAAAGGAATAGTAACAAAATCGACAGCTATGCGTGCATTTCAGCCCGACATCGACTACGCCCCACCTGGATGGTTGTCCAGGCGAATGAAAATAGTAGGGATGCGTCACTCTGGCTGCTCCGCCATCCCGTGATGAAACTCAAAGTCTCCGATATGCGCGATCTGGTTTGAAAGATCGTGGTCGATCATGATGCGATAGCCGAAATGCTTGGCAAGCTTGCAGAAGAACAAGTCTTCCGAGAGATAGCTGCGCCCGTCTCCATCTGGCCAATGGGGCGTCGCGAACCACGGCTCGGGTAGCCTGTCGAAAACCGCTGTTTCGGTGAGCATAATCGCAAGCCCTGTCGCGTCCACTTCCTCAAGCCCACTCTTCCCGGCGCTCGGGATGCGCTTCTCATTCTTTACTGCTGTCGTCACCACAGGTGGTTTCCGCGTCGTGCAGTTACAGCCGATAATGGGCTCGTTATGGCCTGCAAGGACCGAGAGCGTGTCCGGTGGAAAGATCATGTCGTCATCGAGCCACAGGATATGCGAGTATTGTTTTTCCTGCGCGTGCTTCACGATATCGCGCCTGTTAGCATTGAGGCTGGATGACATGCAGATAAAGAATCCAGTGGGAATGTGCGTGCTGGCTCCCAGCATCTTGAGGAGGCAAAGTACGTAACCCCACTTCGGGTCGCGCGACGATGGCGTTCCGATAAGAACCCGCATCAGGATTCGACAGGTGCGATATTCAGATTACCCGTTGCGCTGTCCTGGATATAAGCGACATATGCGGCCCCGGAAGAGTCGATGCAAAGCGGGTGAACGCCGATCATCAGATCGCCTGTCGTGGCCGTCGTGGCTGAGGTGGAGCACAAGCGCACATGCGCCGCTGCGGTAGAGCTCAGCATAATCCGCCTCGGATTGTTGCCAGTCGCGTCAACAGGAATAGCGACGTTTGCCGATACACTGGACGTAGCGACAGTGGTTCCGACAGTCACGCCAGCCTTATAGACGACAGGAACATATTGCAGCATGACCTTCTCCTAGCGGATTTCTACGGCGTGACGATGCTTCTTCAGCACCTCCGCCTCGGCACGCGGCACGATGGCGACTTCATCCAAATTGAGGGGACGTAGGTCTTTGCCATTCACGCTTGCCCAAGGGCGAAGCTCGGTAATGCACTGCACTTTTGCCATGCCTTCGGGCACGTCGAGAATTTCATCAGCCATAGAAAGCCTCTTTGTTTGCTGTTTCAAACGTCGTCCTGTAAACTGGACGCCTCATTTCATCTTCGAGAGACAACCATGAGCCTCGCGAAAATCTGCATCATTGGCGGTGCCCCGTCTTCCCGTTTGCTCGCTCCATTCCAGGACAAGGACGTGAAGATTTGGGTGACTTCCCCATCCAACTCCGACGTTTTCGCCAAAGCCGGATACTTGAAACGTATCGACCGATGGTTTGAGGTTCATGCGGTCGATGCGTGGGCCGCAGATGAACCGGGTTGGCTCGAATGGCTCAACAAACAGTCATTCGAGATTTACATGGACCGCGAGAACGAATGGGTGCCTCGCGCTAAGGGCATTCCGTGGCAATCCCTCGTCGAGAAGTTCGGACGATTTTTCTTTACCAGCGCCGTTGCGTGGATGCTTGCAATGGCGATCGACGAACTTATGCCGCACGCCGCCGAAGCCAGAGAGACAGGAGGGCCGAAGCCAGTCCTCTATGTCTATGGAATCGACATGTCAGCAGGGGGCGAGTATGAGTACCAGCGACCAGGCTGCCATTACTTCTTCCAAGTCGCGGAAGCCGCAGGCATAGAGCTGTCGATCCCATTCGAGTCCGACATTCACCGGCCTCCGCCGCTATATGGCATCTCCTGGTCGCTCCCCATGCACCGCAAGATGGAGGAGCGCCAGAAAGAAATTGACGAGCGATTGAAGCGGGCCAAGGCCGACCAAGCCCGCGCGCAGTATGAAGTGGCGTTCTGCACGGGCGCTTCCGACAATATGGCGTACGTGCGCCGGACTTGGATCGGTCCTTGATTACTTGTTGCCGATTGTCGGATGGGATTGGACATATCCAACGAGAACCCGTCCCGCGAGGACGCCGCTCGTGCCCGCCACTGTGCCGCCCGTGATCCAGGCATTTTGAATGCACTTCACCGCGACCGGCGCCGAATTGGCGAACTGCCCGGTATTGGTCGTCACATGCGAGGTAAAGAGATTCGTCGCCGTGGTGGTGCTTGAAACGGTCGTGACGCCGAATGTGATCGTGTTGGAGCTTCCATTCGAGGATGCAGTTTGAATATCGACAATGAAGCTGTCGATAATGATGTCCTCGGCGAGATTGTTCTGCCACGACAGAATGCCGGCCGCGGTATCCGTGCCACCAGCAATGTTGAAGCTGAGATAACCGCCATTCGGATAGGACGGCGTGTTTGATCCAGCCGGTCCCATATAACCGCCGATGCGGGCCGCCTCAAATGTATCCTGTTCGCGGACGACCGAAAGCGAGCCATCAGCGTTCTGTTTAACGTCAGGCATAGTGAGAATCCTTGTCCTGCGGCGCGCACGCCGGCCATGATTGTCATGCGAGTGGGAGCGGCCCTGTTAAAGACCGCTCCTCTCTACGCTAGACGTTACGACGTTGTGCAATCGGCGACGACCGCGCTGCCGGCTTCGTTGCGGCTTTCTAGCGTGTATTCGCTCAAAACGAAGCCCTTCTCTGAATCGCCCGTCTTCGCGAGATCGACGGTCTGCATCGGCCGGAGAAACGCGATGGCCCACAGGTCCGTGGTGAGAAGGTGGAAGTCGCGATCGCGCGAGAACTTGTTCGGGACGATCCGGTGCTCACCGAAGTCGCTGACGTACACATCGATCGCAGAACGCAGCTCGCCGTCCGAAGTGTCCTGCATACGGGTATTGTTGCCCGTGAAGCCGGACGCGACGGTCTTGTTGAACGGCCCAGACATGATGAGATCGACATCACCGCCAGCGGTCCACGCGGCTTGGATTTCTGACTTCACCAAGCTTTCCGTGAGAATGCGCTGAGTGCCGTCAGTAACTGGGGCCGTCGAGGAGCCATTGGAACCGCTCGTGCCGCGTGAGGTATTGGTCGAATACCAATTCGGCAGCGGACGGAGTGCCCGAGCAGTCGTAGAGTTCGCCGACACATTCGGAACCGGCGTCTGGTTATTCGTAAGGACGAACTCCATGTCGCGACGAAGCTCTTTCGCACGCTTCATGAGCTGGTACACGATTTCCTTCTTTCGGCCGGCCTTGTTCACCGCGTCCTGAGTTCCCGAGACGATGGTCGTCTTGCGGGAAATCTGCGTATTGTTATTGAGACGGGTGGTGTAGGTCGGCGTATTGAAGAAGCCGGCGGTGCTGGAGTCGTCACCCTCGATCTGCGCGTTGGCAGCGGCCGCGGCGAGAGCGTCGGTCTGCCATTCGTGCAGAGTCGAGGTGGCGCGCGTCTTAGCGACGTTCGCCTGGAAGGGTGTATCGGTCGGCGAGATCATATAAATCTCGTCGATCAAATCTTCGCGATTGCCGATCGCGGAGAAGGTCTCAAAGGTGTTGGTAAGGATGGTCATGGTGTTAAGCCTTAGTCGGCGAGTTGCGCCAGGATCGCGGCTTTATCGGAAAGACTGCGAGCCTTTGACGCGCGATTGATAAGGGCTTTGTCGCGCTCAGACCTAACTTGCTCGGTGCCTTCGCGAGCTGGGTTTGGCCTCTGGACCCGTGTTGCCGGCGCGACCTTCTTGGCCGCGATGGCCGCTGCCGCTTTCGCCTTCTCGCCATCCACTTGTGCTTTGAGGGCGTCGTGCTCGGCCTTCAGCGTGTGGTACGCTGCGGCATCGCGGGCCATCAGGACATAGCGGTGGTCGGCGATCAATCGGACCTCTTCGGGCTTGAACCCGTAGCGGCTGACGACGCCTTGACGAAGATCGTCGAGCGCCTTCGAGCCCACCTCGGGAGCGGACCACTCGGGGAGCTTTTCGATCAAGGCGGCTTCTTCGCGCGCAAAGTGCTGCCGCATGGCTTGTGCCTGGACAGTTTGCTGTTCCAGGCGCACGGCATTCAAAGCACTCATCCGCGCTTTATAGGCGGCATCGAGCTCGGCATACTGAGCCGGGTTTTCTCTCGCCAGCTTGACGAGATCGACCCGGTTATATGTCGAGATAACAGGGTCCAGCGTTTCCATCTGCTGGGCGACCGCCGCGAGGGTCTGAGCGTAACTCTGCTGCTCTTGGCCGGTCTGAGCGAGCCGTTCCTACAAGGCCTTGCGGGCGTCGGCGGCGGCTTTCGTCTCTGTGGCGGCCTTCTCTAG
>VFSW01006177.1_pt1 | contig 17653 bp, 17 predicted proteins | sample 5358111 | NCBI WGS metagenome assembly VFSW01 (sample SAMN11554181, study PRJNA540505) | mine drainage metagenome | isolation source: sediment from site ElyBrook_90M | place: USA: Ely Copper Mine, Vershire, VT | collected 2017
GGATCTCCCGAAATGACCGGCACCCTTGTCCCTCGTGGTAATTTACTTACTTTGCCACACTTGGTCGCTTCTTCCGGCGAGCGCGCCAGTGTACGTTTCCTCGAATTCTTCGCCGCACAGATCCGCAACCCGCACACCCGCCGCGCCTATGCCAGGGCCGTGGGCGAGTTTCTGGCGTGGTGTGAGAGCGTAGGCGTCACTTCCCTGCCCGATGTTCAGCCGCTGCACGTGGCGAGCTGGATCGAGCTCGAAGGGCGCCAGGTCTCGGCCCCTAGCGTCAAGCAGCGTCTTGCCGCCTTACGGCACCTGTTCGACTGGCTCGTCATCGGCCAGGTCGTGCCGGCGAACCCGGCGGCTTCGGTGCGCGGACCGCGCCACGTGGTGCGTTCGGGCAAGACCTCGGTACTAGAGCCCGCCGAGGCGCGCCAGCTGCTCGACAGCATTGACGCCACGACGCCGGCAGGGTTGCGCGATCGCGCGCTCATCTCGCTCATGGTTTATAGCTTCGCCCGCATCGGAGCCGCGCTGGGAATGAAGGTCGAGGACGTGTTTACTCAGAACCGAAGGCTCTGGGTGCGGCTGCATGAAAAGGGAGGCAAGGACCATGCCATGCCATGCCACCACAATCTTGAGCAAGCCTTGTCTGCCTACGTGGACGGCGCCGGGTTGGTAGCCGATCTCAAGGGGCCACTGTTCCGCACCATCGGCCGCGGTACTGGCGAGCTCACCCGCACTTCCCTGCCCCAGACCAACGCCCATGCGATGATCCGCCGGCGTGCCGAGTCGGCCGGCATCAAGACAAAGATCGGCAATCATAGTTTCCGCGCAACTGGCATCACGGCCTATCTCAAAAATGGCGGCACGCTGGAGAAGGCCGCGTCCATGGCGAACCATGCCAGCACCCGGACGACGCAGCTCTACGACCGGCGGCGCGACGAGATGTCGCTCGATGAGGTCGAGCGGATATTGATTTGAGGCGAGAAGCAAAAAGGGATACCTACCCCACAGGGGGCCTCAATAAAACGCGTCTACGGGCATCCTGGCGCGCCGTTTTTTCTGGCTTTGTGGGAGAATGAGGCCTTTGGAGGAAAAGGTGTACGAGTAGGAGAGTCCGCACATGCCACGCCTGAAGCAATCCGACATCGAAACCATCGACGAAGCCATGAATACCGGCAACGGGGCCGGTTATGTGCTGAACTTTTCGGATCGGACTTTTGCCGCCCACTTCCAGGATGAATTCGGGATAGACATCGACCAGGACCGATATCGCGGCGGAGGCGGCTCCAAAGGTAAGCGGCTTCGGACCTTTCTGACCATAGAAGACGGCAGCTTGGCGGCGCGCGTTTTGCGCTCGCTCTGGGATACGCGGGCGGCCATCATTGCGCGCGGCGGCCGCGAAGAAATCCCGGGTCTATCAGACCGCTTTTTCCAAATCGTTCACCGGTTTCAGGGTGACGCCAGCGTTCCGAGTACAGACGCAATCGAGCGGTTCACTAAAGATGAAACCCTAGACGAGTTGGTGGCCGCAATACAACGGGACATCAGCGTCAACAAGCCACAAGCCGCTCTGGACCGCCTGCACACGTACTGTATGAAGAAATTTGCTCATTTGATCGAGACACGAGGCGGTACGTGCGGCAAGGACGATCCACTGCACAGCAGGGCCGGGAAATACATTAAGTACCTCGAAGCGGAAGCGCAGCTGCAACCCGTCTCCGCGCGGATCATGAAAAGCAGCATCAGCATTTTCGAGGAGTTCAACAACATCAGGAACAACAAATCATTCGCGCATGACAATGAACTTGTCGGTCTGCACGAGGCGCGCTTCATTTTCGATTCAATTAGCAGTGTTCTGCGGTTTATCCGGTCGATTGAGGCTAGCCGTTTTGGAGGATAAATTCGCGCAGCAAATGGTCCGACGAATTCCCCGTTGTATTGAGGCGTCCGAGGTAAAGGACATGATCTTGCGTGAATGGAAGGCAGAGGAAAAGATGCGAAACGTAAAGCATGTGGTCGGTGAGAAGGAGTACCTAGTCGTCATCGAGACGAACGGCCTGGGCGGTCGGGTGACCCCAACTTTCGAAGGCAAACCGTTGGGTGTGGTGTATTCGGTCAGTGTTGAGGTGTCGCAGGACTTCCAGCTCCAACCTGGTGTGAGCGCGCTGGACGAACTGGTGAAGATCGCCAAGGACGACCTTGATAGGGGCGTTGTGAAAGCGGAGTAGGTCACCTGCACTTCCCGGCCCAGGCTAACACACACGCCACGATCAGCCGTGGCCGACGCAACATAACGTCCTTTATGTTACGTCGAATCGGTCGGACCGGCCCCGGGGGCCGAACCCGTCGGGTAACCGCCCATTTCCGACAATCGGCACCCGAACCGGAGCCGGCAACCACGAACCGGCGCGCCGGGAGCCTCGGGAAAATGCGCCTACCGCCCATTCTGGGGGGGAGATTGTATGGAAATCGCGTCTCCGCGCACCGCCGCGGGCTTTTTCACTCCCGAAGAGGCGAGTGTTCGGCCCGCCGCGGACCAGGCTTAGGTAGCCCGCCTCCGGTCAATCGCCGCGGCCAGTTCCGCCAGACGAAGGTGGTGAAGGAAGTTCAGGCGTTCGATGCGCCGGATGAGCGAATCCCGGCACGCTCCCGGCACGATACGATCCGCACGAGTGCGGAGCAAATCGAGATGGCGGATGATGTGATACAGTTTGCAGTCCATGAGCACTCCTTGGGGTGGGCCGGTCTGGGCCCTCCCCAAGGAGTCCCGTATTCAAAAATTCCGGAGGTATGTCTTGCGAGATGGCCGGTTCGGTTCCTCCGGCACTATCGTGCAGCAGTAATCACGTTTCTTCTGGCGCGTGAAGATCCACGTCTGACGAAGCACGCCGCGGCCGTTGTAGCCGCCTACTTGGGCCAGGGCTCGGCGGTCCACTTCTGCGCCGCCGCTTAGCTTTCCGCGTTTCCGACAGATCATCTCGCGTTCCGAAGTACCGATCGCGAGCTTCCCGGTCCCGGGCGCGGCCCCATTCGATCTCGTCCTGGCTCATACTCCGACACCAAACGACCGTGTTTCGGCGAATGAAGTAGTGGGAGCGGCAAGGGAAACTTGAACTGCCAACCGATGGAGAAAGCGTCACAGTGTCGCCGTCAAAGGTCAGTTTCCAGCCAACTGGACTGATCGGCGTCACCACTTTCAGGCCGCATCCGCAAAAGCAGTTGTGGACGGCCGTCGCGTAGGGGATGGATATGTATAGCACTCCCTCCTGGCGCTGCTTCGGGATGAACTCCACGAACTCGTGCTTGATCGTGACCCAGCGCGCTTTCATCCATTGTCCTCGTTGATCGTCTCATTCCCCGCGATCACGAAGACGCTGAAGTGCTCGCTCGCGTCATCAGCGTAGAAGTCGAATAGCTTCTTCCATTTGATTACAGCAATGGCGGCGTTCAGCGCGTTCAGCTCCACCACCTGGATGTTCTTGTCGTACTCATTGACCTCGTCGACCGTCGTGAAGGCGATACGGTTCTTTTCGTAAACATGATTCCGCTTGGCCGGCGTGCTCGTTGTGGTACGGATCTGGCCGCGCAGGCGGTCGCCGTTCACAGTGATGCCCATGCCGACATCCACGAAGGGAATGCCGAGAGCCTCAAGCTTCTCCACAATCGGTCTCTTGCCCTTGCCCTCCATGCAGAGGAACACGAAGTTGAGATCCTCCAGCTCATGCAGCGTGTCTGGCCGCATCGGATTTGGATGCTGCACGATTCCACGGCGCATCTTCCCGTAGGTACGGGCGTGAAAGGCGACCTTCGTGGACCTTTGTTCAAGCTCTTTGCCAGAAGCCGCGCCGGGCGCACGAAACGCGTTGTGCTGGTCGAAAGTGTCGCCATCGAAGAGGTGAATCTCTCTCACGGGCGTCTTCGCAACGAAGTCGAGGACGTAGGAGCCCGTTCCGCCCAGACCGACGATTCCGACTCGCAATGGCTTGAGTTTGTCATTGACCGCCACGATGTCAGCCCGGCTGCTGGCCGTGTCCTCGTAAAGGAACACGGACTCATCGGGGGCCGGCTGCCGTGGCTTAAACGTCTGCGCCCCGGCATCCGGATCGATCGCCTGCGCCGGGCCGGAGATCTTAATCGCGTAATGCGACATCTTATGGTGGAAGTCATCGTACTTGTTTGCCGGTTTCGGCTTGCACGAAAAATTCCACTTCACCTGGTGTCCCGCGATCAACATGGGTGCTGGACTCGGCCCAAGTCCCTGCATCAGGCTGCCGTCTTCATTGCAGGGGCAGTCGCCGGCCCACTTCGCCTGGTGATCTTTGGGCGGTTGCGCGACGTCGTTCATGAGGTCCAGCGCGGCCATCAGGATGCCGCGCTTTACCTCACGCTTGTCGTTCACGTAGGGAACGTCGTGCATCAGCAGGTAGCCGTCAACCACCTCGATGTCGAAGCCCTCGTCGCGCAGCTTCTTGAGCTCAGGGCTACGATCGATCGGTCGGCGTGACATCGAAGATCATCCTGTTCTGAATTTCAACGGAGTGGCCGGCGGTCAGCGATCCCTTGGGATTTGCTGGCGGCCCGTTCCGGTAGGTCACCGTGTACTCGATGCAGGTACCGATCGGCGGCACCGGATAGGCGATTTTCACCACGGCCTCAAACGAGATGCGGGTTTCGGTCTCTTCGTGCGGCTCGCCGTTCACGAGGATTGTCACACCGTGGTGCCGCTCGGCGTGCTCGAGTTCCACTATCGCCTGTTCGACATGTTTAAGCGCGTCCTTTTCTTCGGCGCGCGCCGTTTCAAGTTCTGCCTCGGCCTGCTTCAGGTTGGCTTCAGCCTGCTTCACATCGTCAATGGGTCCCATGCGTCGCTCATCCTTTCTCGCAATGCTGGCTCTTCGGCTGCCCTGCATTGAGGTTATGCATAGCATGATACGCGATGCTAAATTTGTCAAGCAGTTGAACTGGAAATCTGCGGGAAATGGTGCGCGCCGTTCGGCCTAAGCACTGCTTGACTTACGAAGCGGTTAAGGCTCAAAATGATGGGTTCGTGCCAAATGGACTGGAGGTTCACGTAATGGCGAGACATGGCGAACGCCGGGATCCGGAAACTACCCTCGGCTCGCACCTTGCAAAGCTGCGAAAAGCCGCGGGTCTGTCCTTACGTCAGGTTGAGGAAGAAACAGAAAAGGAAGTATCAAATGCCTATCTCAGTCAGCTCGAAAATGACAAAATAGCGAAGCCGTCTCCTAACATTCTGGAAGTACTCGCGAAGACATACAAAACCTCTTACGAGGACCTCATGCGGCGAGCTGGATACCTGTCTTCCGATGCGGATCTATCCGGCCGGCGTCGCGGCCGGGCGGCCACATTTGCCGTGGGTGAGCTTACTGCGGAGGAAGAAAAAGCGCTTCTCGACTACCTAGCGTTCATTAGGCAAAAGCGAAAATGACTCGACCAGACGACAGTCTGCTGAATCCTCACGAGCTTGCAACGGTTCGAAAGCATGCAGATCGTCTATTGCGGGAGGCGTCGGCGATTGGACGCTTCCCGACGCCCATTGCCGATCTTCTGGATACTGCCAAACTGACCGTGGTCGATGACGAGGAGCTGAACGAGAGCGTTCTGCAGCATTTCATCAGTAAAACTCGCGCCGGTGTCAAAGCTGGGGTGAGCGTTATCAAATCCGCGTTGAGCAAGGTATGGGGGCTACTAGATCTATGCGATGGGCTTGTGGTGATAGATAAGAACACACCCAAGCTGAAAGTCCCCTTCATCAAGCTTCACGAGACGGGCCACAACAGGCTGCCGCATCAGCACAAAGCATACCGGCTGACGCAGGATTGCAAGGACACCCTCGACCCGGATGTCACTGACCTGTTTGAGAGAGAGGCGAACGTATTCGCCTCGGAAGTCCTTTTTCAAGGCGAGGTTTTCTCAAACGAAGCGCATGGACAGAGCTTTAGCATCAAGGTGCCCATGGGGCTTGCCGACAAGTTTGGGGCATCCAGGTATGCTGCATTCCGCCGCTACGTTTCGACGAGCCCCCATGCCTGTTGCGTTGTGATTCTCGAACCTCCGACGACCGATTCAGATGGGCGCCGCTCGGCGGAGGTTCGGCGCGTCATAATGTCCAAGTCTTTCGAGCGGTACTACGACGGGCAATTGCTCTGCGCAACGGTAACCGGCCGGCATCCCCTTGTGCCCACTATTCCTGCCAAGAGAATGACGTTCAACAGAGAAATTGTGCTCAAAGATCGAAACGGTGATGATCGGCTTTGCCTGGCCGAAGCGCTTGATACAAAGCACCACGTACTAGTTCTTATCCGCGATGTCGGTCCCAAGACCCGGTCTGGAATTATTGTGGTTCCTGGAAATGCGCGCCACGCACTGAAATTCTGACAACGCTACGACTTCATAGCCGCGTGCAATTGCTGAATAACCACCTTTAGGAAATCGGGGCGCTGTGTGCTCCAGACTCGGGACATCACATCAGAACCGGTGAGCGGAGGGATCTCAGGCTTTCAGCGCTTCCCTTTCAGCTGACTCGTGAATGGTAGTGTCGGAAGCGCCCCTTTCAACCGCATCCCGGGCAACCTTGCACTCGGATACGCTGGCCGGGCATCAGCCGCCCGGCTGTTTTCGATACAGCGATCAGAGTTTATTCGGTACAAAGACGGACGCAGTAGATACTTCTACAGCATTTTTCTATTGATAATTTTCGGAATAGATGTCATTCTGTAGGCGACTCTACAGATTTCAGATGCTCCTAAGTAAAGTTTGTTCCATTCTCTCCGGGTATACCGCGCGCTGTCGGCTTGAACCTGCCGCGTTAGGCGGAGTTCCGGCAATTCAGCTACGGGACTTGCCAGCAAATGGCAGGCTCGATCTGTCGAAATTGACGCGAGTCCAGCTAGACCTCATTCAAGATCGCCACCTCGTGCATGCTGGCGACGTGCTCTTTCGGTCGCGTGGTGACCGGAACACCGCAGCCACCGTGGGTCCAGATCTCAGCGAAGGGGCTGTAGCAGTTCTTCCTTTGATGATCCTCCGCCCCAAGCCGGACGTTGTTTCAGCCGAGTATCTGGCCTGGGCGATCAATCACCCAACCACCCAGCGCTTTTTCAACAGTGTTGCTCGCGGTACGAAGTTGCGCATGGTATCGCGCGCGAGTCTGGAACACCTTGAACTGGACATCCCCGACATCGAAACGCAGCGAAAGATCGTTGCCATCGGCGCGCTGGCCGAACAGGAGCAAACACTCTCCGTTCTTTTAGCTGGAAAACGCAAAGAACTGACCACCAAAATCCTCGGCGAGCGCGCGAAACGGCCCCGGCGCGCAGCCGCAACGGAAAGGACCACGAAGTGACCGACCAACTGACGCAAAACCAGGTCAACCAGACCGCCTGGGCGGCTTGCGACACCTTCCGCGGCGTCGTCGATGCCGGCCAGTACAAGGACTACATCCTGGTGATGTTGTTCCTGAAGTACATCTCCGACCTCTGGAACGATCACGTTGAAAACTACCGCAAGCAGTACGGTGGTGACGATGCTCGCATCCGGCGCAGGCTGGAGCGCGAACGGTTCATTCTTCCAAAGGGGTCGAGCTTCTATGACCTCTACGAACAACGAAACGAAGCCAATATCGGCGAGCTAATCAACATCGCACTCGAGAAGATCGAGGATACGAACCGCGCCAAGCTCGAAGGTGTCTTCCGGAATATCGACTTTAACTCAGAATCCAATCTTGGCCGCGTCAAGGACCGCAACCGGCGCCTCAAGAATATGCTCGAGGATTTTGCCAAGCCCGCACTCGACCTGCGCCCTTCGCGCGTTACCGAGGACATCATCGGCGAGTGCTACATCTATTTGATCTCCAAGTTTGCGTCGGACGCCGGTAAAAAGGCTGGAGAGTTTTACACTCCCGTCGCCGTTTCCCGCCTTCTGGCGAAGCTGGTCGCACCTGTGCCGGGAGACACCATCTGTGACCCAGCATGCGGATCCGGTTCGCTGTTGATTCGCGCCGCCGAAGAGGTCGGTTCCGACAACTTCGCCCTTTACGGCCAAGAGGTGAACGGAGCTACCTGGGCCCTGGCCAGGATGAACATGTTCTTGCATGCCAAGGATGCCGCGCGCATCGAGTGGTGCGACACCCTTAACAGTCCCACGCTGATCGAAGGCGACCACCTGATGAAGTTCGACATCGTGGTGGCGAACCCACCGTTTTCGCTCGACAAGTGGGGCGCTGAACATGCCGCCGCCGACCAATACAAGCGATTCTGGCGCGGCGTTCCGCCCAAGTCGAAGGGCGACTACGCGTTCATCACCCACATGATTGAGATCGCCCGGCGTCAAAGCGGTCGGGTGGCCGTCATTGTGCCCCACGGCGTGCTCTTCCGCGGCGGAAGCGAGGGTAAAATCCGCCAGGCGCTCATCGACGAGAACATGCTCGACGCCGTTGTCGGCCTGCCCGCCAATCTCTTCACCACCACCGGCATTCCGGTCGCCATTCTGGTCTTTGACCGCTCCCGCGAGCAGGGCGGCGCAAACGAGAAACGCAAAGAAATCCTCTTTATCGACGCGAGCCGGGAGTTTACGCCGAGCAAGACGCAGAACCTGATGTCCGATGCGCAGATTCAAAAGATCCTCAACACCTACCGCACGCGCGCCGAACTCGACAAATACTCGCACCTGGCCACGCCGGAGGAGATCAAGGAGAACGAGTACAACCTCAATATTCCCCGCTACGTGGACACCTTCGAGCCGGAAGAGGAGATCGATGTGGCCGCGTTGCAGAAAGAGATCGACCGCATCGAGGGCGAGCTGGCAGAGGTCCGTGGCCGCATGGCCAGCTACCTCAAGGAGTTGGGCGTCCATGTCGAACGGTGAGCTGATTCTTTACACCAGCGAAGACGGCGCGGCCCGCATCCAGTTGCGCGCGGAAGGTGGCACGGTCTGGCTCTCCCTGAACCAGATTGCGGACTTGTTCGGAAGAGATAAGTCCGTGATTTCGCGTCACATAAAGGCGATCTTCGACGATGGCGAACTAGCCGCGGATTCAGTTGTTGCACGTTATGCAACAACTGCCGCCGATGGCAAAACCTATCAGGTGGACTACTACAACCTGGAAATGATCCTCTCCGTCGGCTATCGCGTCCGTTCTGCGCGTGGCGTCGAGTTTCGCCGCTGGGCCTCCACCACTCTCAAGGAATATCTGGTCAAGGGCTTCGTCCTCGACGACAAGCGGCTCAAAGACCCGGCCTGGGACTACTTCGATGAGCTGCTTGAGCGCATACGGGAGATTCGCGCCTCCGAGGCGCGTTTCTATCAGAAGGTGCGCGAGATTCTGGCGCTCAGCGAGGACTACGATCCCCGCTTGCAGGCGGCGCAGGTCTTCTACGCCACCATTCAGAACAAAATGCTGCACGCCGTCACCGGCCACACGGCGGCCGAGCTGATCGCCGCCCGCGCCAATGCCAGCCTCCCCAACATGGGCCTGACGGCGTGGAAGGGCGCGCGGGTGCGCAAGAGCGATGTCACCACGGCCAAGAATTACCTGGCTGAAAAGGAGATCAGCGATCTCAACCTGATCGTCACCATGTTTCTCGATACCGCCGATCTGCGCGCGCGCCGCCGCCAGACGATGAAGCTCACGGAGTGGGATGTGGTTCTTGATGGCTTCCTGCGCTCGAATGAACTGCCGCTGCTGACCAATGCTGGAAGCGTCTCCGCCGCGCAGGCCGAACGAATCGCCTTCGAACGCTACGAAAACTTCGATGCACAGCGCCGGGAACAGCTTGCAGCTGGCGAGCAGAGCGACATTGTTGAGTTGGAGAAGATTGCGGAATCTTCCAAAGGTCTGCAGAAGAGGTCAAAGAATGCGCAAGAGGGATAGTCGCCGGACCATTGCAGATCTTTGCCATTTCATCAATGGAAATGGATTCAAGCCCAGTGATTGGAAGACCTCTGGGCTGCCGATCATTCGCATTCAGAACCTGAACGGCGTTACATCTTTCAATTATTACGACGGCCCCGCTAAATCAGATTGGCTTGTCGATAATGGCGACCTGCTGTATGCGTGGGCTGGAGTAAAAGGCGTTTCCTTTGGCCCGACCATCTGGCAGGGATCCAAAGGTGTTTTGAACCAGCACATCTATAAGGTAGTGCCTCATGCCAATGTTGACCGTTATTGGCTATTCCTTGCATTGAAGCATGTAACCGGAAAAATTGAATCACAGGCTCACGGGTTCAAATCATCGCTCGTTCATGTCCACAAGGAAGACATTACAGGGCAAGTGATCGAAGTGCCGCGCATTGAGGAGCAACAGAAGATCGCAGCGATCTTGCAAGCCTGGGATGAGGCCATCGACAAGTGCGAGCAGATTGTCCAGATACTGATTGAGCACCGCAATGCACTAAGCGGTCGCTTGCTTTCAGAAGGACGCCGTACAAGCAGCACCATTGAATTCGGCGACATTCTGAAGGAGAGCAGACTTGCGGGGTCCGATGGCTCATTGGCACGCAAGATCACAGTCAAGCTCTACGGAAAGGGCGCCATTGAGAAATCCGAGAACTATTCCGGAAGCAAAAACACGCGCTATTACATAAGGAAAAAGGGCCAATTGATATATAGCAAGCTCGATTTTCTCAATGGCGCGTTTGCGATCATTCCTGATTCCCTCGACGGATTTGAGACAACTCTCGATTTGCCTGCGTTCGACATATCGGCAGAGGTCAACCCCGCTTGGCTGATTGAATACTTGACGAGACCGTCATACTACACGAAGCAGCTGTCACTTGCACGTGGCCAGCGCAAGGCGCGCAGGGTTTCTCCAGAAGAGTTTCTCAATTCTAAGGTTAGGCTGCCTGAGAGAAAACATCAGGACAGGTTGGCAAGAATATTATCCGATGCCGACACAGAAATCCTTCTGGCCAAAGAACGCCAGAATGCCCTGTCGTGTCAAAAGCGCGGCCTGATGCAAAAACTCTTAACCCGTGAATGGCGGGTGAAATTGTAAGGAGAACCGATGTCCAGAAAGCATGTACCCTTAGCGATTGCATACGACTTTGACGGGACACTTGCGCCCGGTAATATGCAGGAGCACCAGTTCCTGCCGGACATCGGAATGACCCCGAAGGAGTTCTGGTCGGAGGTCAAGGCCCTCACCAAGCAGCATCAGGCCGATGAGGTTCTGATCTACATGAACCTGATGCTGGAGAAAGCTCGGGCCAAGCATGCGCCTGTTCGGCGTGAGGATTTCAAGACGCGCGGAAAGGACATTGCGCTTTTCGAGGGCGTGGTTGACTGGTTCGAGCGGATCAACAGCTACGGCAGGGAGAAGGGTGTGCGCGTGGAGCATTACCTGCTCTCTTCAGGCAATGCTGAGATCTTTGCCGGTACGCCCATTGCGTCCAAATTTACGAAGGTCTACGCGTCGAAATTCTTCTTTGACGAAAACGGTGTGGCGATCTGGCCGGCGTTGGCTGTGAATTACACGACCAAGACGCAGTACCTGTTCCGCATCAACAAAGATGCCCATGATTTGAGCGACAGCGCCAAGGTGAACGAGTTCATCGAAAAGAAGGCACGCCCGGTGCCATTCGACAACATGATTTATATCGGGGACGGCGCGACGGACATTCCGTGCTTCCGCCTGCTGAAAGAACAGGGTGGGCTGTCCATTGCCGTATATCCGCCCAACAAGAGAGGCGCGCGGGAGAAGGCCGAAAGATACCTGAAGGACGGACGAATTCACTGCCCGGTGCCGGCCGTCTACACGGACGGAGGTGGGCTTGATCAAGTCGTAAAAGCCTACATCGATTCGGTTGCGGCGCGCGGCACTGTTAAGAGCCTCTTGGGAGATTGAGCGCTATGAGTTTCGACGCCGCTGAAAAGCATCAGTCGCAAGTTCCGGCCATCCAGTTGCTCGTGGCCCTGGGCTATAAGCCTCTGAGCCAGGCAGAGGCCGTCGCCCTGCGCGGCGGGCGGCTGCGCAACGTGGTGCTGGATGACATCCTCGCTGAGCAGCTTCTCAAGATCAACCGCTTCACCTTTCGCGGGCGCGAGTATGCCTTCGACCTGGAGGATGCGCACGAGGCCATACGTCGGCTAAAGCCGACGCCCGACCGCCTGAAAGGCCTCAAAGGAACGAATCAGGATATTTACGACACGCTCGTTCTGGGCACAACCATTGCGAAAACGATTGACGGTGACAGCAAGAGTTTTTCCTTTCGATTCGTCGATTGGGAGCGGCCGGAGAACAATGCCTTTCACGTGACTGCGGAGGTTTCTGTAGAGCGAACCGGCAGCATCCAGACGAAGCGCTGCGATATTGTCGGCTATGTCAACGGCATTCCATTCGTCGTCATCGAGAATAAGCGGCCTACTGAAAGCCTGAAGAAGGCCGGGAGCCAGCTCATTGGCTATCAGAGCGAAGACTTTATCCCGCATCTCTTCCACTTCGCTCAAGTGCTGCTGACGATGAACCGCCAGGAGGCCCGCTACGCGACCGTGGGAACCTCGCAGAAGTTTTGGCAGACCTGGCGCGATGAAGAGGACACGGACGCGGCGATCGCCCCATTCGCGAACCGCCATCTGACTACCGCCGAGACGGACGCCATCTTTTCAGGCGATTTCGCGGTGGCGAGACCTTACTTTGAAGCAATGGCGGCCGAGGGGCCGAGGGCGGTGACTGCGCAAGACCGGACGCTCTATGCGCTTTGCAGACCCGAGCGCCTGCTCGATCTGGTGCGGCGCTTCACCGTATTCGAAGGTGGCAGTCGAAAGATCGCCCGTCATCCGCAGTTTTTCAGTATCCGCGAGGCCGTGCAGCGCGTGAAGCAGTTCGACCCGAAAGGCAATCGCAAGGGCGGCGTCATCTGGCACACGCAGGGGGCGGGGAAATCGCTGACCATGGTCATGCTGGGTCGGGCGCTCGCTCTGGACAGAGAGATTCCCAATCCGCGCATCATCATCGTCACGGATCGCGACTATCTCGATGTGCAAATCAGAGATACGTTCAAATCCTGCGATATGCAGCCGACGCGCGCAACCAGCGGCGCCCATCTGATCGATCTGATCCAGGACAAGCGTCCGCTGATCACCACCATCATCAACAAATTTGATTCCGCGCTGCGCGGCGCGAAAGCTGCCGACGCGGACGCCAACATTTTTGTTCTGGTGGATGAAAGCCATCGCACCCAGACGGGGCGCAAGGGAAGCTACAGCCAGTTTGCAGTGAAGATGCGCCGTATGCTGCCGAAGGCATGCTACCTGGGCTTCACGGGCACGCCGCTGCTCAAGAAGGAAAAGAATACTCTCGCGACGTTTGGCGGCCTCATTCACAGGTATGCCATCGATGAGGCGGTCGCGGACGGTGCGATCGTTCCACTTCTTTACGAAGGCCGTCTGGTCGAGCAGAGGATCACGGCAGATGCCATTGACCGCTGGTTTGACAAGATTAGCGCCGGACTGACAGACAAGCAAAAGGCCGATCTGAAGCGGAAGTTCTCGCGGTCGAATGCTTTGTCGAAGACATTGCAAGCAATTCGCGCCAAAGCCTTCGATATTTCGGAGCATTTCCGTCAGAATTGGCAGGGCACCGGCTTCAAGGCACAGCTCGTTGCCCCCTCTAAAGCGGCGGCAGTTCGATTCAAAGAGGTGCTTGACGAGATTGGGCACGTAACCAGTGAAATCGTCATCTCGCCACCGAACGAGAACGAGGGTAACGAGGAAGTCGACAAAGAATCGAAGGATCTCGTTCGGAAATTCTGGGACGAGATGATGAAGCGCTTCAAGACGGAGGACGAATACAACCGTCAGCTTACCGCCGCTTTCAAGGGTTCTGGTGATCCGGAGATACTCATCGTCGTTTCAAAGCTCTTGACTGGCTTCGACGCGCCACGTAACACCGTGCTCTATGTGTGCAAATCGTTGCGCGAGCACAATCTCTTGCAAGCAATCGCGCGCGTGAATCGGCTCTTTGAGGAGGAAGGAACAGAGAAGCAATTCGGTTTCATCATCGATTACGAGGGCCTCCTCGGCGAGTTGGACAGCGCGCTGACCACATATAGCGCATTCGAGGGCTATGATTCCTCGGATCTGGCCGGAACGGTGCACGACGTGCGGGAGGAAATCCGCAAGTTGCGGCAGTTGCACGACCAGCTGTGGGATCTCTTCAAGTCAGTCAAGAACAAAAAGGACATGGAGCAGTTCGAGCAATTCCTCGCGGATGAAGCCATCCGCCACGATTTCTATGAACGCCTACGTGCCTTCGGGCGATGCCTGCACATCTCGATTTCGTCTGAGAAGCTCCTCGACGTCTTCGCCGAGTCTGATGTGGACCGGATGAAGCGCGATTGGAAGCAATTCTCCGAACTGAGGCGATCTGTTCAGCTTCGCTATCAGGAAGTAGTTGACCTGAACGAATTCGAACCGAAGATTCAGAAGCTGCTCGATGACCACGTTGTCGCAATGCCCGCTGAGATCATCATCCCCCTGGTGAACATCAATGATCCGGACGCACTCGAAGCCGTGGTGAAAGAGGCGGGAGTCTCCGACGCATCGAAGGCCGATCGGATCGCAAGCGCTACGCGCAGGACCATCACGGAAAAGATGGAGGAAGATCCGACCTTCTATCGCCGCTTCTCCGAACTGCTGCAGGACACCATCCGCGACTACAGGGCCAAAAGGATCTCCGAGCGGGACTATTTGAAGAATGTGATTGATCTCGCTGATAGGGTAGCCCGAAAGGACCGCGGAGCCGACGTGCCGGATCCAATCAAGGGAAATGATGACGGGCAGGCGTTTTACGGGATTCTCCAGGGCGCGCTCGTTGGATCAGATGGGCAGCCGGTCAGCGAGGTGGAGACCGCCCAGATCGCGCTCGCGATTATCGACATCATCAAGGCACGTCATATTGTCGACGTGTGGACGAACGAGGTAGCGCAGAACAATATGCGAAATGCGATTGATGACTACTTTTTCGATGTCCTGCGTGACCGGCGAGAGATACAGCTGCCCATCGAGATGATGGATGAGATCGACCACAAGATCATGGACTTGGCACGCGCGAGGTTCCCTGGATGAATCGGGAACAGGGACGGATCGAATACGGCGGCCACGCGATCGAGTTTGCCGTGGTACGGCGCAAGAGAACAACACTTGAAATCGCCGTTGAGCCCGATGCCACGGTAGTGGTTGCAGCTCCGCTAGGCGCCTCCTTTGAGGCTATCGCGGAAAAAGTCCGTAAGCGCGCTTCATGGGTCCGCCAGCAGCAGCATTTCTTTCTGCAATTTGTCCCAAGGACGCCTCCGCGGCGCTACGTTCCTGGCGAGACCCACCTCTACCTTGGCCGGCAATACCGCCTCAAGGTCATTTCCGGCGATCGGCCGGGAGTCAAGCTCTTACGAGGATTCATGCTGGTGGCGACCTCGTCTCCCAAACAGACCGATGTGACCCGGGATCTCGTGAATGCGTGGTACCGTGCTCGCGCCCACAAATGGTTTGCGGATCGTCTTGAAGCGAATCTGCGCCGATTCCCAAACCCCGAACGAGTTCGTCCAAGGGGGGTAATTATCCGCCATCTGCGTCAGCGATGGGGATCGATGTCGTCCGGACACAGAATGGTCTTGAACCAGCGGCTCATCCAAGCGCCGGTTTACGCAATCGACTATGTGATCACACACGAGCTGTGCCATGTTGCCGAACCCAGCCACCGGCCTGCGTTCTTCCGACTCTTGGATCGCGTCCTTCCTGATTGGCAGAGCCGAAAGCGTCGGCTGGAAGAGATAATGTCATGAATCGCGCGCTTGCAATTGGTACAGAGCGGAGTAATGGCGTCATCAACAACTGGGATGGCGACAGCTTCGAACTTGACCTCGAGATCGGCAAAAGCGGCATCTGGCTGCGCCTCTCGGATGAGCAGTACGTCGCCGTTAGAGGGGTGCTTTAATTGGGGCTGCTCCAGCCAGGAAATCCGGGGGCCTACGCCGGCCGTTCTGGCTCAGCCCGATCCTCAATCGCAAAAAATAGTTTCACCGCCCCCAGTACTACCGCAAATACTGTTGGGGAAGGCTGGAGTATGCACCCGAGGCTGGCCTAACCTAGTTTCACCGGGGATAATGCCAAGCCCGGCGGAAGTAGCCAGCCATGGGGAGCGGCGTTCAAGGAGGACCTCTCACCGACGGTTTCGAGCCACTGCTCGATTCCCGGGAGGCCAGCCGCTATCTCCGGATCCATTATAAAACGCTTGAGGCGAAAGCTCGACTCGGTCTGGTGCCGGCCATGAAGGAAGGCAAGTGCTGGCTGTTTCGCCTTTCGCTTTTGAGTGAAGATGTAGATCGTAAATTAAAATCCAACGTAACCAACCATGCCGCGCTAGCTCCCAACCGAAAGGATCAGGAGCCATGAAACAAGCGCGACAGCGTTTTCAAAACGGAAGTCTGCGGGAAGTTCCGCGGGCCAACAACAAAACTGCGTGGGAATTCCGCTTCACCAATCCCACGACAGGACACAAGGATTCCATGTATCTGAGCACAGAGGAGTATCCAACCAGGTCTGCCGCCCTGGAGCGTCTGGACTTCTTTGTGCGTCAACTCAATTCGGGCCATCCGGTCACCTCTCTGGGCCCCCAAACCTTCGGCGATCTTTTGGACCGTTTCATCAAGAGCGAGCGGCTGCATGAGATCAAGAAGCTGCGCCCCGGCCAAAGCAACATGAGCAAGGAGGACCTCAGCTTTACAACAGCCGGTTCCTATCTCAGCCTGATCAAGCACATCCGTAAAAAGTGGGGCAAGACCAAGATCGGGCAGGTGAAACCCTACCTGGTCGAAGAATGGCTTAAGAGCCTGAAGCTGGCACCGAAAACCAAAGGCAACATCAAGGCGTTGATGCACCGTTTGTTCGAGAGGGCGATGTTTTGGGAGGTGATCGAACTTGGTCGCAACCCGATGGAACTGGTCGAGGTGGATGGGATCACCAAGCACATCAAGAAGCCGGTTGTGCTGACGGTTGCACAGTTCTATCTCATCCTGGACCTACTGCCTGAGCCCTACCGCACCATGGTGCTGGTGGCGCAGTGCACGGGGCTCCGGGTCGAAGAGATTCTGGCGCTGCCGTGGGAGAATATCCACTTCGATAAGTTGAGCATGCTGGTGGACCGTGCCGTCGTGCACGGCCGCGTCCAGCGCGTGAAGCCGGACTATTCGGACGACGAACTCCCTCTCGCCCCGGATTTCGCGACCGTGCGTCTTGAGTGGAAGCGGCGTTCGAACGGCTCGGAACTGGTGTTCACCAGTCCGGTCACCGGCCGCCACTTCCATGCCTCTCCGGCGCAGCAGGATTATCTTCGTCCAGCAGGCTGGTGTCTCGTTGAGTGTCCGAACTGCGGAGCCGCGATTGGCAAGCACTGTATGGATGCGGACGGCGAGACATCGGTTGTGCACGAAGAACGTCGGACCCTTGCCAGGAGGAACAAGCTGGACAACGTTGGCTGGCACACGTTCCGCCACACCTACCGGGCGTGGCTGGACGACACCGGCGCCCCCATGGGCGTGCAGCAGAAGCTCATGCGGCACGCCGATATCTCCACCACGGCCAAGTATGGCGACGCGCTGATGGAATCCAAGCGCAAGCACAACTCGATCGTGGTTCGCAGGG
>VFSW01006178.1_pt1 | contig 17652 bp, 13 predicted proteins | sample 5358111 | NCBI WGS metagenome assembly VFSW01 (sample SAMN11554181, study PRJNA540505) | mine drainage metagenome | isolation source: sediment from site ElyBrook_90M | place: USA: Ely Copper Mine, Vershire, VT | collected 2017
TGCACATGGGCCAAAGCCTTGAGCAATGTCGCGCGGTCTGCCTTGAACTTCATGGTGTCCTTCCAGTCTTCCCGGCCGGCAGCCGGCCTCGTATTTTGAGTGTCGTTACCACGCATAGCCTAGATTCGCACCAGATAGAACAGGGTAAGCGCGGGGGCTTCATCAAACCGCCATCATTCGTCGCGTGACAGGCCGCGTCACTCTTGATAAGGCAGGCGCGGTAGGTGGCTGTGCCGGTCGCCAACTCTGTCTCACCTTAATCGTGAACTTTCCGGGAGCGCCCATGTCCAGCATCGCCCCGCCCGCCCTTATTCATGGTCGCCGCTTACCTAATGCCTGGGATGCGGCGGCGATCGTGGTGGTTTTGGCCATTTTGATCGGCATTGCCAATGTCGCGCAAGGCACACTCGCCCCGCTCGCAAGCGTGCAAGCCACCGCGATCCATCTGAATCCCGCTTACCTGCCTGGCTATGCGCTGCGCACCACCTTGCGGATGTTCGCCGCTTTGCTCGCCTCGCTGATTTTCACCTTCACCGTCGCCACCTTGGCCGCCAAGAGCCGCCGTGCGGCAATTATTGTCATTCCCATGTTGGATATTCTGCAATCGGTGCCCATTCTCGGCTTTCTGTCGTTTACCGTGCTGTTTTTCCTGCATTTATTCCCAGGCCAAGAGCTGGGCGCGGAACTCGCCGCAGTGTTCGCCATTTTTACCAGCCAAGCCTGGAACATGGCGTTTAGCTTCTATCAATCGCTGACCACCGAACCCGCCGATCTCGATGAGGCCTGCCGCAGCTTCGGCCTGTCACCCTGGCAGCGATTTTGGCGCCTCGACGTGCCGTTCGCCGTGCCAGGTTTGGTGTGGAACACCATGCTGTCAATGTCTGGCGGCTGGTTTTTCGTGGTTGCTGCCGAGGCCATCACCGTTGGCAATACCACCTTCACCCTGCCCGGCATCGGCTCCTATGTCGCGGTGGCGTTACGTAAGAGCGATTTGTTAGCGGTTTTTTATGCAGTCATCGCGATGCTGGTGGTGATTTTGCTTTATGATCAATTGCTGTTCCGCCCGCTGGTCGCCTGGTCCGGCAAGTTCCGGTTCGAGACAGTGCAAACCGCTGCCGGCACCGAGCCTTGGGTGCTAAAATTGCTGCGGCGGACATTTTTGTTCCGCCAGATCGGCGGCTGGATCGGCGATCAATTTGCCGTCATTGGCCGGATGCGCATGGGGCGCGCGGAGCGGACCTTCCGCACGGTCGGCCCGTCTGGCCCCTCCTCGCGGTTGGGTGATGCGATTTTTTACGTGTTGGTCGCGGCGGGCGCCGCTACGGCGCTGTGGCGGATCATTTTATTTTGCGCGGCGCATTTGCACTGGTCGGATTTATTGACCTGTATTGAACTGGCATTTTTCACCTTGCTGCGGGTTATCGCGGCTTTGGCGATTTCCTGCCTGGTCTGGGTGCCTATTGGCGTGTGGGTTGGGCTGCGGCCTAAGGCCACCAAGCTGGTGCAGCCGGTCGCGCAATTCCTCGCCGCATTTCCGGCGAATTTGCTATTTCCGGTTATGGTGGCGGGTATCGTTGCGTTCAAGCTCGCGCCGAATATCTGGCTCACCCCGCTGATGGTGCTCGGCACCCAATGGTATATTTTGTTCAACGTGGTGGCGGGCGCTTCGGCCTTGCCCGGTGACTTGAAAGAGGCGGCCGCCAATTTTGGTTTGCGTGGTATTTTATGGTGGCGTCGGCTCGTGATTCCCGGAATTTTACCGTATTTCGTCACCGGCGCGCTGACCGCAACCGGGGCCGCCTGGAATGCCTCGATTGTTGCCGAGGTCGCGTCCTGGGGCAAAGTCACCCTGGTGGCCAATGGTCTGGGGGCCTATATCGCCGAGGCCACCGCAGCGGGGGCTACCAGCAAAATCGTGCTTGGCGTGGCGGTGATGTCCGCCTTCGTGCTGAGTTTCAACCGGTTAATCTGGCGTCCGCTTTATGCCTATGCCAGCCGCCGCACCAATCTTGGGTAAGGAATTATCGATGGATCAACAGGTCAGCACCACCATGTTGCTTGAGGTCAACCATTGCGGTCAGGCCTATCCTAAAGATTCGAACAACGAATTGATCGTGCTGGACGATGTGAATGTGTCGCTCCGGTCAGGTGAAATCGTTGGCCTGCTGGGACGATCAGGCTCGGGTAAATCAACTTTGTTGCGCATCATTGCGGGCTTGCTGCGCCCCACCCGCGGCGAAGTTCTGTGGCAGGGCAAGCCGGTGCGCGGGCCGGTACGCGGCGTTTCGATGGTGTTTCAGAGCTTCGCGCTGTTTCCCTGGCTGAGCGTGCAGGAAAATGTCGAGCTGGGCCTCGAGGCCCAGGGGGTGCCGCGCGCGGTGCGCGAAAGCCGTGCTGAGGATGCGATCGATCTGATCGGGCTCGGCGGCTATGAAAGCGCTTATCCGAAAGAGCTTTCCGGCGGCATGCGCCAGCGCGTTGGGCTTGCCCGCGCCTTAGTGACCCATCCTGATTTGCTGTTGATGGATGAGCCATTTTCGGCACTCGACGTGCTCACCGCTGAGACGCTGCGCACCGATTTGATTGATCTTTGGTCCGAACGAAAATTGCCCGTGCAGTCGATTTTGATGGTCACCCATAATATCGAAGAAGCGGTGTTGATGTGCGACCGGATTTTGGTGTTTTCCTCAGATCCAGGGCGGGTTGCGCATGAAATGACGGTGCCGTTTGCGCATCCGCGCAATCGCCTCGCACCGGATTTCCGGCAGATGGTTGATGATATTTATGCGGTGATGACGCGGCGCAAAACCCCGGCGGAATTGCGCACCCAGCCCGCGCAAGCGGCCACCGGCTTCGCGACTCCGCTGCACCCGATTGGCACGAACCTGATGTCCGGCCTGTTAGAGACGCTGGCCGCCGACCCATACCAAGGCAAGGCCGATCTGCCCGCCTTGGCCGCCGCCTTGCAATATGAAGCCGATGAATTGCTACCTTTGGGCGAAACGCTGCAATTATTGCGATTTGCCGATTTGGAAGAAGGCGATATTAAGCTAACCGAGCAAGGCAAGAACTTCGTCCATGCCGATACGGATGCGCGTAAAAAGCTCTTCGCCGAATCGCTGCGCGCCCATGTGCCGCTGGTTGCGGCGATCCGGCAAGTGATTGATGAACGCTGGAACCATCGCGCCTCGGCGGTGCGCTTCCGCGATGAGCTAGAGGATCACATGTCTCCCGAACGCGCCGAGGAAACGCTGCGCACCGTGATCGCCTGGGGCCGATTTGCCGAGCTTTACGCCTATGATGAGGAAGCCCAGCAATTCAGCCTGGAAGATGTCGAAGAAGAGTAAGCTGCTAGTGTCCTGCCCCTGAAATTCATGAGATGAATTTCAGGGATAAGCAGGCCAATAAATCATTGAATTTTCTAGTGTCCACTCTGATTCCGAAATCCAACGGATTTCAAAATCAGGACACTAGAACCGAATGGACCTCACGATCCACCCGGTTCGGCTGCTCAGGTTGCGCGAATGTGGCGGGTCGCTTAACCCGCGACGCGGCCACCACCTGCATGGCGGCCCCGCTGCTCACCACGACCGGCATGGCGCTGACCACCCGGCGCACCGGCGCGGTGCGGCTGCCCGCCCCGGCCATTATCGCTGCGATGCTGGCCACCATTGCGGTTTTGTCCACCACGATTCTGCGGCGGGCGCTGCACACCATGCGGCACGCCGCCCGGAATAAGCTGGCGCCCGATCAGCTTTTCGATATCACGCAAATAGGCCAATTCGGTTGGCTCGCACAGCGAAATCGCAATGCCAGTCGCCCCGGCCCGCGCGGTGCGGCCAATGCGATGGACATACGATTCTGGCATGTTCGGCAATTCGAAATTGACGATATGCGAGACGCCATCGACATCAATACCACGCGCGGCAATATCGGTCGCCACCAGAATTTTCACCCGGCCTGACCGGAAGCTATCCAGCGCACGCTCGCGCTGCGGTTGGCTTTTGTTACCATGGATCGCTGACGCGGGCAGCCCAGCGGCTTCGAGATGCTGGGTTACCTTGTCCGCGCCATGCTTGGTGCGGGTGAACACGATAGCGCGGTTCATTTCCGGCACCGCCAGCAATTCCACCAATTTCGCCCGCTTGTCATTGGCCGAGAGCAAAATCACTTGTTGATCGATCCGCTCGATCGGCCGCGATTCCGCACTCACCGCAACTTCACGCGGATTGGTCAGAAATTCGCTGGCCAAAGCGCGGATCGGCTTCGGCATCGTCGCTGACAGCAGCATGGTTTGGCGCTGGGCCGGCAGGCGTGCCAAAATTTGGCGGATTGCTGGAATAAAGCCCATATCCAGCATCTGATCGGCTTCATCGAGCACCACGGTGGTGGTTTGATCGAGCCGAATGGCGCCGGTGCCCATATGATCGAGCAGGCGGCCCGGTGTTGCTACCAGCAAATCGACGCCGCGCAGCATTTGTTTCGCTTGCGGCCCATGTTTCGCGCCACCAATCACCACCGCAATCGAGGGGCGCACGAATTTGCCGTATACCCGCGCACTCTCAGCAATTTGTTGCACCAACTCACGCGTCGGCGCGAGGATCAAGATCCGGCAAGTGCGATCCGCCGGGCGGCTCACATCATTGGCCAAGCGATGCAGCAGCGGCAATACGAACGCGGCGGTCTTGCCGGTGCCGGTTTGCGCAATGCCGACCATGTCATGGCCTTCAAGGATGATCGGGATGGCTTTCGCCTGGATTGGCGTGGGGGTGGTGTAGGATTCCGCAGCAACGGCGCGCAGAACGGGCTCGGCGAGGCCGAGTTCGGTGAATAAGGTCAAAGGAATACTTTCAGAACAAACCGCTAATCCTAAAGGACCAACGGCAATAGAAGGGAGGCGGCATGCGTAAATCAGCAACCTGGACGATGCGCACCAATCGTTGGCGGCAAACCTGAGCAAGCTTAGCAAAAACTCAGTGAACAGGGCCTGCGGTGCGGTAAACCGAATTTACGAGCGCTGTTCTGTTGCACCCGGGAAAAGCACGATTCTGTGCATTGTGCAACTGCGAAATGCGCGCCTTGGGTCGGCCTCGACGCGCCGTTCGGCTTAGACTCCGCCATAATTCATTGTTTTATCTTATTTTCATATCACAAAACTCCACCCATGCGATTATTTGCATGGGTGGCCTGTGTGCCCCCTAGTTGCTCAGCCCGGCTTAACCACCACGCCTTTCCAAAACGCGATACGGCCTTTGATATTGGCCGCGGCGGCCAGCGGTTCGGGGTAATACCAGGCAGCGTCCGGGTTTTGCGCACCGCCGACATTGACCGAATGGTAATGGGCAGTGCCTTTCCACGGGCAGCGGCTGGTGGTCGCGGAGGGGGTCAGCACGCCGTCGACGATTGCGCTCGGGGGAAAATAATGATTACCTTCAACGACCACGGTATCGTCCGAGCGGGCGATTAGGGTGTTATTCCAATAGGCTTCGATCATCGCAAGGCTCCTTTGCTGAGCTCGATTATCTGGTGCGCCTTGAAACATCCATCATCTCGAGACACATCCTACAGAATTATGGTCGATCATGCTGAACACAACCCTCGATCAGTCGCCATTGAAGGAACCACGATGATCCCAAGCCTGTTCGTCAGTCATGGTTCGCCCATGCTGGCCCTGACCGATACGCCAGCCCGACAATTTCTGGCTGGCTTGGGCGCGACGCTGCCTCGGCCGAGCGCCATTCTCGTTGTATCCGCGCATTGGGAAACCGCAACGCCCATGGTCAATGCGGTCGCGCGCAACGAGACCATCCATGATTTTCGCGGCTTTCCCCGCGACCTCTATGAGCTGCGCTATGATCCGCCAGGCGAGCCGGCCCTGGCAACGCGCATCGCTTCGCTGCTCGCTGACGCGGGCATGCCATCCGGGATCGACCGGCAGCGCGGCCTTGACCACGGCGCTTGGGTGCCGTTGATGATCGCTTATCCCGACGCGACCATCCCCGTTTTACAAATCTCGGTGCAGCCGCATTTAGGGCCAGCGCATCATCACGCGTTGGGTCAGGCCTTGGCACCACTGCGCGCCGACGATGTGCTGATTTTGGGCTCTGGCTCCTTCACCCATGATTTGCGCCGGTTTCGCGGCCAGGCGGTCGATGCGCCGGAGAGTCCGGATGTGACTGAATTTGCCGAATGGATGAACCAAGCGATCCTCGCGCATGACCGCACCGGCTTGCTCGATTACCGCGCCCGCGCCCCGTTCGCCCGTGAGCAGCACCCGACCGAGGAGCATTTATTGCCGCTATTCGCGGCGATGGGGGCGGGCGGTGCCACGGCGCAGCATCTGCATCGATCCGCCGAACACTCGATTTTGCGCATGGACGCCTATGCGTTTGCGGACGCTTCGTAGGTCAGGCCCATCGCCCGGAAGCTGCACGGTCGACCAGCCAAATGAGACGGCCCTGCGGGTTGAGCCGTGCGGCGGGTGCAGTTTGGTTGGCGCCAGAGAGAATAGCGTCGAGCATCGCGCGCTTGCCCTCGCCCGAGACAATGAACACCACACAGCGCGCACTCTCTAACACCGGATAGGTCAATGTTATTCGCGCTTCCGGGCGGCCTTGCGTGACCGGCAGGGTCCAGCGCGTGCGTTCATCGAGCAAAGCGGGCTGGTTTGGTAAGAGCGAGGCGGTATGCCCATCATCGCCCATGCCGAGCAGGCAAAGATCAAAAAATTTTCTCGCTGGGTCGAGTGTCTGCGCGCCATACAGGGACTGGAGCTGAGCTTGATAAGCGCGTGCGGCTTGATCGACCGTCATCCCCTCAAAAGGCACCGCGTGCAGATGCGGGTTTGCTATCCCTGCCATCGCGGTGCGGATCATATGAATATTTGCATCCTCGTCATCCGGCGCGACAAACCGTTCATCGCCCAGCACGAACTCGGTTCGCTCCCAAGGGATTTGCACCCGAAACGATGGTGCGGCGAGAGCGTGGTAAATCGGCTTGGGCGTTGATCCACCCGCGAGACCAATGATCGCCCGACCATCGGCCGTCGCGCAGGCCGCCGCGATCAGCGCCGCACCCGCCTCAGCAAAATCGGCTTGATCCGGCACGATGCGCAACTCACCCCGATGCGGAATCATGGTTTTGCACCCAGAATGAATTGGTCGATGGCTTTGGCGAACCCATCCTGGTCATGACTCGCTGTCACATAGGTTGCTGCCGCTCGCACAGGCCGATTGGCATTACCCATCGCGATCGATAGGCCGCTGCGGGCAAACATTTTCGTATCATTGCCAGAATCACCAATCGTGGCGATCTGTGCATGTGGAATGTTAAGTCGCACCGATAGAAAATCCACCACCGCCCCCTTATTCGCGCGGGCATTAGTAATGTCGAGATAGTAAGGCTGCGAGCAAGTTGCCGACGCATGATCGCCCAGCGCGGCTTGAACCGCTAACGCTGCACGTTGCATCAATGAAGCATCATCACTGACACCGACAATTTTGATTACGTGATCCAGATTGTCATTGGCAAAATCATCGATAATTTCGGGACCAAAGCCAACAGTTTTGGCCTCATGGTCAACATGCGGCGCGGATATACGTCGCACCAACCAGCGTTCCCTCGTATAAACCCAAATATCAAGCCCATGCTCCTCCAGCAGTTCAAACGTCTTGCTCATTTTGTTTGCCGGGAACTCATGAAACTCAATGATGGTGGCCAAATCAGGGCTAGTCAGCACACCGCCGTTAAACCCCGCAATCGGGGTGGTCAGATGCAGCGTATGGCTGATTGTCACCATACCGCGCGGTGGGCGGCCACTAGTGATCGCAAATTCAATCCCGGCCCGGCGCAACGCCGCCACCGCTTCAATCGAGCGGTCGGTGAGCGTTTTCGCGCTGGTGACTAAGGTGCCATCAACATCTGACAGCACAAGCTTGATATTTCGGTTCATCAGCTCATCTTGTGGGGCTGTGGCAAAGCGATGTCGCGCCAGGTTCGCCCTTTTGCATCGTTACTCAACAACTCATCCGCCGCAGCCGGGCCGGGGCTGCCAGAGCGATAAAGCGGAATTGCAGCAGAACTCGCCGCCCAGTGATCTAACACCGGCTGCACCACGCGCCATGTTTCCTCAACCATATCGGCCCGTTGAAATAAGGTCTGATCGCCAATCATGCAGTCATAGAGTAGGGTCTCGTAGCCAATATTGGCCTGGGGTGTGAACCACTCCGCGTAGCGAAACTCCATCGCCACCGGCGCGAGGCGCATGGTCTGACCCGGATGCTTGGCCTCGAATTTTAGTGAAATGCCCTCATCGGGTTGAATCCGCAAAATCAGCCAGTTGGGCGGCAAGGTCTCTAACGAGGTGTCTTGAAACGCGGCCAGTGGCGCCTGTTTGAACCGAATGGCAATTTCGGTCATCCGCGCCGGCAAATGCTTGCCTGTCCGAATATAAAATCGCACGCCTGCCCAACGCCAATTATTGATGCAGACGCGCATCGCCACATAGGTTTCGGTGTTCGAGGTTGGTGCCACATTCGGTTCAGCGCGATAAGCGATGCACGATTGCCCGCTAACGGCACCTTCATCATATTGCCCACGCACCACATCATCCTCGCCGAGTGTTTCAATCGCGGTGAACAAATCAAATTTCTTGTCGCGGATTGCTTCAGGGCGGAAGCCGGTGGGAGGTTCCATGGTCACCATCGCCAGGAGTTGAAACACATGATTGGGGACCATGTCACGCAGCGCGCCGGTTACATCATAGAATTTTCCGCGCGATTCAACGCCAACCGTCTCAGCGACGGTAATTTGCACATGATCGATCCGATCACGATTCCATAGCGGCTCAAACAGACTATTGGCGAAGCGGAGTGCGAGAATATTCTGAACCGTTTCCTTGCCCAGAAAATGGTCAATCCGGTAAATCTGACTCTCCGCCAAGGATTGTAAAATGGTCTGATTAAGCGCCCGCGCCGATTCCAGACTATGGCCAAACGGCTTTTCCACAACAACCCGGCGCCAGGGCTTTGCGTCGTCGGTCTGCGCCGTTAGTTTGGCAGCGCCGAGATGCGTCACGATGGGCCCAAAAAACCGATCAGCGACTGCGAGATAGAATAGCCGATTACCCGACGTGCCGTGCGTGTTCTCCAATGCTTCGAGCTTGGTTGTGAGAAGTTGGTAAAACTCATCCTTGGTGAAGTCACCTTGAACATAATGCATTCGGTCCGCGAACTTGGACCAAATGGCTGGATCAATGCCGCTTAACTGATCCTCAGCATTTGGATTTCCCACAAATTCAGCAAGGGCCGCATGGAGCGAGTCTGCCCAATCCTCGTTGCTGCACGCGGCGATATCCGCGCCAATAATCAGAAAATTGTCGGGGATCAAACCGGTCTTCGCAAGATTATATAAGGCTGGAACCAACAATCTTTTGGTGAGGTCGCCGCCCGCACCGAAAATAACCATGGCGCAGGGATCGGGCGGCTTCGGCGCGCTGCTCTCGGTCATTATTTTTTTGCCCCGCCACCTTGCTCAATATGGCCACCAAATTCCTGACGCATGGCCGAGAGTAATTTTTCGCCGAACGTATGCTCTTCGCGTGAGCGAAACCGAGCGAACAACGACGCCGCCAGCACATTCACCGGCACGGCCTCTTCAATTGCCGCTTCGAGGGTCCAACGGCCTTCACCTGAATCCGCCACAAATCCGGAATAGGCACTCAGCGCGGCATCCTGGCTCAGTGCCGACGCAGTCAAATCAAGCAACCAGGACGAAATCACGCTGCCCCGCCGCCACACCTCGGCAATATCGGCCATATCCAGGTCATAACGTTGGTCCTCAGGCAGCGCATCGGCATTCTTGTTGCGCAATACGTCAAACCCTTCGGCATAGGCTTGCATCAAACCGTATTCGATACCGTTATGCACCATTTTCACAAAATGTCCAGCACCGTTCGGCCCGGCATGAATATAACCGAGTTCTGCGCGCGGATCACGCCCCTTTCGATTGGGCGTTTTATCAATCGACCCCGCACCGGGGGCCAAAGTTTTGAAAATCGGATCGAGATGCTGAACAATGTTCGTCTCACCCCCAATCATCATGCAAAAGCCACGTTCCAACCCCCACACCCCACCGGAGGTGCCGACATCGACATAATGGATCCCCGCCCCGGCGAGCATCTTTGCGCGACGAACATCATCCTTGTAAAAACTATTGCCTCCATCAATGAGAATATCACCCTTACCCAATAATTTTGCGAGATCATTGACGGCGTTTTCGGTAATTTCACCTGACGGCAACATTAACCAAATGGCCCGCGGCTGGCTCAGCTCATTCACCATCGCCTGGATGGTATTCGCCCCCTGCGCGCCCTCGCCAACCAGGGTTTTGATGGCGGCGGCATTGGTATCATATACCACACAATCATGCCCATCGCGATGAAGGCGGCGGGTGATGTTAGCACCCATTTTGCCGAGGCCGATAATGCCGATTTGCATGACGTATCTCCTTATGAGAGGGCTTGGTCAATCGCGTGGGTCAGGGTTTTCATCCCGGCATCGAGATGATGTAAATGCACCCGCAAGGCGCGTCGGCCGCGCTCTTCCAACACACCAAGATCGCCCATCGCTTGCGCGGCCTTCACCACACCAAAACTATAGCGATGGCCGGGAACCGGCAGATCATGCGCATCGTGGCTGGTGATTTGCAGAAATATTCCGCTATTTGGCCCACCTTTATAGGCTTGCCCAGTGGAATGCAGAAACCGTGGCCCAAAGCCAACGCAGGTCGCAATTCGCAAATGATCGCGAATTTTTTTCCGCAAATGGGTAAGATGGGCAGATTGAGTTTTGTTATGATCGATATAGGCCAGCAGCGCACAATAATCACCAGGCTTCGCCGATTGGAAGTGCGCCTTCAGATAAGCGCCCAGCGACCGATGGTTGCCCAAACGCGCGCTATTGGCTGCATCAGCATAGAGCGAAATACCATCGGCCTCAAAAATCGGCTCGGGCGCATCAAGGGTGCCGGATCTCTCAAACCCATCGGTTAACGCACGGGTTTTGATTTTACTTGCCTCGACGTCAGGTTGATCAAACGGGTTGATGCCAATGATTGCACCAGCAATCGCGGTCGCCATTTCCCATCGGAAAAACTCCTGGCCGAGGCTCGTCCGATCGTTCACCGTGATATGCACCACCGGATGGCCCGCCTGCGCCAGCGCATCGAGTTCGGCCGAATGCCGCGCATCAGTTTCGTCAACCAGTGCCAGATGAACAAACACCCGGTCATGTCCATAATGCTCAATCTTGCCGAGTGGCTCGCCATCAATCGGAATGAGGCCCCTGCCCTGCTTGCCGGTTGATTCCGCAATAAGCTGTTCAAGCCAAGCGCCCAGGTCGGCAATACCGGGTGAGGCGATGATGGTGATTTTATCGCGCTGGAATTTCGCGCCCGCCGTGCCGAGTAAAATACCAAGTTGCGCCGCCGGATTAAGCGCAACCGGTACGTCCCGGCCAGCACTGATAACCATATCGGCCGCTTTTACCAACAGTTTTTCGATATCAATCCCCAGTGCTGCGGCGGGTACCAAACCAAATTTGGAAAGCACCGAATAGCGCCCGCCAATGCTCGGCACACCATGCATCACATGGGCAAAATGCTGCGATTTAGCGTGCTGCTCCAGCGCCGACCCGGGATCAGTCACTGCGGTGAAATGCTGGCTCCATGCCGCTTCACCCACCGCCTCAATCATCCGCGCGCGATAATAAGCGAGCATGATGTTCGGCTCCAACGTGCTACCCGATTTCGACGATACGATAAAATGCGTGGTTGGGAGTGATAATTGAGCATCAAGCGCACGGATCTGGGCGGGGTCTGTGCTGTCGAGCATCAGGAATTCAGGATGGTTCGGCTGCTTGCCAAAGACCGATGCCAACACTTCCGGCCCCAGGCTCGACCCCCCCATGCCGAGCAGCACGACATGGCTATAACCAACCGCGCTGATGGTTTGCGCGTAGCGCACCAGCGTTCCGATTTGGGCTTGCTCGTGGCGAATAATATCGAGCCATCCGGTCCAGTTTTGCTCACCCTGATTAGTCCACACTGATGGATCACTGGCCCAAATTTGACGAAGCGTTCCGCTTGCTTGGAACTGTGTTGTTTTCGCGGCTATTGCCTTGGTTATCTCTTCGTCGGCAACGACGCGCATCGGATTGACGGGGTGCAAGGTCGCGCGCTGCTGCTCGACGGCGCTCAACAGCGAATCGAAGGCGGCGGCGAATTGGCGCACACCATCAGCGACCAATTCGGCGGTAATTCTCGGTAGCGAAATACCACTTTGCTCAAGCGCGCTCAGGGTCGCTTCGGATTCGCGTACATCCTCGGTGATGGCGTCGGGGATCACCCGCCCATGGTCGCGAAACGCATCCATCGTCGCCGGCGGCATGGTATTGACCGTGTCTGGCCCAATCAGCGTCTCGACATAAAGGGTGTCCGGATATTTCGGGTTTTTGACGCTGGTGGATGCCCACAGCAACCGTTGGGTTTGCGCACCCCGGGCAGCGAGTGCCTGCCAGCGCGGCGAGGCGGTGAGATATTGATAATGGCGATAGGCCAGTTTGGCGCAAGCAATCGCTGTCTTGCCCAGCTGCGCTGAAAGCGCAGCATCGCCCCGATCAATGCGCAATTGCAGTTCACGATCAACCACATTATCGATCCGGCTGATGAAAAAGCTCGCAACACTCGCGATTGATGCCAAATCACCGCCCTGTGCTGCGCGATCTTCGAGCCCGGCCAAAAATGCCTCTGCGACATCTTTATAGGCCTCGACAGCGAATAGCAGCGTCACATTGATCGATAGACCCTCGCTAATCAGCGTCCGAATTGCGGGGATACCTTCGGGCGTCCCTGGCACCTTAATCATCACGTTCGGGCGATTAACCGTTTGCCACAAGCGCCGCGCCTCAGCGATCGTCCCGTCGGTATCATGGGCGAGGTAAGGCGAAACTTCGAGACTGATATAGCCATCGCGCTTGGCCGTTTCATGATAAACTGGCAGCAACTCATCAGCCGCATGCTGGATGTCTGCGATGGCGAGATGCTCATAAATCGCCATTGGCGGGTGGTTATCTCGCTGCACAAACACCGTTAGCGCCTGACGATACTCCGCTGCCGAGATAATGGCTTTTTCAAAAATAGCCGGGTTGGACGTCATGCCTTTCAACCCATCGGTTTCAATCATGCTCGTCAGCCGACCCGAGGCGATCAACGGACGATCAACAAAATCGAGCCAAGGCGATTGGCCGGCTTCGCTGAGTTGACGTAAGGGATTCATGACTTCGTCCTTCGTTAGAACAATATTGGCAGTCGATAGCGTATTGGCGTTTGGCCCGTCCTTGGGTCCGGCGCAACCATCGGGGGCGATCAAGTCGAATGGGCGATACCGTCCCACAAGCGCACACCGCCGGTTATGCCAGTTTCATTGGCAATCAATTTGATATCTGGGGTTGGCGCGGCCTCGATCAACCGGGCATTGCCTCCGCCGATATAGAGTATGTCGAAATTGGTCAGCACGCGGAGCTGCGCGATAACCCGATCGACATGCTTACGCCATTTTTTCGGCCCAATTTTTTCGAGCACAGCGTGCCCGACATAATGGTCATAGCTCTTGTTTTTGTGGGCATTATGCTGGCCAAGTTCGAGATGCGGCGCTGGAATGCCGTCGGTAAACATGGCGAACCCCATGCCCGTGCCGAGCGTGATCACTGTTTCGAGCCCAATGCCGGTGATTGCGCCCAACCCCTGGATTTCGGCATCATTCGCGAGGCGTGCCGGGCGTTTCAGCCGATGATGCAAGGCACCGGCAAGATCGATCGCATGCCACTCGCTGCCATCATGCGCCGGGTCGCTCAGATTAGGCGCGGTGAGAATAATCCCCCGACGCACAGCGCCGGGAAAGCCGATACTGATACGGTCGAAATGCCCCAGCGGCTTGGTCAGCGTTTCGATGATCTCGATCAGCATCTCCGGCGAGCACGGATGCGGCGTGGCGACGCGGGCGTGATCGGGCTGCATCGTGCCATCTGGCGCGACAATGCCCGCTTTGACATGCGTGCCGCCGACATCGATGCATAAGGTGTGCTGAGATTTCACGCGGCGCGGAGCCGCCTTTTTTTTTGCGGCGCTGGGTTGCTTGCTGGCAGCCATGAGATGGATCCTCCGTCGGTGCTGGTCCTGGATGCCCCCCGTTATCCGCCGGATTGCGCGGTTTGGCAAAAGCCGCAGCCCCAAAGGCTGACAGGCGGGCAAAATTGGCATAAAGGGCGCATATGACGTCAACACCCACCGAGCTGATCCGTAATTTTTCGATCATTGCCCATATCGACCATGGCAAATCGACCCTGGCTGACCGCTTGATCCAGGCCACTGGCGCGCTGACCGCGCGCGAGATGACCGAGCAAGTGCTTGATAATATGGATATCGAGAAAGAGCGCGGGATCACCATCAAAGCGCAGACCGTGCGGCTGAGCTATCCCGCGAAGGACGGTAAAACCTATATTTTGAACCTGATGGACACGCCCGGCCATGTCGATTTCGCCTATGAGGTGAGCCGCAGCCTCGCCGCGTGCGAAGGCTCATTGCTGGTAGTGGACGCCTCCCAAGGGGTGGAAGCGCAAACGCTTGCCAATGTGTATCAGGCGATTGACGCGCATCATGAGATCGTGCCGGTGCTCAACAAAATCGACCTTCCCGCCGCCGAACCCGAGCGGGTCAAGCAGCAGATCGAAGACGTGATCGGACTTGATGCCTCGGACGCGGTGGAAATATCCGCGAAAACCGGCCTGAATATCGAGGCTGTGTTGGAAGCCCTGGTCACTCGCCTGCCGCCCCCGATTGGTGATGCCGATGCGCCGCTGACCGCGCTGCTGGTGGATAGCTGGTATGACCAATATCTCGGCGTGATTATTTTGGTCCGCATTAAAAATGGTCGGCTGCGCAAAGGCATGCGCATTCGCATGATGTCCTCCGGCGCCGTCCACACGGTTGAGCAAGTCGGCGTATTTGCACCCAAACTGCGCCCCGAAGATGATTTAGGACCGGGCGAAATCGGGTTTATGACAGCGGCAATCAAAACCGTTGCCGATTGCAATGTTGGTGATACCATCACCGATGACCGGCATCCGGCGATCGAGGCGTTACCCGGTTTCAAACCCTCGATCCCGGTCGTGTGGTGCGGCCTGTACCCTGTGGATGCCGATGATTTCGAAAAGCTGCGGGATAGTTTGGGTAAATTGCGGCTGAATGATGCAAGTTTCCATTATGAAGCAGAAACATCGGCGGCGCTGGGTTTTGGTTTTCGCTGCGGTTTTCTTGGCCTGTTGCATTTGGAAATCATCCAGGAGCGTCTGTCGCGCGAGTTCGATCTTGATTTGATCGCAACCGCCCCGTCGGTGGTGTATCGGATGCATAAAACCAATGGCGACATTCAGGAATTGCATAATCCTGCCGACATGCCGGATGGTTCTTTGATTGATTTCATCGAAGAGCCCTGGATCAAAGCGACAATCATGGTGCCAGATGATTATCTGGGCGCCGTGCTCGGCTTGTGCAATGAACGGCGCGGCCAGCAGGCCGATTTAACCTATGTCGGCAATCGCGCCATGGCCGTATATCGGTTGCCGTTGAACGAGGTGGTATTCGATTTCTACGACCGCTTGAAATCTGTCTCGCGTGGCTATGCGAGTTTCGATTATCAAATGGATAATTATGTCGAGAGCGATTTGGTTAAAATATCCATTCTGGTCAATCTCGAACCGGTCGATGCGCTGGCCTTCATCGCGCATCGCTCCGTCGCGGAAACGCGCGGGCGGTCGATTTGCGCCAAGCTCAAAGATCTTATCCCCAAACAGCTATTCAAAATCGCGATCCAAGCCGCAATTGGCAGCCGAGTGATCGCCCGCGAAACGATCGGCGCTTTGTCAAAAGACGTGACTGCCAAATGCTATGGTGGTGATATTTCGCGTAAACGCAAACTGCTCGATAAGCAAAAAGAGGGCAAAAAGCGCATGCGCCAATTTGGCAAAGTGGAAATCCCCCAATCCGCCTTCCTCGCCGCCCTGAAAATGGATGCGTGAGTTCTGATGCCAACGAGCAGCATCACGCTCGCAGCCTTGGCGGTGGTTGTCCTGGTGTTGATCATTCTCGTTGTCATGATGGTCCGGCTCAGCGGGCGGCTCGCGTCGTTCGAACTGCAGTTGGCGGGTCCGCTCACGACCGCCTTTGGCGATCAAGCGCGTGCAGCAGTCAGTGCCGGCTTTGATCGGTTGCAGGATGGCGCACGCAATCAAGCCGATCAGCTCGCCCGCGCCCACAGCGCGATCAACGGTGCCCTGAGCGAACTCTCGCTCCTGGTCGCCGAAAAATTGGGCGCCGCCGAGCAACAGGCACAGACCAGCCGGGCGCAGGCGCTGCATGAAACCCTCGCCTTCATCACCCGCTTGACCGATAGCCAAACCCAACTTGCTGATCGAATGTCGCGTGATTTAGCGGGGGTTTCCGTTGCCTTGCGTGAAGAACAAGAAAAATTGCGCACGCGTATTGAGCAACAGCTAGAAATCATTCGGTCCAGCAACGAAAAAAAACTCGATGACATGCGCGCGGCGGTCGATGAAAAATTGCAATCGGCGTTGGAGCAAAAAATCGGCGAAAGCTTCAAACGCGTCGCGGAACAATTCGCACAAGTGCAGCAAGCGATTGGCCAAGTGCAGAATGTGGCCACGCAGGTTGGCGATTTGAAGCGGCTTTTTGCCAATGTAAAATCACGCGGCGGCTGGGGTGAACAGCAAATCCGGCAAACGCTGGAAGATACGCTGCCACCCGGCACGTTTGAACCGAATTTTCGGCCCGATCCGGCGACTAATGAGACCGTGGAATTCGCGGTGCGCATGCCGGTGCGCGATGGCGAAACCAGCGTCTATTTGCCCATCGATGCCAAGTTTCCCACCGAGGATTATGACCGGCTGTTATTGGCCGCCGAAGCCAGTGATCGCGAGGCCGAGGCGCTAGCCATTACCGGTCTTACCACCCGCATTCGCAATGAGGCGAAAAAGATTGCGCAAAAATACATCAGGCCACCGCGCACCACCGATATCGCGATTTTATATCTGCCCAGCGAAGGCCTGTTCGCCGAAGTGGCACGCATACCCGGCTTGATAGAACAGGTGCAACGCGAACAGCGCGTGCTGATCCAAAGCCCCAGCCTGCTGCCAGCCTTGCTACACACCATCCGGGTCGGGCATTTTACCGTGCAACTCGAGCGTAAAGCGGGCGAAATCGGTAAAATTCTCGGCGCGGTGAAGGGCGAATGGACTAAATTAGGCGAGACCATGGAAAGCTTGGCAAAGCGCGCCGATTTGCTCACCAAGGGCATCGAATCGACCCAAACGCGGGTGCGCGCCGTCGGGCGCACGTTGCGCAGCATCGATGCAATCGAGGCCGAACCGGGCGCGATTTTGCCGGAACTTGCGGTTGATGAGGCTGAAAGCTGATTCTGCCGCGATCTTTGATTATCTGTTAAGATAGACAGGGTAGGAGCAACAGTGACATGACAGAGATGATGAAAGCCTGGGCGATCGTTGAAAACGGTGCGCCGTT
>VFSW01006179.1_pt1 | contig 17651 bp, 16 predicted proteins | sample 5358111 | NCBI WGS metagenome assembly VFSW01 (sample SAMN11554181, study PRJNA540505) | mine drainage metagenome | isolation source: sediment from site ElyBrook_90M | place: USA: Ely Copper Mine, Vershire, VT | collected 2017
CCGCAGCCGCTGCGCCCGCGGCGATACGGAAGCGGTCCGCGCCCGAGCCCCACGCGATGAGCACGGAAAAGGCGACTGCGATGAATTGAGCGAGGGTGCTCAGTTGCGCCTGCACGGTGCCGGCGCTGAAACCCTTCAGCGCAAAAGGCCCCGCGCCAATCCAGTTCCACGGCTTACCCGAGATCGAGAACGTGTAGCCGGTGTCGCCGTACGCGAACATTGAACCAATCAGCGCAAACACCACAACGGCCACGGCGATAAGCGCAAGACTGCCCAGCATAGAATGCGCCGCGGAGCGGGAACGACCGAGGCCGGCGTTGATGAGCGCCACACCGGCAAGCGCAAGCGGCGAAATCAGAAGCAGGCAGAGCGCCAGGACAAATGCTGACTGCGGGAGGGGGAGCGCTGCGTAGGGATCCATAAATCAGAGTTCTCCTCGGGTGGCCATGTGACCCCGTACAGCGAAGGTGAGACCCATGCACTCGACGGCAAGGCCGCTGAGCACAAAGATGAATCGCATGGTGGCTCCATTGAAGAGGAGAAGCGCGGCAGCGACGAGGAAAAAGCCTGCCGGCATCACCAGCAGTCCTGCGTTTTTCATGTCTCTTCCTTATCCAGCAACGTTGTTTCGGAATCGGGCTTGCAGTCGGTGATTCCCGGAGAGATGACCGCATGAAACGCGGAAGGCGCAAATCGCAAGGCGCCATGGCCGCATTCTAATGCATCGGATTGTCGGTATGAGCACGAATCGCGCGCAACCGCCCAGTGAGCAGTCAACCGAAGGCGGATCCGTGAGAATTTCAGAGGTGAATGAGGCCAGCGCAGCCCAGTGGAAGCGATGAAAGTTTTGATCCGCGCAACGAAGAAACCGCTCGTTGCACGATGCAAGACGAAGCGGGAGCGCAGTGGCCTGTCGTCCATTTGGCGTGATACATTTGTACCGCCTTGAGAATCTCTTTTGCGCCCGTCGCAAGAGAGAACGAGGTTCTGTTCCCCGCAAAAAAATACATCACAAAATCCATCCTTTTGTGTGGCTTACAAAAGTTGCGCGGAATAAAACATTTTTGCATTTTTGGGGTGCGGGAACGTTTGCGCGACGGCTTGTGACTGCTATATTGAAATTTCGAGGTCGGTAGAAAAACACTCGTTTTCCGCATTAAAACAGAAAATAACCGTAACGTATGTGACCGTCAGCACAGCGCGCACATCGCGGTACGCAACGATAGCAAGCACTACAAAGCAGGAAAGCATTCATGGCGCAGATATTTGATCGCAGCTCCAATGCTTTGGCTCGGGCGAGCCTGGTACTCACGGGGCTGATTGTGATCGCGTTGGGAGTCACGCTGGACCAGTTGCAACGCTCACCCTGGGTCACACGCCAGGGCCAGCGCCCGGACCAGCCTGTACCGTTCAGCCACAAGCACCACGTGCAGGGACTGGGCCTCCAGTGCCAGTACTGTCATGTGACGGTCGAGAAGTCGAGCTATGCGGGCATTCCCCCGACCAAGACCTGCATCAACTGCCACGCGCAGATCTGGACGAATGCGCAGCTTCTGCAGCCGGTGCGCGACAGTTGGGCGACGGGCCAGTCTCTGACCTGGACCAAGGTTCATGACCTGCCGGACTTCGTGTACTTCAATCACTCCATCCATGTGAACAAGGGAATTGGCTGCGCCAGTTGCCATGGCCGCGTGGACCAGATGCCGCTGATGTACGAGCAGAACACGCTGCAGATGGAGTGGTGCCTCAACTGTCATCGCAATCCGGCGAAGAACCTGCGCCCCACAAGCGAGGTCTACAACATGGCGTGGGAAGCGCCCGCGGAGAGCCGTCCCGTATGGTGCACGGCAACGGACGGGCAGGGCAATATTCCTACAGCGCAGAGCGTCAATTGCGTCACCAAGGATCCAACGGGCGCTCGTGCTGAGGTGGCTTCGTTCGAGATGCCCATGACCGCGGCCGCGCATGGCATGGCGAGCGACGTATCTGCTGCCAGTCTTCCTGCGGCGCCGGTCTACGAGAAGTTTACGAGCCAGGATGAACTGGGCCGCTATCTGGTGAGGCACTACAAGATTCGCACACCGCGAGAACTGTCAAGCTGCGAGGTGTGCCACCGATGAGCCGGGAAAAGATGAATTCAACCGCGAAGCAAGCAGGGAACGCCGTGGGCAATGAAAGTGAAAAGGGTGGGCAGGCTGCGGCCGGCCAGCCCATGAGCCTTTCCGAGGTGCGCGCCGAACTGAAGAGCGTGAAGGGCAAGCGCTACTGGCGCTCGATTGACGAGCTGGCCAACACGCCGGAGTTTCAGGCGGCCGTCGAGCGCGAGTTTCCAGCGGCGGCGCAGGAGTGGGTCGATCCGGTATCCCGTCGCGGCTTCCTGAAATTGATGAGCGCCTCCATGGCGCTGGCAGGATTGGCGGGCTGCACCAAGCAGCCGGATGAGCCGATCTACCCCTATGTCAAGGCGCCTGAAGATCTGGTGCTGGGCAAGTCGATGTACTTTGCCACCGCGCATCCGTTTCTCACCGGCGCGGTGCCGCTGCTGATCAAGAGCGACGAATTTCGACCCATCAAGGTCGATGGCAATCCTGACCACGCCTACAACCGCGGCGCATCCGATCCTTTCTCGCAGGGAACGCTACTTGCGCTCTATGATCCTGACCGCTCCAAGCATGTGATGTATCGCGGCGAGAACCGCGAGTGGGCAGAGTTTGCTGAGGACTTTCGCGCCAAGGTAGCAGGCACGAAGGATGGAACGGGCATTTACATCCTCAGCGCGGCGGTGACCTCTCCGACTCTGGCGCGGCAGTGGAAGGCCGTGCAGGCGGCGTGGCCCAAGGCGACTCTCGTGCAGTATGACCCTGCGATTGCGGGCACGGCGGCGGAGCAGGGAATCTACACGCAGTATGACCTGAGCAGCGCGGATGTGCTCGTTGCGCTCGACGCGGACTTCCTTTCTGGCGCAGCCTACCCCGGCTTCCACAAGCTGGTGCATGACTACGCAGAACGCCGCAAGCAGCCTGAGCAGGGCATGAATCGCCTGTATGCGGTCGAGAGCATGCCGACCACAACCGGCATGAAGGCAGAGCATCGCCTGGGCCTGCGCGCCAGCGAGATTCCTGCATTCGCGGCAGAACTGGCCAAGGCTGTCGGAGTTGCAGGCGTGAATCCTCCCGCATACAACTGGACCGATGAGCAGAAGAAGTTCCTCGCCGCCCTCGCGAAGGACCTGAAGGCGAACGCGGGCAAGAGCGCGGTGCTTCCGGGGCTGTATCAGGATCCCTCCGTCACCGCTCTGGCGCTGGCGATCAATGACGCGCTGGGCAACATCGGCAAGACCGTGCTCGTCAGCGATGAGCCGCTGAACCCGATCCCCTCCGACCAGATGGCGGGCCTGAAGGCGCTGGTGGCAGATATGCGCGCCGGCAAGGTGGATTGGCTTGTCATTCTCAACGGCAATCCGATCTACGACGCGCCTGTCGATCTTGGATTTGCGGATGCGTTCGGCAAGGTCAACACGGTCGCGCATCTGGGATCGCATGTGGACGAGACCGGCCAGATTTCGCACTGGCACATTCCCGCGGCCCACTATCTTGAGAGCTGGTCGGATGCGCGCGCGTATGACGGCACAGTGTCGGTTGTGCAGCCTATGATCGATCCGCTCTATGGCGGACGCTCGGCTCATGACGTATTGCAGACGCTGCTGGATGAGCCGATGCTGAGCGCCTATGAGGCGGTGCGGACGACGTGGAGGCCGGTCATCAAGGGCGACTTTGAGACGGGCTGGCGCAAGGCGCTCCACGATGGCTGGATTGCAGACACGGCCTTTGCTCGAGCTGGCGCTCCGAAGGCGACCCTTCCGCAGGTACCTGCGCCGGCGTCCAAGGATGCCATTGAAATCATCTTCCGGCCCGATCCGAACATCTACGACGGGCGCTGGTCCAATGTGGGCTGGCTGCAGGAGCTGCCCAAGCCGATTACGAGTCTGAGCTGGGACAACGCCGCGATCGTCTCCGGTGCAACGCTGACAAAGCTTGGGCTTGAAGAGGACGACATCGTTGAGCTGAGTGTCGGCGGCAATACAGTCAAGGCGCCTGTCATTGTCGCGCCCGGCCATCCTGACAATTCGGTCACGGTGTACCTCGGCTACGGGCGCGAGTTTGCGGGCCGTGTGGGTTCAGGCGCGGGATTCAACGCGTATCAGATTCGCACGACGTCGGCGCCCCTCTATGCAACCGGCGCAATCAAGAAGCTCGATGGCAAGTGGGGCATTGCCATCACCAAGAGCCACTTCCAGGATCACCGCGGCAAGACGTTTGGTCAGCAGGGCAACGGCAACAACTCGCTTGAGGCAGATGAGGCGCTCGGTCCGCGCGGCATCATTCGCTACGCCACCCTCGAAGAGTTCAAGGCCAGCCCTGACTTCGCGCACGAAGGTGAAGGGCGCGACACGCCGACGAAGGACGAGTCGCTCTTTCCAAGCTGGACGTACAACGACAATGCGTGGGGCATGTCGATTGACCTCAACAGTTGCGTGGGCTGCAACGCCTGCATCGTCAGTTGCTACGCCGAAAACAACATCGCCGTGGTCGGCAAGCAGCAGGTGCGCATCGGCCGCAACATGCAATGGCTGCGTATCGACGCCTATTTCGAGGGCGACCTCTCCACGCCGCGCGCGCACTTTCAGCCGATGGCCTGCCAGCACTGCGAGAACGCGCCGTGCGAGCAAGTCTGCCCGGTGGGCGCCACCGTGCATACGCCGGAAGGCTTGAACACGATGGTCTACAACCGCTGCGTGGGCACGCGCTACTGCTCGAACAACTGCCCCTACAAGGTGCGCCGCTTCAACTTCCTCCTCTTCTCGGATTACGAGTCCGAGAGCCTCAAGCTGATGCGCAACCCAGACGTCAGCGTGCGCTCGCGCGGCGTGATGGAGAAGTGCAGCTACTGCGTGCAGCGCATCCAGGAAGCCAAGATCACCGCGGACAAGGAAAACCGCGCAATCCGCGACGGAGAGATCGTGACGGCGTGCCAGCAGGCCTGCCCTGCCTCGGCCATCACCTTCGGCAACATCAACGACAAGGCAAGCAAGGTTGCGAAGCTTCGCGCCAACGAGCGCAGCTACCAAGTGCTTGCTGACCAGAACACACGCCCGCGGACGACATATGTTGCCGCGGTGCTCAATCCGAATCCTGAACTTGAAGAGACGCCGGTGGAGCACGCGCCGGTGAATGGTTGAGAGGCTTGAAGCCACGATGGCAACCAGTGAGATAAAGACGAACGATCCGGGTATCGATCCGGCAACCGGGGAATTCAGGGTTGTCGCGCCGGAGCTGACCTTCCGGTCGGTGACCGACAAGATTTCGCATATCGTGCTGACCCCGCACACGCCGCTGGGCTGGCTGGCAATCTTCGGCATCGCCGGAGGTGGCGCCACGCTGCTCCTCGTGGCGGTGACCTGGCTTTTCCTCAAAGGCGTCGGCATCTGGGCCATCACCCAGCCCGTCGCGTGGGGCTTTGCGATTATCAACTTTGTCTGGTGGATCGGTATCGGTCACGCCGGGACGCTCATCTCCGCCATTCTGCTGCTCTTCAAGCAGAGCTGGCGCAACTCGATCAGCCGTTTTGCTGAGGCGATGACAATCTTCGCCGTGGTCTGCGCCGGCATGTTCCCGCTCATCCACGTCGGTCGCCCCTGGCTCGGATACTGGCTCTTCCCGCTGCCCTTCACCATGAATGTGTGGCCGCAGTTCCGCTCGCCGCTCCTCTGGGACGTCTTCGCCGTCTCCACCTACGCCACGATCTCCGTCGTGTTCTGGTATGTGGGCATGATCCCCGACTTCGGCACCTTCCGCGACCGTTCGCAGTCCAAGATGGGCCAATACATCTACGGCATGCTCTCCTGGGGCTGGCGCGGTTCCATCCGCCACTGGATGCGCTATGAGACGGCCTCGTTGCTGCTGGCCGGCCTCGCTACGCCGCTCGTGCTCAGCGTGCACACGGTCATCAGCTTTGACTTCGCCGTCGCCGTGCTGCCCGGCTGGCATACCACGATTTTCCCGCCGTACTTTGTTGCAGGTGCCATCTACTCCGGCTTTGCCATGGTGCTCACCCTGGCCATTCCGCTGCGCAAGTTCTACCACCTTGAGTCGATGGTGACCGAGCGCCACATCGACAACATGGGCAAGGTCATGCTGGCCACAGGCTTCATTGTCGCCTACGGCTACGGCATGGAGGCCTTCATGGCCTGGTACTCGGCCTCGCACTGGGAAGCCTTCATGTTCTGGAACCGCATGTTCGGCCCCATGGGATGGTCCTACTGGGTCCTCATTACATGCAACCTCGCGATTCCCCTGACCACTCTCTGGTCGCGCAAGCTGCGCACGAACATCGCGTTCATGTTCTTCATCTCTCTGGTCGTGAATACAGGCATGTGGTTTGAGCGCTTCGTGATCGTCGTCACGAGCCTCTACCGCGACTTCCTCCCGTCTTCGTGGGGCACCTACCGCGCAACGAAGTGGGATTACATGACCTTTGTCGGGACTCTGGGACTGTTTACAGCGCTGTTCCTGCTCTTCGTGCGCTTCCTGCCCATGATTCCCATGAATGAGATCCGCATGTTGCTGCCTGCGGCCAAAATCAAGCCCAAGGCGGCGGTGGAGGCTGGTGACTAATGCCCGCACGCGAAGGAACCTACGGCCTGCTGGCCGAATTTGACACCCCCGGCGACCTGGTGCGAGCTGCTCGTCAGGCGCATCACGACGGCTGGCGCCGCATGGATTGCTACACGCCCTATCCGGTCGAAGAAGCTGCCGAAGCGATTGGCTTCCATCGGAACAAGGTACCGCTCGTGACGCTGATCGGCGGCCTGATGGGCGCAGCCGCGATGTTCTCCATGGAGACCTGGATCTCGGTCCTGGCCTATCCGCTCAACATTGGCGGACGCCCGACCTACTCGTGGCCTGCGTTTATCGTGCCCGCGTATGAGTGGACGATTCTATGGGCCGGTCTTTCGGCGGCGTTCGGGATGCTGGCATTGAATCGCTTACCGGCTCTCTATCACCCGCTCTTCAACGCGCCGAACTTTCGCAACGGCGCTACGACGGACAAGTTCTTCTTGTGCCTGGAAGCGCTCGATCCCAAGTTCGATCTGACTGAGGCACGGGCCTATCTGCAAAGCTTCGCGCCGGTCTCGGTCGTGGAGGTGGAGTACTGATGGAAGCGAACCGCCTCAATCGAACGGCCAAAGCGGTCCTACTTGCAAGCCTCACCGCGCTCGTCTTTGCCGCCGGATGCCGCCAGGACATGCACGACCAGCCCAAGATGATTCCCCAGCGCGGCTCGGAGATGTTTGCCGATCATCGTGGGGCGCGGCCGCAGGTATTGAACACAGTGGCCCGCGGTCAGTTGCGTCAGGACAGCTACTTCTACACCGGCGTCGTCGAGGGCGCGAACGGGTATCGCGAAGAGCGCGACCTGATGCCCTTCCCGGTCACATTGGAAGTGCTGAAGCGCGGGCAGGAGCGGTTCAACGTCTACTGCACCCCGTGCCACTCGCGCGTGGGCAACGGACTGGGTGAGATTGTGGAGCGCGGCTACAAGCCTGCCGCAAATCTCCACGACCAGGTGCGCAGGGCGCAGCCAGTGTCGCACTACTTTTATGTGATGACCCACGGCTACGGCGCCATGCCAGACTACTCGGCCCAGTTGACGCCAGTGGACCGCTGGGCCGTTGCCGCCTACATTCGCGCCCTGCAGCTCAGCCAGAGCGCCACGCTGCAGGATGTGCCCTCGGGCGTACAGGTAAAGAGCCTCAAGGAAGTGGCGGCGGAAGAGAATCTGCCGGCGAGTGACGCAGAGCCTTGGGCGTTGCCGGCCGCGACCAACGCTTCGGCGTATGCAAACGACGTGAAGCAGGGGAATCCCGCAATGGCGCCCGCGCGCCCTGCGGACCCGAAGATTTCAATTCCAGCAAGTAAACCGGCTCCAGCGGCCGCGAAGTAAGGACAGACGGAATGGCTCACGAAACACACGCGGCATCCCACGCCAGAACGCTCCCCGCCGATCTCGGCGCGCCGGCCTTTGTCGACGGATGGCGGACGCGCGCGATCCTCGTCGGCGTGGTCTTTGCAGTGATTGCGGCCCTGCTGGCATTTGCCGATGGCTCCGTCGAGCACGTGCTGCGCGCATGGGTTCTTGGATTAATGATGAGCTTCGGCTTTGCCGTTGGCGGCCTCGCCCTGCTCATGGTTCAGTACGTCTCGGGCGGCAAGTGGGGCCTGCTTCTGCGGCGTCCGCTGGAAGCGATGAGCCGCACTCTGCCCCTGGTCTTTGTCTACTGGGTGGTCAGCGCGCTCTACATGAAGAAGCTCTATATATGGGCGCAGTTCACCACGCCTGGCAACACGGCAACGGCCCTCAAGGCAGGCCTGATCAGCGAAATCCAGGCGCATTGCCTCGACTTCAAGCGCCCGATGCTCAACCCAGTCACCTACGTCTGGGTCAGTCTGCTCTGCTTCGCCATCTGGGCGTTCTACGCATGGCGGCTCACTTCGCTGGGCCTGCGCCGCGACTCCGACTCGCCGGCCAACACACCCTACTGGATCAAGAAGCTGGAGAACATCAGCGGACCCGGTATCGTGGTCTACTCCCTCACCATGACGGCGGGCGTCATTTACTGGGTCATGTCGATGGACCCGACCTGGTACTCCTCGGTCTATGGCCTGCTATTTCTCGTCGGACAGGGCTACATGGTGCTGGCATTCTCCATCATCGTGGCCATCAGCCTGTCCAAGGCAGAGCCCTTCAAGACGCTGCTGCGCCAGACCGAACAGCATGATCTTGGCAAGTTCACCTTCGCCTTCGTCATGCTGAATATCTATCTCGCGTTCTCTCAGTTCCTCATTATCTGGTCCGGCAACCTGCCTGAAGAAATCCCCTGGTATCTCGATCGCATCCGCGGTCACTGGGGCATCATCATCACGCTCGATTTCATCTTTCACTGGCTGATTCCGTTCTCCATGCTGCTCTCGCGCGACATCAAGCGCAATAAGAAGCGGCTCGTGCGCGTGTGCCAGTGGATGATCTTCGCGAAGGCATTCGATCTCTTCTGGCTCATCGAGCCCAACTACAAGGATGCGGCGCGCAATCTGCACTTTAGCTGGGGAATCCTCGAATACGTCGCAGTGCCTGTGGCGATGGTTGCATTCTGGGTGGCATTTTTCTGCACACGGCTGAAGCAGCGGCCGATGGTGCAAACCAACGACCCGCATCTGGCGGAGATTCTGGAGCCTGAGCATGTCCACGCATAATCCGCACCAGCACGGCGGACACAATCCGGAAGAGATTGACACATCCGCGGGCTTTGAGCAGTCCGATGTGCGCACTACCGGCATCGTGGTCTTCCTCATGGCGCTGCTTGTCTTTGTCGGCGTTGCTGGAATCCTCGTTTACGGAATAGGTAAGGTCATCAACGCAGAACTGAACAGGGAAGACGGCCCCACCAGCAAGTGGGCCTCTACGGTCAACATTCGCGAGCTGGGAAACATGCCCGCAAATCCTGCAATGCAGCAAAAGGTCGCGGAACTCACGCAGGACTTTCCCGCACCGCGCGTTCAGCTCGATGACGGCAACCAGGACGTGGCGGATCTGCATCGGCGCGAAGACCTGCTGCTGGATTCCTACACCTGGGCAGATCGTTCGCAGGGTAAAGTGCGCATCCCGATCGAGCGGGCGATGGAGTTGCTGGCGCAGCGCGGCTTGCCGGTGGCGCCGCCTGTCGAGCGCGAAGGGTTAATGGCGGGCGATTCGGTTCCAACCGTCACGGCGCCTTTGACGAATGGGTTTGCGCGCACCGGATACGAGCAGGAGCAGGAAGCGCGAGCTGCAGAGATACAGTAAGCACAGTAGAAGTCGAGTTGGGCAGGAATCAACAGCCGGCAATGCCGGCGGAGTGAAGCATCGGTGAATCGGTCTACAGCACAAAATCGAGCAAAACACAGCGCCGCCGCGCGCGTCTTCTTCGCTACGGCTTTGCTGTCTGCTGTCCTGATCCCGACCAGCCTCTCTTCGCAGGTTTCGAGCTACGGCGACAAGCAGATGGGTCCCACAAACGACCAGCAGCCCACTGTTTTGAATGGTGTCGGAATCGCCCAGCACCTCAACCAGCAACTGCCGCTGCGGACCGTCTTCGCCGACGAGAGCGGAAAGCAGGTTCGGCTGGGTGAATACTTCGGCAAGGTTCCGGCGATTCTCGCGCTTGTCTATTACCAATGCCCGATGCTGTGCTCGGAAGAACTCAATGGCCTTACCGGCGCACTGCAGATGGTGAACTTTGTGCCCGGCAAAGACTTCCAGGTCATCGTGGTCAGCATCGATCCCAGCGAAGGGCCAGAGCTTGCAGCAGCAAAGAAGCGCAGCTACCTTAAGCGGTATGGCCACCCCGAGACAGCCAATGGCTGGCACTTTCTCACAGGTACGCAGCCGAATATCGATGCGCTCACCGAGGCAGTCGGCTTTCGTTATGTGCGCATCCCGGGGCCCGACGGCAAGCTCACGCAGTTCGCGCATGCCAGCTCCATCCAGATTGTGACGCCGGAGGGCAAGCTGGCACAGTACTACATGGGAGTGGAGTACTCGCCGAAGGATATGCTGCTCGGGCTGGATGAGGCCTCCAGCAATCGCATCGGATCGCCCGTCGATAACATTCTGACGTACTGCTATCACTACGACCCTCAGACGAATACTCACTCGCTGATCGTGGCGCGCATTGTGCAACTCGGCGGCTTCATCACCGTGGTGCTTCTGGGTGGTTTTATGTTTCTCATGTTTCGCAAGGATTACCGGCAGGGGCACACGGCGCCGTCCGGCTTACAAGTGCATGAACCAAAGGTGAACGGATAACGGAATGTCTCATATCAGTCCAGTTCTTTGGCAATACCTCGTCAAGTGGCTGACGAATTTTGCGCTCTTCCCGCCAGAGGCGTCGAAAATTGCGCCCCAGATGGACGCGCTCTATTTCTTCATCGTCCTGGTCAGCCTCGTCGGTTTGACGATCGTGATTCTGCTAGTGACCAGCTTTTCGATTCTCTACAGCAAAAAGCGCCACCCCGTGGCTGTGCAGATCGAAGGCTCAACGCTGCTGGAAGCGACATGGACGATCATCCCACTGGGGCTCTTCCTGGTGATGTTCGTCTGGGGAGCGCTCATCTACTTCCGCGTGTACACGCCGCCGGCCAACGCGATGAACATCTACGTCGTCGGCAAGCAGTGGATGTGGAAGGCCGAGCATCCGGGCGGCCAGCACGAGATCAATGCGCTGCACATTCCGATCAACCAGCCGATTCAACTCACGCTGATCTCGCAGGACGTGTTTCACAGCTTCTCCATTCCTGCATTTCGCGTTAAGCGCGAAGCCATCCCGGGGCGCTACACCTCAGTGTGGTTTGAAGCCACGACGCCCGGAACCTATCACCTCTTTTGCACCCAGTATTGCGGAACGGAGCACTCGCACATGATCGGCGAGGTCGTCGCGCTCTCGCCGGACGACTACAAGAAGTGGCTGGCTTCTTCCACCAGTGGCGCCTCGCTTGCGCAGAACGGCGAACGGCTCTTCGCCAGCCTGAGCTGCGCGGCATGCCACAATACGCGACCCGATGCGCGCGGCCCGAGTCTCGTGAACGTGTATGGCTCGAAGCTGCGGCTTTCCAACGGCCAGACCGTCATCGCAGACGATGCTTACCTGCGCGAAGCAATCCTCAGCCCGTCCCAGCACATTACGCAAGGCTTTGCGCCGATCATGCCCACCTATCAGGGCCAGATCAGCGAAGAAGGCGTCATCGCGCTGGTTGAATACATCAAGAATCTTGATTCCGGCTATCGTGTACAGCAGACCACTACCACGACCGATCTGCTGCCGGAAAGTGAAGGCAAGGCGGCGTCCGGCGGGCCTGCGGCAGCCGGACAGAATCCCGCGGGGAAAGGGATGGTGACCCAATGAGCGCGACAATCGTGAATCTTCCCGACCAGTCGACGGCCAGAATTCCAAAGATGAATTACCTGAGCAAGGAGAACGGCCTGCTCAGTTGGCTGCTGACCGGCGACCACAAGCGCATCGCGATCCTCTACCTGATCTCGATCAGCTTCTTCTTCTTCATCGGCGGCGCGCTGGCGGGCCTCATCCGGCTGGAACTGCTCACACCGCAGTCCGACCTGATGGCGACCGATACGTACAACAAGATCTTCAGCATGCACGGCATCATCATGATCTTCTTCTTCCTGGTGCCCTCCGTGCCTGCAACGCTCGGCAATTTCTTCATCCCCATGATGCTGGGTGCCAAAGATCTTGCTCTGCCAAAAATCAATCTACTCAGTTGGTATCTCTATGTCGCTGCCGGCATCCTGGCTCTTTATTCCATGATGACCGGAGGTGTGGATACGGGCTGGACCTTCACCACGCCGCTCTCCACGCACTACGTCAATACAAACGTCATTACCACGGGCATTGCGATCTTCATCGCCGGCTTCAGCTCCATCTTTACCGGGCTGAACTTCATCGTGACCATCCACAAAATGCGCGCACCCGGCATGACATGGTTCCGCATGCCGCTCTTTGTCTGGGGTCACTATGCGACCAGCATCCTCATGATTCTGGGCACGCCCGTCCTCGCCATTGCGCTGGTCTTGGTCGTCCTCGAACGCACAGTCGGCATCGGAGTCTTCGACCCTGCCAAGGGCGGCGACCCGCTGCTCTTCCAGCACCTCTTCTGGTTCTACTCCCATCCGGCCGTGTACATCATGATCTTGCCGGGCATGGGTGTCATCAGCGAGGTCATCTCCACCTTCAGCCGCAAGCGCGTCTTCGGCTACACGGCCGTCGCCTTCTCCTCGGTGGCCATCGCCGTCTTCGGCTTCTTCGTCTGGGCGCATCACATGTTCATCATGGGCATCTCGAACTATTCGGTGCTCATCTTCTCGCTGCTCACGATGCTCGTCGCCGTGCCTTCAGCCATCAAGATCTTCAACTGGGCCTTCACGCTCTACAAAGGCTCCATCACGTTTGAGACGCCGATGCTTTACGCCTTCGGCTTCATGGGGCTCTTTACCATCGGCGGCATGACCGGCGTCTTCCTCGGAACCTCGGGCACAGACATCCACCTCACCGAAACCTACTTCATCGTGGCCCACTTCCACTTCGTCATGGTGGGCGGCATGCTCATGGCCTTCCTCGCCGGCCTGCATTTCTGGTGGCCAAAGATGACAGGGCGCATGTACCCGGAAAAGATCTCGCAGTTGGCCGCGCTGGTCACCTTCATCGGATTCAATCTCACCTTCTTCCCGCAGTTCATTCTCGGCACCCTCGGCATGCCCCGGCGGTACGCTTCCTATCCACCCGAGTTCCAGGTGCTCAACGTCTTCTCCACTGCAGGCGCTACAATCCTCGGCATCGGATACCTGCTGCCGGTCCTCTATCTCACCTGGTCGCTCAAATACGGTGAGATTGCCGGCGACAATCCATGGCAGGCAACCGGCCTCGAGTGGCAGACACAGTCTCCTCCGCTCACTGAGAATTTCCGCGAAATTCCCATCATGGACCACGAAGCTTACGACTACGAATGGCTGGAGCGCCAGAAAGAAAAAGAGGTCGCCAGTGTCGGATAGCCCTGTGATGACTCAAGGCGTCATGGAGGCCGCCGAACACGCGCACCCTCCTTATCAGCGCCATCACTTTGAAACAGTCGCTCAACAGGCAGATGCCACAAACTTCGCCATGTGGATCTTCCTGCTGACAGAAATCATGTTCTTCGGCGGCCTCTTCACCGCCTACTTGATTCTGCGCAACTGGTATTACCCGGCCTTCGTCGCTGCTTCTCATCAGCTCAATATCGGCTGGGGCAGCGGCAATACCGCCGTGCTCATCTCGTCCAGCTTCACCATGGCCATGGGCGTGTGGTGCGCAGAGACGCGCCGCAAGAGCGGCCTGGTGCTCGCGCTTGTCCTCACCTTCCTGCTGGGCCTCGTCTTCCTCGGCATCAAGACCATCGAGTACTCCGAGAAGATTGAAAAGCACCACGTTCCCGGCTTCCATTACAGCGTGCAGTCGTTCGTCAACCCGGCCTCCGATCCGGTCGCTGCTGCCTACGGAGACAAGCCGCTGGCCCTGGACATGGCGCGCAAGACCGAGCTCTACTTCTTCCTCTACTTCGCAATGACCGGCATGCACGCATTGCACATGATCATCGGTATCGCCATCCTCGGATACATGATCTTTCGCGCCAGGGCAGGGGACTACACCACCGGTCATGTCACCTTTGTCGAGAACTTCGGCCTCTACTGGCACTTCGTCGACATCATCTGGATCTTTCTCTTTCCCCTGCTGTATCTCATCAGCCGACACCAGTAAAGGATGCATCGCATGAGCGGACACGACGAGCAAGAACACCATATTGTGAGCCCGAAGGTTTACCTCGCCATCTTTGCTGCGCTTCTCGTCCTCACGGCGCTGACGGTTGCGGCATCTTTTGTCGAAATGGGCATCTTCAACCCCATCGTCGCGCTGGCCATTGCCGTTGTGAAGGCGACCCTCGTCGTGCTGTTTTTCATGCATGTGAAATACAGCACTAAGCTGACCAAGCTCACGGTCGGCGCAGGCCTCTTTACTTTCATTGTGCTGGTCGGCATGACGCTCTCCGATTACATCACCCGCGCATGGGGTCGCTGGTGACACGGTCTTTTGATCTCTCCGCAATGGGCCGTCCGCATGGACGGCCCAGCCCGTTTCAGGACCTGCTCGGCCCTGTAGGCTGATGCAAGAGAAGCCATGTGCGTGACTGCCCCGGAAGAATTCGAACAGCTCAGTACAAATCCGCGTGTCCACGTGCGCCGCGCGGGCCCGCCGCGCAACGGAGCCAAGTGTGTTGTCTACTGGATGCAGCGCGCGATGCGCATCGTCGATAACCCCGCTCTGGACGTAGCGATTCAAGCAGCCAATCTCCTCGGCCTTCCCGTCGTCGTCTTCTTCTCCGTCATCCCCAACTACCCCAACGCCAACCTGCGCCATTATCACTTCCTCGCGCAGGGCCTCCGCGACGTGGCCGAAGACGCGGCAGAGCGCGGCCTCGGCTTTGTCGTTCGTCGTCATCCCGACAACTCACTCGAAGCATTCCTCGAAGAAGTCGAAGCCGCGCTCGTCATCGGCGACGAGAACCCCTGCCGCGAGCCTGAGCGCTGGCGCAAAGTGCTGGCAGGCCGCCTCAAGCTGCCCTATTGGACCATCGATGCGGACGTCGTCGTGCCTTCGGCCATCTTCAACCGCAGTTACTTTCTGCTGCATCACTTCCGCCCGCATCTCAAAGCGCAATTGCCAAAGTTCCTCGCCGCACAATCCGTCGTCCAGCCCTCGAATCCCTTCAAGCCGCGGAAGACGCTGCCCTCTTTTGACCTGGCCGGCGACATTACGGCCGGCTTTACGAAACTCGATTGCACCGTCGGCCCCGTCGATACCTTCACCGGCGGATCCCACGCGGCATTGCTCCGGCTTCGCCACTTTGTGGACCATGACCTTGCCTGCTACGAGACCACGCGCAATCATCCCGAGGTCCAAGGTACCAGCCGCCTCTCGCCCTATCTCCACTTCGGCAACATCAGCCCTCTCACCATCGCGCTCGCTGCGCGGAAAGCCGTCGAACGCGGCAAGGCCTCCGCTGTGGCCTGCGAAAAATTCCTCGACGAGCTCATCGGATGGCGCGAGCTTGCCGTGCTCTTCGTTCGCCACAGTCCAAACTACGACACATGGGAGTGCGCCGAGCCATGGGCCCGCAAGACGCTCATCGAGCACGCCGGCGATCCGCGCAGCTTCCGCTATACCATTGAGCAACTCGAGCGCGCGGAGACCCACGACGACCTCTGGAACGCCGCCCAGCGCGAGATGGTCCACACCGGCTGGATGCACAACTACATGCGCATGTACTGGGCCAAGAAGATCCTCGAATGGGCGCCCGACCCCGCCCGCGCCTACGACTGGGCCGTCACGCTAAACGATCGTTACGAACTCGACGGCCGCGATCCGAACGGCTACGCCGGCATCGCATGGGCCATCGTCGGCAAGCATGATCGCCCCTGGTTCGACCGCCCCATCTTCGGCGTCATCCGTCCCATGAGCGGTGCGTCCATCGCAAAAAAGATTGACGCTAAAGCCTACATTCGCCAGAACGTGCCACGCACCGCCGCGCTCGACTTCTGATCTGCACGCACGCTGAAGTCGCGTTACCGGCGCATCTGGTGTCAAGGCCCGTTCTAGAATGAATCTCAATTTCAATCCCGGAAACGGATAGTTTCGCGTTGTGTATTCCGTTGGATTTCGCTCAAGTCTCCCTCAGAGAATCAGAGAGGAGAGGTGGAAGTTGGATCCCGGACGTGTGTGAGATTCTTTCGACTTGTTCCTTTTGTTGCCTGATTGACTGGGGACGTTCTCGTGCGGCTCATGCTCCTGCAGCCGCGCGCACCCGCCCCGCCACGGCGCGCCCCCGGGCGCAAGCCACTGCCTCCATTGCCACCTGGCAGCCGCTGGGACCGATGGCCGTCGTGACGCCCAACTTCGGCGCTGTCTCCGGCCGCGTCTCCCCCATCGCGTTCGATCCTGTAGACGCAACGGGCAACCGCGTCTATCTTGGAGCCACCGGCGGCGGAGTCTGGCTCGCACAGAATGCCGGAACAGCGAACCCATCGAATGTGGTGTTCACGCCCCTCACCGATGCCACCGCGGCCATGAGCAACGCCCTCGACGCCTCTATCAGCATCGGAGCCGTGAGCGTGCATCCCGGCGGCACCGGCGATACCAATGATGCCCTCGACTCTTACTACGGCGCGGACATCCTGCGCTCCAGCGATGGCGGCAACACCTGCACTCTCATCCAGCCGACCACCGATGTCGAACAGGGCCTCGGCATCCAGGACTACACCTTTCTCGGCGAAGGCTTCGCCGGTTTCGCTTGGAGCACGGTTACGCCGCAGCTCGTCGTCGCGGCCGTCTCGCAGGCCTATGAAGGTGCGCTCGTCGACGCGGAGCGGCCCGGCGTGAGCTATGAAGGCCTCTACTAATCCGCCGACGGCGGAGCAACGTGGCATCTTGCCACCTTCCCCGACCCCAGCGGAGCGGACGTGCAAGGGGCGACCGACGCCTTCGCCAATTCGCGCGGCAATGCAGCAACAGCTGTCGTGTGAAATCCTGTGCGCCAGCCCTTCTTCGCCACCATTGGCCATCACGGCTATTACAAGTCATCGGACGGCATCCATTGGACCCGCCTTGCCACGCAGCTCATCACCGCGACCGTCACCCCCAGCTCCCTGACCTTCGCCAGCCAGGTTGTCGGATCGTCGAGCGCTGCGCAGACTGTCACCCTCACAAACAAAAGCGCAGTTGCGCTCTCCAGCCTCGCCCTCAGCGCGTCCAGCCAATTTCAGCTCGCTGGCAACACCTGTCCCGCCAGTCTCGCACCCGGCGCCAGTTGCACGACCGGCGTCGTCTTTGCACCCACGCAGACCGGCCCACAGGCCGGCAGCCTGTCGGTGACGAATTCCGCAATGGCGTCTGCGGTGTAGATCCCGCTCTCGGGCGTGGGCTTGGATTTCACCGCCACCGTGAGCGGCCAGTC
>VFSW01006180.1_pt1 | contig 17650 bp, 14 predicted proteins | sample 5358111 | NCBI WGS metagenome assembly VFSW01 (sample SAMN11554181, study PRJNA540505) | mine drainage metagenome | isolation source: sediment from site ElyBrook_90M | place: USA: Ely Copper Mine, Vershire, VT | collected 2017
ACATGGGGCTAACAGGCTGTTCTAGTATCTTCATTTTATCAAATATTCAGTATTACTGTGCTATATATCCGTTGGGGTCAACAACTACAAACCCATCATCGCTGAGTGCAGAATCAAAACGAAAGCCGTCGTCACCAAAAGTAGTTTCTATGATGTAGAGCTTGTAATTCGGCTGCAATACCAAAGATTGATTCTGATTAGTGCCTATAAGTGATATTTTTACATCTGCCGTGCCGTTTTGCAATTTAGTAGAAGTAAGGTTGAATCCTGCTAATGCAGATTGAGCCTGCTGCGACACAGGGCCTGGATATATCACATAAGAATATGAAAAGTATTGCGTGCTGGAAAATAGGATTTTTGAAGAGTTTGTGCTAGTTTGGGTTACGTTTGTCTGCGTTGCATTTTTCCCATTATTTCCAAGAGAAACCGCAGCTATTGCTACGATTATCAAAAAGATCGCCACCGCGGCTAAAATTTTAACGCTTATAGTCATTCTAGCTTGCCCTGTTCCTTGGTGTAGAGTATCAGCTCGGGATGCCTTCTTGGCATAGGGTTTGCCCTTATCCCGTATATTGCCTTGATTCCACGCTCGAGCGCGAGCTCCACAAGCCTCTGCGTTATAACTCCGTCAAGCACAATTGCGTAAGCACCCCGTGAATCCTGGAGTGTTGTTAGCAATTCCCTAATAGGCACTTCCTTGATTACGCTGCCATCGGGAGAGTAGATTCTGCGTCTCAGTGAACCGGAGAGTTCGACAAGTCCATTTGCAAGCTGTGTAAGCAGCATGCTCTCAAGCACAGGCTTGACCTGCACGCCAGGAACAAATTGCGGTTGGCGTTGGTATGGTACAGGCTCCATCGTTTGAAGCTGCGCCGGTTCAGGAGACTCATCCGTATTCCTGAGATCCTTGATGTAAGGCTTCTCGACTACGTCTTCGAACATTCCGCTACCCGCGCCATCGTCTGGCTTTGGCGGGGGCTGCCTAGGCTCCTGCGGGCCTGGAGCTGCAGGTCTAGGAGCGGATTGGTATTGCGAGGGCATTCTCTCCTCTCTCCTCTCTTGCTGGTGCTGTGGCGCTGATCTTTCGTAGTGCCTGTCGTTGTTTCCGCCACGCTGTGCCTGAGCCCTCCCTTTTTCAGAACCAAGATACTGTTCTATCGGAACCTTAGTCCTGAGCGCCTTGATGACCTCTTTCCTTGCAAGCTCCTCTACCTCCTTGCCGTCGGGTGCCTTTGTAACGAAATCTATCTCGAGAACGTTGAGCAGCGACCTTATCACCATGTCGCCTCCCCTGTCTCCATCGACAAAAACAGTAACCTCCTTCTCGTTTGCGAGGGCGATTATTGTCTTAGGCACGTTTGAAGTTGCGCCTCCTATTGCAATCGCGTTGGTTATGTCGTTTCTCAGCAGGTTTATGACATCTGCCCTGCCTTCTACGAATATGACCTCGTTGCTCTTCGCTATATCGGGTCCTGCAGGCAGCTTGTCTTGCCCGTATTCTACTATCTCGCTGCTCTTTACCTCGCCCTGAACCATCTCTGCAAGTTCTTTGCTGTCAGGTATCTCGGTTGCAAGAAGCTGTTTTATCAGAGACTTTGCCCTGTCTAATATCTTTCTTCTCTTCTCTGCCCGTGTGTCCTCGACTTTCTCGATCACGAACTGGGCCTCAAATGGACCGACTCTGTCTACAGATTCTACCGCGGCGCCAAGTATGCAGGTCTCTACCCTGTCTAATGATGCAGGCAGGAAAAGCTTGCCGTAGGTCTTGCTGCCAGATTGCGACACGTCGATTTCTATTCTACCAATCTTGCCGCTCTTCTGCAGTTCCCTAAGATCAAGCTCGTCTCCGAGTAGGCCCTCGGTCTGCCCGAAAACCGCTCCTATTATGTCTGGCTTGTCAACAAGCCCGTCTATGCTGACCTTCGCCAGCACCATGTACTTTACTATATCTAGATATGTTTTTGCCAAAAAATCACCAATTCTTACCAGTCAGTATTTCTCCTCCGCCTTTCTGCATCGCTTCGACTATGGGACCTCGGATCTGCTCAATACCGGTAACGTTGAGCATCTCGAGCAAGTGTTTGCCTAGGCCCTCGTTGATAATGCATTCTGGAGACGTCTCCAGCAGAAATGCTTGTATTTTCTGTTTCTTTTCTTCGCCGCCCCTGTCGTTGTCCGTCAGTATGTATACAATCTTGCCCTTTGCACTAAAGTCCTGTCTGATCAGCTTGTTGTAGCTGACCGCTTTTACGGAGAAACTTTCCAGCGCAGATACGTCGTGGTCACCCTCGACTATCACTATGCTTCCCCTGAGAGTTTCCAGCGTTCTTGCTATGGCTTCAGACCTTGACTCGTCGTTCTCCTGCTGCACCCACATCACTGACGCAGCTATAGCTAATGAGTTTGAGACGATTGCAGAACTTTACTCTTAGAAAAAGAGAGTGAAGTAATAATTGCCATGTCTAATCCCTTAGCTTTAAGCTGTATAGTATTGGGCAGGATAGTATTATATACATTTTCTATAGGTTAGGCAATCCAATTACAAAAAGCTTATATAAAACAAGGTCATTTGTATTGTTGCGACCGGTGCTTGCTTGACAAGGTACGACAAAGGAGCTAGGAGCGAAAGGGAGCTTCTCTCTATTTTGTATGAGTCTGGATACTCAGTTTTACGCAGCGCGGGATCTGGCGTAAATGCCTTAAGCCCAGACTTGATAGCGATGAAGAAGGGCAAGTGCATAGTCATAGAGTGCAAGGCGTGGGAGAAGGGAAGCCTCAGCCTGGCACCTGATCAGTTCGGGAAAATACTGGAGTGGGAAGCTAACACCGAGTTTCCGACTTTTGTTGCTTGGCGTATGAACGGCAAGGGCTGGTTCTTCATAAAGCCAGAGGAATTTGAGAGGGGAAAGAGCAACTACAACATAACGAGGAAGAAGGTCCTCGGAGTAAACAGGAAGATTGAAAACGTCATAGAAAGTAAAACTGCCTAGGACAGATCTACTGATATCGGGCACTGGCTCATGTACTGGTAGTTGCCGTAGACATAAAACCTGTGCGCGGTGATAAATGTTCGGTTCGAAGACGTCACATTGAGGTAGACGCTAGGCTCCGAGCCCGCCATGCTTATGCAATTGCTAATTGTGTTAGTTGCAAGCGTGACAGCATGACCAAGTCCGCCGACAGGATAGGTGCAAGAGGTCTGGTTTAACACGTAGAAATCTATAGTAGACGCATTTCTGGATTGCGCAGTTACTTCTATAGCCTGCGTTGCGCACTGGAGCACCGCCCCAGACTCCGATTGGTTTGCATATACGGCGAAGAATGCAACCCGCGGCGCAGAATTGAAGTTTGACTTGAAAGTCGAGAATGGAACGCTGAGCGAAGGCAATATCAGAAAATAAAAAACAAGTATCACGAGCACAACGGGAATTGCAATCATCAGCAGGGTTCTTGCTCCGGGGCCTTCTTTTGCCTCCTTCTCTTCCCGCACTTTTGCAACTTCAGCTTTCTTAATCTTCGCCTGTTCTTTTTTTGCTTTCGCTTCGGCTGCCTTCTTCATCTTTGCCTCTTTTGCCTTCTCCTTATCTGCATTTGTCGCCATAGACTTACCACTCACTTGCTAAGCAGCAGAGACGCGTAGCACGAGTTCATCACCGTGTCGTTGCCGTTGGCGCTCAGCACGGTGCCATACAAAGAGTACAGGGTGAGCGAGCTGTGGGCGCTGTTGTTGAGTATTACGACGGGTATGTTCGAATTTGCGAAGACGCCCAAACAAGAGTCAACTGTACCTGTAGTGTTTCCGGCCCTGCAAACGCCCCCTGAAAACGATGCGATGATCGGCTTCTTGCCGGCAAGAGACGCGCGTGCGCTCATCTGGTTTGCACAAGCAAGCTCGCTTGCATCGGGTGTGCTGTTAGTCGCTATGACGACAAACTTGCTCGAGGAATAGGTGCTCTTGAAGGCGCCGAACGGGGCTGAACTGCTTGCTCCGGAGAGCAGCACAAAAGTTAGAATGAAGTACAAGATTACCAACCCGGCGATCACGGTAATTGCAAAGCGCCAATGCTTCTCTGTTTGAGGCGTTACCCTAAGTCTGTGGTGCGCATTTAGATAGGAGCGGTAGAACATTATTGCAACGATCACCACGATGCCGATGATTAGCGAGAGCAATGAGCCGAGAAGCGGAGCAAGGCTCACGCCGCTGGCGTGGCTGAGGCCTGTTGTGATCGCAAAGCTTCTTATGAAAGGCGCATCTATCGCCCTAGCTATCTCTGTGAGCGTTATTGGGTATATCGAATATTGGGAAAGCTGCGATGCAACAACAGACAGCTGCGTGTTCAGGGTTGTGACATTGCCTGTGCTGCTGCCGGTTGCGGCAGCTACGTTGAGCATCATCTCGGTGAGCGCCAGGTCGCTGAGCTTCGGGCTCGTCATCCCGGAAAGCTCCAGCTCTATTATCTTTGCTGTGTTGTTCTCAGACTTGGTTATCACCGCGCCGTATGTCGAATTTAGCTTCGTGTACTCCGCGTTGAGCGCTGCGTACTGCGCAGCCAGCGTTACGTTCGTCTTGCTAAAGTTTTCTGTTAGGTAGTTTGTCGTCGCGTTCTTGTAAGCGCTCTGCATGCTACTCAGATCTGTCTGCAGCGTAGCATTGGGAAAACGGATAAGCAGAATGCGCGTGTTGTTTACCAGTGTAGCGTATCCTGGAACTGTCGCATTTATCAGCAGGCCGAGCTGTGCCAGCTTCTGCTTCGATAGCACCGGAAGCACATAAGTGGTTTCGTTGTTGCTTACATTCAATGCGGTTGCGTAGATCTGCGAAGAAGAGAGCGGCTGCATGTTTATCTTTGCGAGAAGCGTCTGTATCATCGAAAGCTTGGTGTAGTTGTAGTTAAGGTTCTGGCATAGACCTATAGCAGTGCAGTACCATGGCGCAGATGCCGAGCCCTGGTACGGCGGGCATATGCTCGCGAGGTTGAGCGAACCCGTGTATTCGAACAGGGTGCTGTTCCCCATCGTCTGGGTGAGGTTTGAGATGTTAAGAAATGCAGCATTAAGAACCGCAACTTTCTGTGTAGAGTTGACAGAGTTTACGTGCGAGGCCGATGCGTAGAACTTCGTGAAGCTCTGGTTCAGCCACAGGTACTGGTTGCCGTAGTTCAATACTGCGACCCCGAAGGTGCCGAGCGTCGACCCATAGAGGCCGGCGCCTCCGGTGTTTATCGAGGCGTTGTTGAACAGCCTGGAGCATATGGGCACGGTCTTGCAGGCTGCACAGTTGTTTGTTACGTTGCAGGTTAGCCCGCTAGTGTACCCGGTTCTTGCGTAGCAGTCGTTAAGAAGGCCGGCTCCGCTCGACTGGTAAGCCTTCGCTTTATTTGCTAGGGAGGTGAAGTTTGACCTGCTTATCGCTAAATTGACAGTATAGTTGCTTATGATGTTTGCGATCGCAGAGGCGTTTAGCACTATAGAATATGCGCCTGTAGTGTTTACTATGAACACAGGAGCGTTGTTCGTATTGTACATGCCAACGTAGGTCTTGCCCGCGTACGTCAGGTTGACCGGCTTGAGCGTGCTGTAAACAGAGTTGGGCACGTTGTAGCTTGCAAGCAGCGAGTTGACCTGCGGCAAAGAATATGCGTTGCTTGCGCAGAAGATCGCGAGCAGCAGCAAGGAGAAAACAAATGGGGAGATTTTTCGCATCGATACACTGGCACAGTATGCAATGTTAAACTTTAAATACGTTGCTCAGCGCGGTTTTATTTCGACGACAAACAGAAGTGGCGCTTCCATCAAAAGAACAAAAAAATAAGAAAAAGAGAAGCCAAAACGGCTTCCCTTTCACTGCTTAGTACTAAATGCTTCTACCTAGTGGGTTGCGGTCAACAGGGCCTGTATGAACTGGTTTCCTGCTGTCACGGTCTGGTTTGCATAGTAGCCTGCGACCAATATCCTGTTCGTGCCGAATGCCTGCAGCACCACAGAACCGGTGTTGAAGCTTGATGCCAAGCTCGGGTTCTGCGCGAATATCTGTTGCGCTACCGTGTTCACGAACTTGCTGCCGATGACCACGAGGGTCGCGGCGCTGTTCGCGTTGCTGTCCAGAACTGTGAGAGGCGTTGTCGCGGTGTTCAGCTTGTTCGGCGTTGTCGCGTTCGTTACGCTAGGCGTCGCTGTCAAGTTGCTTATGCCGCTTACAGTGCAACCTCCTACTCCACCTGTTACCGTGCACGTCGCTGTTACGTTAGCAATGGTGACGTTCGGCAGGCTCGTTGTCGCGCCTATTCCATATGGGCCGATTGACTTCTTGCCTGTAGTTGCAGACGAGTTCGCAGGTCCTATCAGCAGGGATAGCGTGTCGACCAACTTTGCAAGGTTCAACGTTACGCTCGTCGATCCTATGCTAGAGATCTTGCTTCCTCGCTCTGACCTGAAACCAGCTTGCGCGTTGACTCCACCGCCGGTGAATGGCGTGTAAGTCATGTTCGCGTGCGTGTTCGTTGTAGAGTAGTTTATCTGGAAGAGAGGGCTCGCTGTGACTCCGCTCGTTGAGTTCACTATGTTGAACGAGAACGAGTCCGTGCTAGCCGTGTTCGCCCCTACGTTGATTTCGTTCACCGTGTAGGTGAAGAAGTCGGTCAGTGGGTTCGTCGAGCTGAAGATCACCGGTGCTGCCGTTGTTATTGTGAACGGTACCGATGTCTGGCCAGGCTGGTAGTACTGCGTTGACCCACCACCCGTTGTTCCGTAGTAGACCTTTCCGTTTGTCTGCGTGTAGAGCAACAGAGGCAGCGCGTTCGTGGTCAGCTGTGCGAGTATGTTGCCGTTTGCTAGGTCGAAGTCGTCGACTCCACCGGCTGTGTTTGCAGTATCTCCTACGACTACGTTCACACCAGGAAGTGCCCTGCTCAGTTTGATTGAGGTTATGTTGTAGAAGTTGCCTGTCGTTGCCTGCAATGCGTTTGTGTTAGGGCCGTTCAACGTGTTGACCGCTGTGAAGGTCAGCGTTGTGCTTGTTGGTGAGCCTGCGGTGTTGGACGTGAATCCCGATATTGTTACTAGCAGAGGGTTTGTTGCAGAGATGTAGTTCGCAGTTGTGAAGGTAGGGTTTATGTCTACGACCACGTTGACCGCTTGTCCCGCTCCTAATCCTACTGAGTTGGCTGTTATCCCGTTTGCAACCTCGCTCACGAAGTACGGGGTTAGCAGATATGTCAGCGAGCTTGTGGACTGACCAGCAACGCTGAACGCACTAGGTATAGTGCTCGTTACCAGGAGCTCCTGCGCTGGCTCGGTTATGTTGTTTATGTTGCCGAGGCCCTTGGTTGCAGGGTTGGTTCCGCCGTTCGCGTAGTTCACTGAACTTGCGAACGAGCTCGAGATTACTAGAGGGTCTACGTTGGTGCCTACCGTGTCTCCGACGAAGGTGACCTTCCACGTCTTAGGGTTCTGTATGAACGTGTAAGTGCCTCCGGGTGTCAATTGCGATACAGGCGTTGTGTTGTATACCACTATGCCGGCCAGGTCTGTGTTGTGGTTGCCGCTTCCTGATGCGTTAACCCACAATAGGTTTACGTTCCATCCAGGGTCTCTGGTTTGGTTGAACGTTTGGCCGTTGGTGACGTTGTATACACCGCTGTACATCTGGATCTTCGCCCACTTCTGGTAAGCGTACAATCCAGCGAACGTCTGATTTACCTTGACGAACAACAGTGTGCCTGAGATGTTGTACTTGACTGTGTTTGCAGGCCAGATCGAAGAAGAGTTCGTAAGGACTCCGCTCTTGTATATGTTGATCGCAGCAGGGCTTACTCCACCGCTTGATGCGGTTCCCAAGTCAGCCAATTGTACTGTGAAGACACCGCTGGTCAGGTTCTTGCCTACATATACTGTAGTAAGAGGAACCAATGACTGCGCTAGGCCGAGTTTGCCTCCCTGAGTCTCTACCGTAGCAGAGCTCGTTGTGCCCGAAGGCAGAGAGTAGCTTACTATAGTCCAGTTTTGTCCGAGCAGTTTTATGACAGCGTTGTTTATTGTGTTGACTCCGGGAGCTGTTCCAGCGCTTGCGCCTCCACCTACCACATAATATGGTTCGTGTATAGGGTTAGAGAACAATACTTCGTACGCGCCACCTGCGTTGATTATTGCGAAGTTGGTCACTGCAGGGCTCGTCTGTTGGTCGTATACCGGGAATCCTGTCAGCCAAAGCGATTCGCTTTCGCCGTAGGTGCCCCAGTTGCTGGCCAATGAGCTGAACTGCGAGTTCGTTATCTGCATTATGTTGTCCGCCTTGCTCGTTGTGAACGAGGTGAATGTTAGTCCACCGCCGTTGCTTGAGGCAGAAGCAGATGTAGATGTAGGTACAGAGCCTGATGCGGTGAACGGCGAGTCAGCAGGGGAGTTCGTTGTGGTGAAGCCCTCCTGATATGCATAGCCGCTTGCTGCAGTCTGCAGTCCTTTTGTGAACTGCGGTACTCCGAGCACTACTGCTCTGTTGAGCACTGATCCTATCAAAGCCGTAAATGCGTATGTTCCTGCAGGTGCAGAAACTCCTGACACGCCCAGCCAAACCTGTTGGTTTGAAAGCGAGCATGTTGCGGAAGTTACAACGCACTTCAATCCCGTTGTTCCACCAACTGTTGCGGTTATAGGCGTCGATGTAAAGGAAAGGCTTCCTATTACAGCTGCGATGTTTGCAGCCACGACTCCGTCGCTAGGTTGCGCGGTAGAACCGACAACAATCTGCACCACCGGTTGTCCGGCGCTGTTGATTATCGGTATGCTGCTGAACGTTACAGGTCCAGCCACTGCAAGTCCAAAAAGCAGACTTGCTGCCAAAACTCCAATTCTCTTTGCGTTTAGTCTATTCATTCTCTCACACTTAATATCTAGGGTAACTGATAAACTGAAAGGTATTTAAATATTGCGCCTTTGTGGCATTTTGCCAAGCGAAAAGTTCGTCGTTTGCTGTAGAGCCATTCTTTCATAGGCTAAGTCATTCGACGAAAGGCAAAGTTGCACCAAAAGCATCCTTTGCGGCATGCAGGGCCAAAAGGCACCTCCTTGCGCTTACATATATAGTATATAATAGGAATCAAGATTCATAAAGCCCAAACATACAGTTCGGTTTACGTTGTATGCTAGTACGGCTTCCTTTCTGCTACTATGTGACCTTTGAGCATTGGTTTGGAGCCAAGGCCCATGAAGTGGTACGCAGGCTTCGTGTACTTCACGCTGAATCCCTCGATCTGCAGCCTTTCGACAAGGTCCTTGTAGCCGTAGTGATACTCGATGTGTATGCGCTTGAACGCCCTGAGAGCATCTCTCGAAGACTTCAAGAAGATGCTGTATTCGCAGCCCTCGCAGTCCACTTTTAGGGCGCCGTCCTTTATCTTCAAGCTCCTGACAACAGAATCCAGCGATACGACTTTCACCGCGCCTTTCCCGCTCGCACTTCGGTTCGAGTCTACTTTGTCGAAGCTTGTGTAGTCCTTGTCAAGCGAGACGCTGCCGCTAGAGCCTGAAACAGCAATGTTGTAGGTTGTTATCAGCTTCGTGAGCTTATTGGCCTTCACGTTCCTCACTGCAGTATTGTATATATAAGGGAAGGGCTCGAAGGCGTAGACGTGTTTCGCGCCCTCTGAAAGCGCGTAGTAGATGGAGGTGTCGTCAAGGTATGCGCCAACGTCTACAACGTCCATGCCTTTGACGTTTATCATGCTGTGCTCCTTGGTGTAGAGCTCTATCGCTACAGCGTTTGCAACCTCTAGGTCCAGGGTCAGCTGCCTCCCGTTTATCTTGAGGCTTGCTTTGTTGCCAACGATGCTCAATCCGATACTCTTCTTTGTTTGTTCGGGTATGTTTGCTAGTTCTGACAGGCTGACCAACTTTCCGAGGCCATTTTTGGTCACCCTTGTTTCCACTCCATTCTTGAGATGCGCGTTCGCAGATTTGGAAACGCCGAGATAAACGAAGAGTACGCTCCACCAGTTGCGTACACCTCTCATTATCTGGAAAAGAGTCTCGTCAACGTTGCTATATATAGAATCTATTATGTAGAGAGGCTTGCCTAGCCAGAGCCTTAGCGAATCCCCAGGATAGACGTTTGTTGTTGCCATCAGAATGCAAGTTCCTTAGGACGAGTAGAATAAAAAGTGTTTTGTAGTATGAGTTATTTTCGTAAAATCGACGGGTTTTAATTCTGAAGAATTTACTCCTTTAGAATCCTCTTTAATCTTTTTTCAGATTCGCGTCTGAGGCGTCTTGTATACTGCAGACCGGTCTCTCTGCCTGTCCAAGTGCCCGCAGTTTTTTTGACAATATCACTCTTGCTTGTTGAATTGTTATTCCTTTTCTTTATCATCCCATTCGCCAAGATTATTAAGAATAGGCGATATAAAAGCCTTTGGAAGAAGATGCCTCAGGGAGGATAAGCACAAACAGAATAAAAACGTATATTGTTTAGTTCTAATGCTAGCGGTTTGTATGGAGCCCAATGTAATACTCATAGTCTGCGATACACTGAGGAAGGACATGCTCGAGCTCTACGGCGGCGAGGCAAAGACGTCATCTTTGAAGAAGCTCGCAAAGGACTCGATGGTGTACGACAACGCGATAGCGCCGTCTCCCTGGACATTTCCATCCCACGTCTCGCTTTTCACGGGCATGTACCCGAGCGAGCATGGGATTCACGAGACAAGGACGGAGAAGTTGGAGGAGATGGCTGAAATGCATTACAGGCTCAAGGCAGAGAGGCTTGCAGAGCGCATGAAAAGAATGGGATACCACACGTACGGCATAAGCAACAACATAATGGTGTCGAGGTTCACAGGCTTTGACATCGGCTTCGACAGCTTTTTCAACACCGAACCCTCACCGTGGATACAGAGCAAGATAGCGCTTGAAGCCAGGGCCCTGGGATCTAACACGTTTCAGGTGATAAGCACGCTGCTGAAGAACGGAAAGCTCAGCGCCGACACGATGTACACATACATGACAGAATTCATGCGGCTCAAATCCTTAGAAAAGGCGATAAACTACCCGCTGGACAAGGGAGCGAACCTGACGAACATCATACTGCCGTACAGCAAGCTTGAGGAAAAGTTCTTCCTGTTCATAAACTTCTGGGACGTGCACGAGCCATACAAGGGCTTCGACGAAAAGGAGATGTATGACAACTTCACCGGAGTGAAAACGACGAGCGATGTACACATTCGTGCAATGCGAACGCAGTACGTACTCGGCGTCGAGTACCTCGACTCGCAGCTCGGAACCTTCATAGAGGGGCTAAAGCAGAGGGGCGTTTACGACGACAGCATGATAATAATAACGAGCGACCACGGACAGGCGTTCAACGAGCACGGCTACATGTACCACGATATCTACCTCTACGACGAGCTGGTCAGGGTGCCGCTTATAGTCAAGTACCCGAAATCGAAGAAGTTCAAGAAGAGAAAAGGGTATCAGAGCATTGTCAACATACAGAAGCTGATAATGAATATACTAAAGGGCGGAGAGGACGCACCGCTTACTACGAAATTCGCTTTCTCAGAAGCCTTCGGCAACAGCACTGGACTGCCGCAAAGCTTTATGTACAGGCTCAAGTACGTTGAGAAGAAGTATGAGAAGGTAAGAAAAGCGGTATACAAAGATGACTTCAAGCTTACAGTAAATTACACAGACAGAATTATAGAGGAATTCTTGAAGGATGGCAACAAAGTTTCTCAGGGGAGCAACAGAAAAACGGTGGGAGAATTATCGAAGGCTCTGGACTTCAAGTAGCCACAAAGGCGTGTTTGTGATGCAGAGATTCACACTACTCATACCGTCGAGAAACGACGTAGATCAGGCGCTAGAGCTAGTCGCGGACATGTACGTGCTTGCTGATGAGATAGTTATTGTCGACGCGAGTGAAAAAAAGCAAAAGAAAAAACTTCTTGCGGGAGCGAAAAAGTACGGGAAGAAGCTCAGGGTAATAGATGCGATTGCACTCGGATATTCCGAACCGCTACGCGCATATGCGCATAAGAAATGCACCTATGAGTGGGTACTCCGACTCGATACCGATGAAAGGATAACTGAAAAATTCAAAAAGGAAATAAAACACATGATTTCGAATGCAAAATGTAATGCATTCGCAATAAAAGTATACGACATGAGCAACGGCAAGAAGGTCAACTCCTTCTTTGCATGGCAGATACAAATATACAAAAAAAGTAAAGGTGAATTCAAGGGAATGATACACGAGCAGCCGATTGTAAGCGGGACTATAAGAAAAATAGAGGACGATGAGGTTTTCATCGAGCATTATGTAGACCTAGAGCACACCGGAACTAAGGAGTACCCAGAGATGGAACAGTTCCAAAGAATGTCGTATAGGGCTTACAACGCAACTATGCTAGACCATGCATCAAAGCTGATGATGCCAGAAAACAGAACAATTGAGGGAACTCCGCTGGGAGGGTTAGTCAAGGATTTCCTTCTTGCTTATGAGAAGATAACATTCCGAAAGCCAGACGAAGAGATAAGCGATTTCGACTATTTTGCCTACTATCTAATCAGGGAATCGGCCTATTCAGCGAGAAGCAAGGATCCTAAGGTGATTCTGAACACGGTCCCGTGGTCGCTGCATTTCTACAACCTGATACAGAAAAGTAAAAAGCTACCCTACAGTCGGGAGATGTTCGAGATATCGAAGGTAATCAATGATACCGGGGTGATAAAGTTCCTCCATCTCGACGATGAGAAAGTAGTGGAGGCACTTGTGAAGAAATACAGGAACAAGAAGCAGGGAGTTGGATTGCTGATAAGTTTGCTGCTAGAGCAATATCGTCAACAACAGAAGGCTCGCAAAATGCATTTCAATTATGAAAACATAATCGTATCGCCTCACATCGACGATGCGGTATTTTCTTTGGGAGGCCTGCTTAGCAGAGATAAGGACAAGAAGCAAAAAGTAGTGGACGTTTTTTCAAAATCAAAGTACACGCTGGGCAGCAAGGCAGACGGCAGAGATGTAACAGAGATTAGAAAAGAGGAGGAAAGAAATGCGTTGCGTAAAGTTGGTGCGGATGTTGAATTCCTTGACATCGCAGACACGAGCATGAGGCCAGATCTTCGTAAAGGAGATATATACAAGTTGGAAAAGAAACTGACCAAATACTTGGGAGAGGGCAGGCACGTCTACTTCCCGCTTGCAATAGGTGGCCACGGCGATCATGTTGCCCTTTCGTTGGTCGGAATCGGGTTGTTAGCAAAAACAGGCAGCGATAACATATACTTCTATGAGGATCTGCCATACGCGTTTAAAACTACAGCGACTTTCTCCGCGGCGAAGCGTTTTCTATCTGGCAACATTGCCTCGGATTCGCTTTATCCTTTGGTAAACACGCAATCTGATGCAGATAAACTGGAGAGCGAGATGATAGATGCTGACTACGATTCAAAACTTGAAATGTGCAGGGCTTACAAATCCCAAGTGGATTGGAGAATAATAGCAGCTGTAATGGGCTATGGAAGAATGCTCGGAGCAGTTGGTGGTTTCAGGGAAAGAATCTGGCGGATAAGAGATCGCTCTTATCTTAATTCTATACTTGAAAAAGGCTCTAGCTCCAGGTAGCTTTTGCGTATCCCGCTGCCATCATTAGACTCAATGCTTTTATACCTTGTTTGAGAGATAATGCTCGTATGAGAGTAGCAATAATAAATATGATCAGACCGCAGGCACACAGCAGCGATGGCATTACTGAATACGCTTGGCAACTGTACGACCGCCTGAAGGACAAGGTTGTCATTGACCTGTACTATGCATTGGATAACCTGAAGCGCCAGGACATAAAGGGACTAATATACGCTAACACGCTATTCAAGTCAGCGATATACGAGATAGCAAAGCAAAATTACGACGTAATACACATCACACACCCAGAACTCGGCTTCGTGGCGAAAATTCTGAAGGAGAACGATTACCAGGGAAAGATTGTGATCTCGGTTCACGATTTCATGAGGTTCTCGGATATGTACCACACGGGCATGCTGCAGAAGGCGTACAACAAGGTTGTGCAGAAGAACATGGTTGATGGGATAAACTACTCCGACTTTGTCATATTCACATCCTCGCAGATACGCGATCAGGCATTTGCGATGAAGAAGTTTGACGCACAGCACTTGAAACAATCGGAGATCACGCTTCTTGGGACAGATTACAGGTTTCTTAACACAAAGATACCTGCAAAGAAGAAAATGGGTATCACGAAGATAGGCTACGTTGGCTCCTTGACCTCTTACAAAAACGTTAAATTCATACTCGATACCGCGAAGTTCCTCGACAAAAAGAAATTTGTCTTTGACATACGTGGAAATGGGCCGCAGAAGGAATTTCTTATTTCATATGCAGGGAGACACGGGCTTACGAATGTGCAATTCAATCAGATAGACGAAAAGAATTTCGTGGCACTGTACGATTCGTTTGATATGTTCATGTGGCCTTCATACGGAGACTCGAGCTCTTTCCCGATAGAATCATCGACATCGAGAGGTCTTCCTGTTATTGTCTCGCGCCGCAACATATTCGACGAGGAGATAAAAAGAAGGGTATACGAGGCAAAGGACCCGAAGGATGCTGCTGCGATAATAAAGAGCCTGGTAAAGAATGGGTTCCCGAAGAAGCGCAGGGACGCTCAGATCAAATATTCAAAAACCATAGCCTGGGAGAAGACAGCTGCTAAGACGCTTGATGTTTACAAAAAGTTGGTTAAATGAAACCGATATACGTAATAAAACCGTTCATAGATGAGTCGGACGTGAGGGCGGTAACTGATGCCGCAAGGAATGGGTGGGGAGGCGGCGCCCGCAAATACATAAAGCAATTCGAGGAAGACTTTGCGAAGTACATAGGCACAAAGTACGCGGTCGCGAGCATGAACGGCACCGCAGCGCTCCATCTTGCGCTTGTTGCGCTTGGCATAGGAAAAGGCGACGAGGTAGTAGTGCCTTCTTTGACCTACATATCGTGCGCCAACGTGGTAAGGTATACTGGAGCAGAACCCTCTTTTGTAGACTCGCATCCGGACTACTGGTGCATGGACCCAGAAAAACTCGAAGAAAGCATAAACAAAAAGACGAAGGCAATAATGCCTGTACATGTGTACGGTCATCCGTGCGACATGGACAAGATAATGAAGATCGCAAAGGAGCACGATCTTTATATTTTGGAAGACTGCGCAGAATCGCACGGCGCAACGTATAAGGGCAGGATGACCGGAACCTTCGGGGACATAAGTTGCTACTCTTTCTTCGGAAACAAGGTCCTGACCACTGGCGAAGGTGGAATGTCTAACACCAACGACGAGAAACTGTGCGAGGATATGATGAAGCTTAGGACACACGGGGTCAGCTCGCTCACGAAGAGTAACTATGAGTTTGATCGGGTGGGCTACAACTACAGGATGACAAACTTCCAGGCGGCACTGGGTTCATCGCAGCTGCGCAAGATCGGCAAGGTAATAGCGAAGAGAAGGAAGGTTGCACAAATGTACAAGAAGCACCTGAAGGACAACGAAAAGATAACGCTCATGCCAAAAATGAAGTGGGCAAACCCAGTATACTGGCTCTACACCATACTAGTGGACCACAACGAGAACAGGAACAGAGTAATGGAAGAGCTCAAGAAGAACGGGATAGACAGCAGGCCCGCGTTCCCTTCAATACCGCTGCAGAAGCCATACATAAACCACAAGAAGTACGTAGACACTTACAGGATTGCATATGACATAGGGAGGAAAGGCATCAATCTTCCCAGCAGCTACAACCTCACAGACGCGGATGTCGGCAGAATCTGCAACATAATAGAATCTGTGGTGAACTAGCAATGGGAAAAAGGATACTTGTAACAGGTGGCACCGGGTTTATAGGATCGCATCTCGTGCAGGAACTTGTGAAGAGAAAGTATGATGTGCACTGCGTTGTAGCGCCGCAAATAGTCGGGATGCACGGGATCACTAGCGAAATGCTAAAAGGTGCAGAGAAAGCTAGGTGCGATATTACCGACTATCACGCAATCAGGGGCTTGATAAAGCGCGTCGACCCAGATTTTGTGGCCCACCTAGCCGCTCTGACTCCAGTGAGGGATTCTTTTGAAAATCCATTTTCGTTTGTTAACACAAACGTTGTCGGAACTCTCAACATCGCATATGCGTTGATGGAGTTTGAGGATTTCAAGAAGAGAAAGCTGGTATATGCCTCGACAGCAGAGGTATACGGAATACAAAAAATCTCTCCGGTCAAAGAATACGCCGCACTAAACCCTTCAAGCCCATACGCAGACACAAAGGTTATGACGGACATGCAGCTTAGGATGATGGCTTATGTGTACGGGCTCAACGCCACAGTTATGAGATGCACAAACTCCTACGGAAGGAAAACAGACCCCAGCTTCTTCGTTGAGTACGCCGTCACGACGATGCTTGCGGGAGAGAAGGTCTATCTCGGTGCACCGGAATCGAAGAGGGATTACATGTATGTTTCCGATCATGTTAACGCATATATTAAAGCCATAGAAACAGAGCATCCGTCTGGAGAAGCCTTCAACGCCTGCACAAACATTTCCCTGACCAACAAGGATGTCGCATACAAGATAGCGGACATGGTTGGTTTTGACAAGAAAAACATAGTGCTCGGCAAGTACCCGCCCGACTATCCGCTTAGGCCAATACAATCTGACCAGCCTTTTATAGAGCTCGACTGCAGCAAAATAAAGAAAACATTAGGGTGGAAACCTGAGGTGGCCCTAGACGAGGGTCTCAAGCGGACGATCGCTTTTTGGAAAAAGGAGACCCAGTAGTGAGAGAGCCGGTTAGGTACGCGTTTGCCTCCTCGAGGTCCTTCTGTGTGTTTACACTTATCCATTCCTCTCCGCTTCCCAGCTGGAAAAAGAAAATGCCCTTATCCTCCTCTGCCAGCTTCTTGAACAGATGTTCTTCTATGTTGCCAGTTGCTGGGATAAGGTCCTTTATGCGCTTGTTGAATATGTTTATTCCGATGTGCACAGGTGTGTCAGTTAGGTGTTTTTCCCTTTGAAATCCCTTAACCTTTTTGGTCTTCTCTTCGATTTCTACAACGCTGAACCTCAGATGGAACGGTGCTATACCGATCGTCACAAGTGCGTTGTTTGCTTTGTGAACATTCCACATTCTGTCGATATCTAGGTTTGTCAGCTCGTCGCCGTTCATCGCTATGAAGTCCTCATCATTGACAAATCTGTCTATCGCATACTTGAATGCCTGCGCAGTCCCGCCTTCCACTGTGTGCTCGCTGAAATCTACCTTGAGCCCGAAGTTTTTGTTCTTCTTCATGTATTCGTATATTTTCTCCTTCTTGTATGCCACACCTATAACAACGTGTTTGATTCCATGACTCTTCAGCCACTGCAGTATCCAATAGAGTATGGGCTTGCCATTCACATTCACGAGGGTCTTGGGAATGTCTTCGGTCAAAGGCCTAAGTCGTATGCTTGCGCCGCCAGCTATTATGACCGCTGTTTTAATCATAAGTCACTACCAATCGTTTTTATCATGGGCTTTGCCTATATAAATAGTTTTTGTGCATCTAAAATAGCGCAGAGGTATTCTGATGAGCTTACATAATCTAATAG
>VFSW01006182.1_pt1 | contig 17644 bp, 16 predicted proteins | sample 5358111 | NCBI WGS metagenome assembly VFSW01 (sample SAMN11554181, study PRJNA540505) | mine drainage metagenome | isolation source: sediment from site ElyBrook_90M | place: USA: Ely Copper Mine, Vershire, VT | collected 2017
GCCAGTGGTGTTGAGCTGTATCTGGTCGAAGCCTGCCTTCTTGGCAGATTCGACTATCTCTATTATCCTTGGGTGCATGGTAGGCTCGCCGCCCGTGATCTGGAGGGCGTTGGCAGGTATCGGCTTCTGGCCCCTCAGGTTCCTGAATATCTTGTCTATCTCGGGAAGGCTGGGCTCGTATATAGACTCGCCCTCCTTCGCGTAGAAGAAGCAGTACCAGCATGAGAGGTGGCACCTGTTCGTGACCACGACGTTGGCCAGACCCGTATGCGACTTATGGCGCTCGCACATTCCGCAGTCGAACGGGCAATTGGCGCCCTTCGTGTCGGTTATGTAGTTGGGATTGTCGAAGCCGCGGCCGAAGTAGTTGTACCTGCGCATCTTCATGTACATGTCGTAGTCCTCCCAGTACTTCTCTACGGTCAAGCCGTGCTCGGGGCACTGCTTCCTTATCATGACGTTGTCCCCGTCCTTGTAGATCGTGCCGTCGACTATGAGCTTGCACTCCGGGCAGACGGTCTTGGTCTGCTCTATCACGGGCATCCCGGCTATCTCCTCCATGGTCCTGTGGTAGGGAGCCAGCGCAGGATCCACCATTACCTGCTGCTCCATCTGTGCACCCGCGTGCGCCTTGGACGCAGGAGGCTTCAGCTCTACGGCCGTCAAGCCCTTGGTCATCTGCAGCTCGAGCGTGTCAGCTTTCGCGCTGAACGTACCCGCCTCGTCTTTTCCAGCATTCATCCAGTACACCAGATTCTAACATTATATTGGCATTGCTAGTGCGCAATAGCCGTATTATACCTATTTGCAAGGTTTTTAAAGCATTCGAGAACATAACTTTACATCGTTTCTCAAATTGCAGGCCGAGTGTATTTTGGTATAGCTGCAACATGATATATATATTTTCGCGGAGAGAGATGAGCGGCGACGGTTCTTGGTGAGGGCAATGCAGGAGATGTACATACCGCAGGAGAGAGCCAGGCTTCTTGCGGGGAAGGCAGGAGCGCTCAAGAAGCTGGAGAAGCTCTGCGGCTGCAGCATACGCGTGGGCGTCGGCTCGATTGTTGAGCTCGATGGGGATCCCTACAGCGAGTACGCCGCCAGGAACGTGGTCTACGCCTTCGGACGCGGCTTCGAGCTCGAGAAGGCGCAGAAGCTGCTTGGCGACGACCTCTACTTCGATTCGATGGAGATAAGGGGCCAGGCCAGCAAGAACAGGGTGGCGAACGCGCGCTCCAGGCTGATAGGCAAGGACGGGCGCGCCAAACGCTACATCGAGACCGTGAGCGGCGCCCTCATGAGCGTATACGGCGACACTGTGAGCTTCATAGGCAGGGCGGATGAGATAGACGAGGCCAAGACCGCGGTGCGCACCATAATAGAGGGTGGCTCCCACAGGCTGGCGTACAGCAGGATGGAGGCCGCTCACAGGAAGCATAGGCGCATGGTTGATATGGGGGCGGTCCAATGAGCGAGGAGAGAAAGGCAAACGAGATATTCGCGGAGTTCAAGGAGCACTCGATAGCCGAATTCTTCAAGAAGAACAGGCAGATGCTCGGATACGCGGGCGTGGTGAGATCGCTCGTCACGGTGGTGCACGAGTACATCACCAACTCCATAGACGCGTGCGAAGAGGCGGGCATTCTGCCCGACATAACCATAAGGGTCACGCAGACCGGCGAGAACAAGTACAGCGTCTACGTCAGAGACAACGGTCCCGGCATACCAAAGAAGTTCATAGGCAGGGCCCTCGCCACGATACTCGCGGGCACCAAGTTCCACAGGTACGTGCAGCAGAGGGGCCAGCAGGGGATAGGCGCCGCCGGCTGCACCCTCTTCGCGCAGACCAGCACCGGCAAGCCAGTGCACGCCGAGTCCGCCACGGCGGACGGGGAGCGCTACTCGTGCAGCGTCTCGATAGACACGCTGCGCAACAAGCCGGTCGTGACAGACTTCACAGACTCGTCAATGGCGGGCACGGGCCTCGCCGTAGAGGCGGAGTTCGCACAGGTGAAGTACGAGAACAGCGACCACGGGGTCTACGAGTACATAAAGCGCACAGCCCTCGCTAATCCGCACGCCCAGATAGCGTTCACCGACCCCACGGGCAAGGAGTACACCTTCATGCGGGCCGTGGACACCGTGCCCGAGATGCCGAAGCCGACGAAGCCGCACCCCATGGGCGTCGCGGTGAACGACATGCTTGAGTTCGCGCACAAGAGTGACAGCAGGAAGGTCTCGTCCTTCCTGATCGACACGTTCGCGCGCGTTACAAGCGGAAAGGTCGGGGAGCTGCGCGAGGCCACCGGGGAAATGCTTGACAAGAGCCCCCGCGGGCTCACGTGGGCAGATGCAGAGGCCCTTGTAGGGGCCATAAAGAAGGCCAAGTGGATGGCTCCAGACGCCAGCGTGATACGCGCCATAGGCGCGGAGCGCATAAAGCTAGCGCTCAAGAACATACTCAACCCGGACTTCATGCACGTAGTGGAGAGGAAGCCCCAGCTGTTCTACGGCGGGGTGCCTTTCATAGTAGAGGCAGCCGTCGCGTACGGCGGCGGCGCAGGTCGGAGGGTCGAGGACGAGTATGAGGGCAACGTGCTGAGGTTCGCCAACAGGGTGCCCCTGCTGTTCGACAGCGGGAGCTGCGCGATAACAGTGGCGGCAAGGAGCGTGCAGTGGAAGCGCTACGGGATAGACCTGGACTCGCAGGCGGTCAGCGTCTTCGTCAACGTGTCGTCCGTGTACATACCATACTCAGGCGTTGGCAAGGAGGCGATAGCACAGGAGGACGAGATAGTGGAGGAGATAAAGCTGGCGCTCATGGACGCGGCGCGCGGGGTGCAGCACTACATACGCGGCAGGCAGCAGATGGGAGCCGAGACGAGCAAGTACAAGACCATAAGCAGATACGCGAAACAGCTCTCGAAGGACGTGAGCACGCTCACCGGGGCGGACCAGCGCGACGTCGAGAAGCGGCGGGAGGAGCTCATAGCCAAGCACTACCCGACGGCCTCGGGCAAGGACGGCAGGGGCGATGGCGGAGACGCCGACGGGGACGGGGACGGCGCAGAGGGCGGCGACGCGGATGAAGAGGGAGAGCAGGAGGGGCAGTAGCCGTACGCTTATTCTATCGTTTCCGGATGGTCTGCATCGACCATGGAGATTATGCCGGATGATATGTACATCTTGAACACCTCGTTGCTCTTCGAGGGAGAGTTGTAGAGGTTGGCGCGGAACTCATCCATGGCGTCGGCGTTCAGGAACGCCAGGTATGTCTTCGAGTTCTTGTACACAGGCACGTTCTTGAACCTGCTCGTCGGCGAGTGTATCACTATGTATGCGCGCTCGCCATGCATCGCGACCACCATGTCCGCCACGGGGCTCGAGTCTATGTCGGTGAAGACGTACGCGTGCGTCACCATGTACAGCCTGAGCTTCTTGAACGTAGCGAGGTACTCGAGGTCGTGGCCGCTCTGCGTCAGCCACGCCTTCGGGGCGTACAGGTCGCCCGATGCGACCACGTCGACGTGCACCGTTAGCTGGTCCAGTATGATCTCTAGGTTGCTGTACGTCAGGTTCACCGGCATGCCGTTGTAGCGTATGTTGTTGGCTATGCCGGCCCTGAGCTCGGACTTGGAGAGCGGCATGTAGCGCCAGTGGTAGTAGAGGTTGAGCTTGTCGAATATCGAGACGAGCTCCTTGGCCTGTATCTTGACCGGCGTGGCCTCGCGCTTCGGCAGGTGCGGCACGTCTATGTAGAACTCGTCGCGGTTCGGGGCCCTCACCAGCGTGACGAGCGCCAGAACTATTATGCCGACTATGCCCAGGATGACGTACTGCCTGTTTATCGTTATCGTGGGCGCTGGGTGCTTCGCCACGTAGCCGAACGTGGTGGAGAGCATGCCTATGCTGAACGTGAGGTTCCCGTAGAGCACTGGCGAGCCCCTGGGCAGCGTGTAGTTTATCGCGCCTCTCTCAATCGTCCCGGAGCTCTTGTACTGGCCGTGGACGCTTATGGTGTAGCCCATTCCGGAGAGCGGCAGGCCCTCCGACTGGATGAAGAACGTGTACCTGTTGGAGGAGTAGTTGGCAGCCGTCAGCGTTATGGATATCGGCGAGACGTTGAAGAACGACGACGCGTAGAGCTGGCCGGAGAAGCCCTGCAACTCTGCTATGTAGGGACCCGGGGGAACGTCCAGGGGCACAGACTTTATGAACGTGAAGTTGCCGTAGGCGTTGAAGTACTGGAGGGGTATCTCCGTCTCTTCTGTCATGTTGATATGGTATATGGTGAGGTGGGGCTGTATGCCCACGGGCGTGGACGAGCCGGTGTCCACCTCCAGGGTGAGCTGGTTGGTGCTGCCGGGGACCACGGTGCCAGGCATCGATATCGAGCCGTTGGAGCTGTACGTCGGCTTTGCGGTGAGCACCACGTACCTGCTCTGCCGCGTGAGGCTGTAGTTGGCGGTGTTGTACACCAGGGCGCGCAGGGTTCCGGTGTCCAGCTTCCTCATCGACGACCGCGAGTATGGGACCGTCGGCGAGGAGAGCAGCACCCCTACGCTGCCCGTGCTGTTCGCGTACGGGTTGAGACTGGTCTGCGACGAGCCGCTCGCGTAGTAAGGCAGCCAGAACATCATCGACGCGGCGCGCGCTATGTCGCGTGCGGCCGAGGCGGCGCTCGGCCACGAGCTGAGGTAGTTGGAGAACGCCACAATCGAGCCGTTGGCTGCGTTGACGTACGTCAGCGGCCCGTACGTCGAGCCCTCCGTGAAGGCGAACGTGGAGTTGTAGAAGCTGAAGCCGCTGGGCGCGCTCGGGGTCGCCGGGCCGGTAAGCAGGTACAGCGGCGCATTCGTGTTTGGCACTATGACGCCCCCGGACAGCAGCACGTTGGTGAAGCCCTGTCCCACGTATATTATGCTGTCGCCCCTGTTCAGAAGGTACTGGAGCAGCGTGACGTTAGTTCCGCTGACGTCGCTGAACATGTACTGCGGCATCAGGCCGTTCAGCATGACAAGCATCGAGTCTCTCGGTAGCGCGGTCAGGTTGGACGGGGAGACGTTCCTCAGGTCACTGGCGCTTGCGACCGCACCGTACGTCTGAAGGTCCTGGCCGAGGTAGCCCGCGATGGACGATGCGTTGTCGCACCCGACGCACGTCGGGTACGGGTCGAGCAGGTACACAGAAACAGGGGGGGGCGACTTCAGCAGCGTCGCATTTATCGTCACGTTGGGTGAGTTGGCGGAAAAGTACGAGAACGAAGCGTACGGTATGTACGACAGGCCGCTCCCGTACTCGAGGAGGTTCTGCCCGGAGAGCGTCGCGCTCAGCGAAGTCGGCGGCGCATGCACAGGCGAAGGAGGCGGCAGCGACGCGAGCGAGCCGCGCAGCGAGATCGCTACGTAACCAAGGACCGCCATCATGACCGCGAAGACGAGCACGATTGCGATTACTATGAGCTTAACGTTCGGCAAGCCAAGCACCCAGCGCTAGAGCGCTACATCTTTATCTGCTCTTCCTCGTTCTTCTTGGTGAACGCCTTCATGAACAGCCTTGTGAGGAGGTTGGGCTGACGCCCCGCGCGCTTCACCACGGAGTAGACCCTCACGTACTTGACGCGCTTGATCACCCTGACGTTGTACTTCATGGTCCATCCCTAGCCCTTGAGCTCTATGTAGCCCATCGACACCATCTTGTTGAGCACCTGCTCGACCCTCGGTGCTGTGAGCCTGTAGGTCTTGGCGAACTCTATCACATCGATGCTGTCGCTGTGCGAGTCTATCCAGTCCGCTATCATCACCATGAGCGACTCGTCAGAGTACGTCTCGAGCGACTCCAGCCTGGACTTCAGCTCCTTGTTCTCGCTGCTGAGCTGCGAGGCCTGCACCGTGAGGTTCTTGTTTGCGGCTATGAGCTCTATGTTCAGGCGCTTTATCTCCCTGTACTCCCCGAACAGCGAGTCGTAGTTGTTGAAGAGCGAGCTGTAGCTCTGCGAGAGCGAGCCCAGCACCTCGTCTATGACAGAATCTGCGTACTGGTATACGCTGGCGACATCCGCGGTGTAGAGGTCTGTTATGAGCGAGAGCACGCTCAGCAGGTTCTTCACTATGTAGAGCCTGCGCATCTTCTCCGAAGAATCGAGCGCTATCGAGTACTGCACTCGTATCTGCTCTGGCGTGAACGTTATTATGAAGAAGAGGAAGGGGTTCTTCTGGATGTCGCGGCTCTCCACAGAGAGCAGCACAAGGCTGTCAGGGTTCTCCTTTATCGAGAACATCTGCAGCGTCTCCAGCCTGCTGGCTATGGCAGAGAAGTTTTGGAGGAGCGAGCCGCTGAGCGTTATCTCTGCTATCTTCGGCTCTATCAGGCCCGTTTCCTCAGCCATTCGATCAGCCTAGCTCTATCTGTTCAGCTTTTTAGCCTTTGCGTGCCCGCGCCTCGCCGCCGCAGGTACGTGCGCCTTCGCGGGGACAGCGAGCGCCGGCATGTAGCTCAGGAGCGAGAGCAGGTACATGAACAGGATTATGGCCGCGCCCGCGGCCACCGCCCCGAGGGAGCGTCCCGCGAACACCAGCAGCCCGGCGAAGATCACGCCTATCACCACATATGATATCTGCTTCCTCACGTAGGAGTCGCGCGACTTCCTGTACCTGACGTAGCACTCCTTGCAGACGACGAGCCTGTACCCCTTCTCGTTGCGCATGACGTTGCGCTTGAACCAGCGTATCGCGTCTATGACGTAGTCCTCGCGGACGTCGAGGCCGTCGGTCTCGTTGCCGCACAGTATGCATCTCGGTCCCGTTGCCATGGCGTCACCCGAACTCGACCGTGGCGTCGTATATGCGCCCCGACTCCGCTATCGTCTTCTGCTCGTCCACCATGTTGAGCACGTCGTTTATCATGACGTCGTTCATGCCCAGGCGCCTCAGTATGTTGGCCGCGTTCGCCCTCGATATGCCGGCCTTCTCCAGCAGCCCCACGAATGCCACAACGTTAATGTGCCTGTGCGCCTTCTCCATCTCGGCCAGCAGCTTCTGGATGGTGGTCTCGCTCGCCTTGTACGCTATGAGGACCCGCCTGAGCTCGGGCCTGCTTATCGAGAACGTGTCCCTGCTTGCCATTCTACGCACCCGGCTCGACTGGCGGCGCCGGCCCTCCGCCAGTCCCCGCGGCCGATATTATCCTAGTTATCAGGAGGTCGTCTATGCTCAGCGTCTTCAGGAACGTGACGATGTCATTTGGCGAGACGCCGTTGGCGGTGAGCATGCGCACGAAGTCCAGCATCCTTACAGTCCTGTTCTGCGCGTCCAACGTCTTGAACATGGCGCCTATCGCGTCTCCGGGCACGTTGTACTCTATGAACTTGTTCTTCAGCTCATCGCCCTCGAACTGATAGTCGCGCTGTATCAGCGCCGCCGACAGCTCCGCCTGCGTGAGCACATCGGACATGTCTATGGTGTACACGTAGAGGGGCTCCTCACCCTTCACCCTGTCAAGCACGAATATCTCGGGGAACCGCAGCGAGGTCTGGAAGGCCATGTCCACGGCGGCCTGACCGACGCCGAACTTGCTGATCTCTGACTTAATGAACTCAGAGAAGTTCAGCGACCCCTGCAGGTAGTTCATGAACTTCTCGAAGCGTATGCGGAGTATGAAGGTGGTGCCGACGTTCGAGAATATCGCCTCGTTTATGTCAGTGGGGTTCTGCGACGCGACTATTAGGCCGAACTGGTACTTGCGGCCCTCGCGCACTATCATCACCGCGTCGCTCTTCTCGTCGCTGGCGACCTTCCACGCCTCGTCGAGGACTACAAGAGTCTTGAGGCCCTTGCCCTCAGACGACCCCTCTATGCGCATGCGCTCCTTCAGGGTCTGGAGTATGAAGAGCGCCGCCAGCGCCCTGAACCGCTCGTCTGGCAGGTTCGCCAGGTCGATGTCGACGAGGCCGGACTCAGCCAGCTTCGCGAGATCTAGGGTGCTCTTCCTGGCGAAGTAGTCCTCGCCCTCTCGCGCGAACTGCCTGAGCCTGTATATCGCGTTCTCCAGCTCGGCAGGATACTGGTACGTGCCCTCTGTGAGCTGCTCCTCCAGTATGGCTATGGCGTCCTTGAGGGTAGGCGCGTCCTTGTCCATCGGCGCCTTCTCCGACACTATGAAGCCAGCGTTTACGTACGATTGCTCTATGGCCTCCTCCGTGAGCCTGCGCTGCTCGGGGTAGTCCCCCAGGTCTGTGAGTATCTCGAACGAAGTTATTATCTGCTTGACGCGGTCGAGCGGCTTCATGCCCGAGAGGTCGAGTATGTTTATGTAGTCGCCTTTCCCCATCGATATTACTGTGCCTCCGCTCTGCTTCACCCACGCCTTGTACTCCGACGCCCAGTCGATTATCACTGCGTTCGTGTTCCATATGTAGCTGGCGCGTATCAGGAACGTCTTGACGAAGTAGCTCTTGCCTGCGCCGGTTATTCCCACCACCGCTATGTGCGGGTTCGTGAGGTTCTAGAACGACCAGCTGAACGGCACCTTGAATATCTTTGTAGTGCCGATGAATATTGCCTTGAGGGGCTCGCTTATGAGCACGTTGGCCGGAGGCTCGGGCGGCCTCGATATGAAGGCTCTCTTGGCTATCTCGTTGCTCATTATGTGCTGGAACTTCAGTAGCGTCATCTCATCACCATACTACGACTGCTGGTCGAACATCTCGGCTATCTCCGCGTACGGCGTCGGAAGCGAGAACCCGTACCTGAAGAGCGTGTACAGTTCGCGCCCCACTATGCGGTTCAGCTGCACGTCCTGGGAGCTCAGCCCTATCTGGAGCTGCTTCACCTGCGTATCGAGAGCGTCGGTCGCCGCCTTCTCCGTCACGCCGATCGCGGTGGTCTCGAGGTACATCAGCGTCGCTATGGGCTTCTCGCCCTGCGAGACCCTGTCCATCTTCGTCTGCAGCATGTTCACCTTGCGCTGCAGGTCGGCGATCGTCATCTCGTTCGCTCCTCCCTGCATCGCCCTGGAAAGCTGGAACTCCTGGAAGGATCGCTTGCCCTCAAGCTCGTCGCGCACCTTCTGCACGTCGAGGCCGCACGACAGCACGTGGAACTTGTACGGGAACTGCATGCTCATTACGGCGCGCTCCAATATCTCGGGCGCCTGCGCGAGTTTGAGTTCGTCGCCCTCCGGGGCGCTCTCCTCCTTGAACGTGTAGGCGAACAGGTTGGCTGTAACGTAGCCCGTCGCGTAGTAGAGGCCGTTTACGTTCTTTATCACGGCGTTCTGCTTCTTGTTTATCAGGTAGTTCTTCGCCGGCTGGAAGGTCATCCCCATCATGGAGGTCACGGCAGGCACGATGATGAAGTCTGACCAGTTCATGCCGAGTATGAATATGAGCGTGAGCGCTATGAGGGCGATGGCTATGTCAGTGTACAGTCCCTTGCCGAGCGACTGGACTAGGACGATAGCGATGACGAGCACTATCAGCGAGAAGACAAGATATATTATGCTCTCCTCGTCCGTCAAATCACCTGCTGCTCAATCCCCTTGCTTATCTGCTCCGTCATCGTTGAGAACGGTATGAGCGCCTCCGGCTCTATGAACTTGAGAAGGTTCTCTCCGGTTATCAGGCTGGGCGAGACCCCGAACGTCGACCCGACGCCGGCCATGAGCTCGCGCGCCCTCTGCTGCGCCGCGCCGACGGCCTCGTACTCCTTGGAGCCGACGGCTGACACGCTCGCGTACGACACCATCTCGAACGAGGTGCTTGTCGAGATGCTGTCGAGCATGTTCCTGAACATCGCTATCTTGCCCTTGACGCGCTCCTGCGCTGCTGGCGTTGCGTTCTTGAGCATGAGGTCCGCCTGCTCGTTCTCTGACGCGCTGATAGTGTCGCGCAGCGTCTGTATGTACGAGTCCTTGTTCATGACGTGCACCTGCGTGGTGAAGCGCACCGGGTCGCGGCTTATGCCGGCCAGCCTGCTCACCTGCCTCGAGAACTCGAGCTTCTCGTCATCTGTCATCTCGGTGGACGACCTGTACACAGGTATTGACACGTAGACCGTCGCCACGAAGTCGTCGCCGCTCTTGCGCAGGACGGCGTCCGCAGTGCTTGATATCCAGTACGCGTTCTCCATACTGAGCACCACGTGCTTCTTGAACTTCAGGATGGGCCCGACCATGTACATGTAGTACCTCGACGCGAACCCTATGGCGTCAAGGAGCAGCGCTACAGCGAGAATGACGATCTTTATGTACGGAGGCAGCGGGGCCTCCGAGGCCACGGCCAGCATTATCACTGATGCTATGAAGAAAGATAAAAGCGTGTAAATCTTGTTCATCTGCTTCCCTTCTCTACCTTCTATTTTATCTTGCACCATGCATTTATTTATTTGCGCGTGCGGATGTGCCCTTTCTCACCCAACCAATAAATACTCATATGAACCCAGCGCGCATCCTGCCACCGGAGCGGCTCGCGCCGCCTATTATGTCGGCCACCTGCACCACGAACGCGTAAGTTACCGCTATTATCAGCGTAGGGTAGAACAGTATCAGGAGCCAGAAGCTGTCCATGGTGGATTCCACGCCGTTTATCTGCGTCACCAGCGGGCTCGACGGGTTCACTGCGCTCGTGTACGCGTTGCCGTTAGTGGCGAACCGGGTGAGCTGGAGCGTCTCGGCGTTGAGCGCCGTGGTCACGCCAGGGGCCGTGAAGTAGTACGCCACCGAGAACAGCGTCGGCATGATCAGGTAGAAACCAAGCGCCAGCGCGATCATCATGCCTCCGAATGCCCTCGTTGGTATTATTGCGCGGAATATTATTCCAGGTATGAGCAGCACGGGTATAGCTGCTACGGAGAAGAACGTTATCAGGAAGTACTCGCCGTAGAGGGCCAGTATGCCATCTGTCATGAAGCTCATCAGCACTGTGGACGGCTCTATCACCAGTATGTCCCAGTACAGCTGCACGGGCCCCAGTATCAGGCCCGATAGCGTCTGACCCAGGTTGCCCGCCACAGGTATCTCGATGCTGACGCCGACGTTGGACAGGTACTGGAACAGATAGTACTTGGTGTACAGCGTGGTGAAGACGTTCTCCGCGGCGCTTATGGTGTTGGTGATGAGGTGTAGCGACGTCGCGTACGGATTGATCGGGCCTATGATCTGCGAGGGTACGAGGCCGAAGACCACCGCGCTCACGTAAAGGAAGAGCCCGACTATTATAGCGCTCGCCACCGCCTCGTACATCTCACCTATGCCGTAGTTGCGTATCCTGTCATTCTTGAAGCCGGTGCCGACAGCGAATATCGATGCGGCTATGAGGAACGCTATGAGCACCACCAGCATCGCTATGGGCAGGTCGCCCTTCCATGCGTTGTAGAGCTGCGCGTTTATCGGGCAGTACCACGGCGCGTCCATGCTGACGTTGTGCGCGAGACCTGGGGGCAGCAGACCGCACTGGTTGGCGGGCGTCACTGGCGTCGCCTGACACGAGAACTGGGAGATAGGGCAGTAGCCCGTGCCGTACGTCAGATACTGGCACGATGCGGGGCAGCTCTTCCCCTCGACGAGGTTGTAGCACACGTTGCACGAGTAGTACTGCGTCGGAGGAGGTGCCGGCGCCAGAACGGTTATCGTACCCGTCGCCGTCTGACCGTTATTAAGATCCTGCACCCTTATGCTGTGCACGCCCGGGCTCTCTGTGCTAGGGAACGTGTAGTACAGGGTCCCGGGCGGGGTCGAGGTCGCAACCACCACGTAATCAACCAATATCTCTACCTTGTGGCTGGGAGGATTGCCGATCGCAGATATCAGGTCGGTGGATCCCTGCTGCACCGTGCCGGACTGGATGGTCAGGGTAGGAGATTGCTGCACGATGCCCGTTGGTGTGCAGGTGTATTCCGGGCACGGCGAAGCGGGCGTTTCCGTGCACGTGGTGCCGGACTGGCAGAGGCTGGGGTCCGCTACGGGGCAATTCTGGAAGGGCGTTATTCTGCTGCATGAGGTCTGGCTGCCGCCGTGCGGTATGAACTGCACCTGGGTGCCGGAATTGCCCACGGATACAGCTTCCGCGTGCTGCGCAGCGAGAGAGACCAGCACCAGCATGGCTAGCGCGGCCAGTGCATACGCGGCGGCCCTCCGCGACGCCAGATGCGATGCGGATGTGTGCATTCTGTTCATACCAATCCCGACATCATCGACATGAAGTCTATCCTCTCCCCGATAGCCTTTGAAAAGTCAACTATAAATGCGTCTAGTATTATGAAGTTCAGGAACGGGACGAACGTGAGGCCCGTTACCACGTACCCAATCCTTAGTATGAAGCCCGTCGAGTATGCAGGCAGGCCGCCTCCTATGGCCATGCTCACGAGGATTCCGATCGCGTTGGTCAGGTCCGCGCCGATGTTTGGCGAGGCTGCCTGCGTGGCCACGAAGCCGTACGTTATGCTTATCAGCAGAGGATAGACCAGGCCAAGGCCTATGCCAAGGGCTATCATCGCGCCGCCGAAGGTGCGCATGAAGCCGAACGTCCTGGCCACTATGCCCATCGTGGTGAACAGCGACAGGAACAGGAGGGAGCTGGCGAGTAGTATCAGCTGCACCTGGTTGAGTATGAGCATCGTGAGCAAGGCAGACATGCCGAGGCCCACCATGCTCGCGATCCCGCCGGGAAATATGCTGGGGAGGGTCGATTCCGCGGATATGCCAGGGGCGCCGGGCATGTTGAACTCGAAAGATGCGCCGGGCGACAGCGACAGGAAGAAGCCGAGGTAGACGGCGATGCCGAAGTAGCCGTATGCGTAGCTGGTGAACGTGCCAAGGTCGCACGATGACAGGTTGAAGAGCGTGTTTATGTCCTGGGCGTGGCATGGGCCCGGCAGCAGGCCCAGGTCGCTATAGGCTCCCTGCGGCGACAGGAAGAACATGTACGAGAACGATGCGAATATCAGCAGCAGTATTATCGAGAGCAGCGCCTCGTATATCTGGACCCGCGCCCATGCCCTGGCGTTCTGGCTCGCTGTCACGCCAGCGAGGGCGTACACCATCGCCGCGACCGTTATGACGAGCAGCGTAGCTATGAGCGCGATGGAGAACCAGTTCATCGGGTTGAGGGGCAGGCTGGACTTCGGCGGCGTCACTGGAGTTATTTGCGGTCCGACGGTCAGCGTGGCGCTCGTCGAGAGGCCGCTGACGGTGTCGGTGGCCGTTATCTGGTATGCGGTATTGGGGTTGTATTTGAGCGTGTTGAACTTGTACGTCACTATAGGGCGGCCGGACGCGACCGGCGAGCCGTCCACCAGTATCTCGGTGTTGTCGTTGCTGGAGCTCCCCTCGGCGCTTATGGTGGCGCTCTGCCCGTAGGCGACGGTGCTTGGCATGGACAGTATGGGATTCGGTGGCGGGAGCGGCTGCTGGGAGTTGTAGGCTATCAGGTTGACCGAGTTTGACGTGTCAGTGGTTATGTCGTTTGAAAAGATCAGGTAGTTGCCTGGCGTGTTGACTTGAGCGGTGAAGTACACCCCGCTGATGGCGTTGCCCACCTCGATCGCAGGTGAGCAGGAGGTAGAGGAGGGCGGCCACGGGGGAGTGATCCACAGCTCGACATCGGCTGAAGACGGGGACGGTATGGCGTTGGCCTCGATTACCACAAAGTTACCTGTTGTGATCGGGTTGGGGTACACGATCAGTGCAGGGGGAGGCGGCGGCTGGACCGTTATGACTGCGTTGCTTGAGGAGACCGTCTTTCCGGTCGCGTCGGTTACCTTGAGGAAATAGGGGAATGTGCCGCCTACCGTGCCGCTCGTGGTGCTGTACGTGGCTGACGTCTGGCTGGAAACGGGAGATGGGGTGCCGCTGGTGTAGTTGTACCACGCATATGTGTAGGGCGTTGTTCCACCGCTCACCAAGCTGCTGATCGAGAACTTCTCTGACGTGTGCAGGCCCTGCGAGGCGGGTGATACCGTGACTGATAGCGGGGGCGTTGGCTTTATTGATATAGAAGTGGTCTGCCTGATGGATGTCGTTCCGCTTTGGGGATTTTGTATGCAGCCGTATATAGAGGTGCACTTGCCAACGCCTGGAAGCTCTTTGCAGTGATAGCCCAATGGGCAGGTGCCGTATATAGGGCAGCCGTTCCTCCCCGTGGCGCCGCACGTGTACGACGAACCTATGGAGGCCTGGACCTGCGCTATCGGCGACAGTATAGCGTTAGACGGCTGCGCGGCAGCGGACGACGCCGTAGGCGCGGTCTGCGGCGCGTTGAGTGCCATCACCAGCAGGAACGCTATCGAGGCCAGTATGAGCGTTGCCGCGACCGTCTCGTGCGCGGTCCTCTTTCCTGCTCTGTCGCGGTTCATATCACTCCCTTCAACGTGTTCTTGGACGACAGGCTCGGCGCCCCGAGGAAGTCGCCGACGCTCTCCATGAAGTCGAACGACACTATCAGCGATAGTATCAGCGAGAATATGACGTACAGCGCTGGCGCTATGACGCCCGAGACGAAGCCCTCGATTATCGTGGTGGCTGCCGACGAAGATAGTATGCTAACCAGCTCTGATGGTATTTCCAGTATGTTCAGGGTAAGGAACGGGGAGAGGGCGCTGTTAAGCCCTCCGACAGAGGAGACGGCCGCCAGCGCGGACGTGTTCACCGAGAGCGAGTAGTGCAGCAGCAGCGGGAACATTATGTAGAACGCGAGGAAGAGCCCCAGGAAGGAGCCGCCGGCGGCGCGCGTCCACGGCAGCGACCGCAGCACCAGCCCGATGTACAGGAATATCGGGAAGACCGCGTATATCAGCGACAGGAAGAACACCAGACACAGCCCCACAGCCACCAGCGCGCCGGCGACGGAGAGCAGGGTGTTGAGCAGCTCGACGATTACCTGGTAGCCCCCGAGCGGGCTGAAGCTGAAGCCGAAGAACGACGGCTCGAAAGACGCTTTGGTGTTTGATATCAGATCCGCTATGTCGTACTGCACGGCTATGTTCACCAGCGGGGTCAGGAGGCCCAGCGACATGCCTGCTAGCTGAGTGCAGTCGCTGTAGAAGATGCCGGTGTTTAGGGCGCCGCCCGATGCGTAGAACAGGCTGGACGTGCTGATTGAGCTCGTGAAAGATATCCCGCCAAGGAACACGAGCGCGATCACCACCGTGATGGCCACCTCTCCCAGCTCGGACTTGCTGAACCGCGTGAGCTTGTCTATCTTGAAAGCGTAGCCGATCGCGAATGCGAAGCCGGCTACAGTGAACATGAGCAGCAGCAGGATGACAACGACTAGGAGCATGCCGTTCAGGGCCGACGCGTTCGAGATCACCGTGGGTGCGCCGGTTATGGCGCTGTTGCAGAGGGCGGCCGTGCCGGCGGCGGAGGTCGAGGGCAGCAGCACCAGCAGCGCCAGCGCTGCCACTACGGACGCAACGCCCCTCATCGCATTCTTGTGCTTCATGAACGTCACTCAGATGAACTTCGCCAGGCCCGCCAGCTGCGTGTCGCCGCCGAGGAGACCCGACAGTCCTATGATGCCCGCGAGCACCACCATTATGTTTATTATCGGGAGGAAGTACGCGGTCACCCCGTCGACGCCGTAGACCTTTAGCAGGTCGAAGAGCGTGGCCAGGGAGTTGTACTCGTTGCAGGACAGGCCGTCGCTGCTCAGCGGATCCGGCGGCGAGGTTATGGACGCGCCGTTGTTGTAGTAGGTGAGTATCGTGGTGACGGGGCTTAAGAAGTAGCCTGCGACCCCGAGCTCGGCGTTGAACAGGTTGCCGTCGCCGGTCTGGCCCTTCGGGGTGCCGGGCCAGCAGCCGTCGTGCTCCGCTATGACCTGGATGTTGGGGAGCACGTAGAAGTTGGTCAGGTACGGCGTGTCGGACGAGGCGCTGGCAGGTATGAACGTCATCGGGTCGGAGAATATCGAGTTGTAGCCGTACGCGGATGGTATGCTGTTGGCCGAGTACGTGTACGCCGGGGAGCCGGCGGGGCTGAAGCCAGTAAGGCTCGCCAGGCCGTTGCCCATCACAAGGTACTCTATCGAGAACAGGGCTGGATAGAACAGCATCGCCCCTACGACGATCGCTATGAGCAGCCCCCCTATCTTCCTCGTGAAGAACGTGGCCCTCAGCACTATGCCGGCGAATAGCATGTACGGCCACGCGTAGAGGAAGACCTCGAGCATGGACAGCTGCGCCACGAACGACTCGTACGCGAGCATCATCAGCGCGCCAAGGCTCGAGAAGCTCTTGTATATCATCTTCAGGCCTGCATACGGGACCACGGAGGTGTGGATTATTAGGTCTGGGGGCGGCTCCGGGAGCGGTGCCAGGCACTGGACGGGCACCATCTCGAAGGCAGCTAGGCAGAAGTCGAGCTGCGGCTTCACGTCCTCAAGGAAGCCCAACCACGCATCAACTAGGAATGCCTGGTTCAGCTGCGTGGCGGTCTGGTTGGTCAGGTTGGCCAGTACCACGCCTGTAGCCGCAAGCGGATAGTCCACCTGCTCTGTAAGAGTGGTTTGCGTGGTCGTTGTGACACTGTCAACAGTCGGGCACAGCCCGCCAGAAGACGAGCTGAGGCCGAAGAGCACCGAGCTTGAGGGGGAGTTCAGCAGCGTGAGCACCGAGTTTGCCTCCAGGCCGTTGCACAGGGAGAGCACGTTTGCCGGGGCGAGGAGCTCGGTCCCGCTCGCTATGGAGAAGAACATCCCCCCCACGGCGACCATAGAGCCAAGTATTATGGCGACCATGACGATCGTAGCTATGAGCTGGTAGAGCTCACCGCTGGCTGAGGCCTTTACGGTGGCGTTGTTGAGCAGCGTGCCCGCCAGGTACCATATGCCTACGACGGCAGCATCAATCAGGAACGCGAGCCCGGCAATCGGCGCAAGCAGCGATTTCGCGGTCCCGTAGGTGGTCACGGCGAGAAACGCTGCGGTAATTGCCGGTATCATCGTAACACCTATAGTGCGCTCCAGAAAGACGCCGCGCCCTCAACGCCAGAGTTGAGCGCCTTCGTGAGCCCCATCGCGAAACCCGCGGTTATGGCTATGTTGACTGCGAACAGCACCACGGCCACGAAGAAGTACTGGCCTACAGCGGTTATTAGCTGCTGAGACTGGCTCAGCATGACCCACGGCAGGAGGCTGCCTGTGTTAGAGTAGAAGCTGCTGCCGAGGAAGCTGCCGACGAGGCTCGTCGGTACCTGTATAGAGCCAACCGTGACGCTGCTAGAGGCGCTAGAGAAGAGCTACGAAGAGAGCGCCGGCAGCTGGTACGCGGAGGACATGCAGTTGGTGCAGCCATAAGCTGGGTTCGCGCTGCTGAATATCCAGCTGACGGCGAAGCTGTCGAAAGATATAGCGAGCGGATATATCAGGTAGAGCGCTATGGCTATTGCCAGTACGGAGTTGGAGGCGTTCCTCAGGCCCTGACCGGTGAACGAGAGCGAGCGCATGATTATGGCGACGGGCACGAGCACCACGAATGCGGTGTACTGTATGATGGGCAGCGCTAGGTACTGTATGAACAGCATGCCTATCGTCATTATCACCATCGGCCCTATTATGGCTAGATAGGTGTCGGCCAGCGTGCCGTATACCATTCCTGCGTCGTAGCCGGAGGTTATGCTCAGCGAAAAGACAGGCGGTTCGATGCCGCCG
>VFSW01006183.1_pt1 | contig 17641 bp, 24 predicted proteins | sample 5358111 | NCBI WGS metagenome assembly VFSW01 (sample SAMN11554181, study PRJNA540505) | mine drainage metagenome | isolation source: sediment from site ElyBrook_90M | place: USA: Ely Copper Mine, Vershire, VT | collected 2017
ACAACCCCGCCAACCCATATGCCCCTTTGTCGGTTGGGCCCGTTTATGTGAATAACCCAATGAACCTGTCCGCGGGGGGCCTTTGGCCGCCCGCGTTTTCCCTTTATATATGGCGTGGTACAGTCGCGCCGGAGAGCTTCGGCTCTGAACCTCAAAGAAGGAGACGACCCATGGCTTTCACCTGCGTGGAAGTACCTGACCATATCGCTATTGAACAGAGCGTGGATACACATGCGCATCTGCGCAATGCTCTCGCTGATGGCGATGGCCGTATGGAGATGAACATGCGCCGTGTGGTCAACCACCACGGCGTTATCTTCCATATCGGAAACGGTGTGCCCGCGATTCTGGACCAAGCATCGGCCGATCGGGAACTCGCGAAGGCGCGTTCGTGCCTCGAATGGGACGAGAAACTCGATATCTATGCCGTACCGCTCGTGCGGGACGATACGGTGCCCAAGATGATTATCGACACACGCCTCACGAGTCCGCGTACCGTACGGAGCTGGAAAGCATTTCTGAGCGGCGTGAGCAACGACGGCGGCAACAGCGTGAGCGACTTCAAGAAGCTCGACGCTACCCTGCGGGCATTCTATGAGCCTGTCGCAGATTCCGACGAAGCAGTCCTCGACGTTCATGCTGAGCGTAAGTTCGACCGGAGCGGGCGCCGTCTCCCGATGAAGGAGCGCGAATGGTATGCCATCAGAACTGATATAGCGGAACTACTCGAGGCGCACCCGCGCCTCACCGTCGTCATCAAGCATGTGTCCGACCGCCGGACGCTCAAGCAAATCGCGAAGTGGCGTAAGGAGGGCCGGCCTCTGTTGGCCTATTTACAAGGACGAAGCGTCCATGCAGGCGCTTCGCAAGGCAGTCCTCTCGGGTGCCGACTGGATCATGATGGGACTCGACTGGGCCTGTCATAACGACGATTCGAGCCAGCCGTCTCGCGTGAAGGTTAACAACGATGGTATCGTCGTCGGCGGGGTGACCATCCTACCGGCTGTCGCGAAATGTCTGGTCATAGACCTCTTCGCGGAAGCAGGACGTGTCGACTATATCAACAACTACATCTCGCGGACCGCTCGGCGTGTCTACGGCTTGCCTGCGGCGCGCCAGATGGACCGGTACGATCGTATACCTTGGACGGTCCCCTTCACCATCGAGGGAGCAGGTCCAGACGGTACGGTCATCCACGCGAAACCCTTCATGCGCGGAGCAACCATGAATTGGAAAATCTATGTACCTTCCGATATGTGAGGGCACGACCCCGACGCTTGCGCGTCGGGGTTTCTTCTTTTGTGCGCCCGGCAGGGTACGATCCTGCAGCCGTCGAGGTATAAGCTCGATGCTCCACCAATTGAGCTACGGGCGCTTGTTCATGGAATCACACTGAATGCGTATCCGCAAATTCTGAACGAATATACTCCAAACTCTGAAGAATCATTTCTGTAATATCCCTATTGCCGAACATAATATTGCACGTACCGTGAGCAAATTTTTGCGAATAAGAAAGGCCTGAGCGTTTTGAATCCTTTATGTATGGTTTTCGAAAATTCTCTCTGAGTAAACCAAGGTTGCTTGACCAGTACTTTGTTTCTGTTTCTGCATCCATGTCTCTATAAAGATGGAGCTTAATTCGAAGTTTGTCCTTAGAAACTCCAAGAGATTCAAGCCATCGAATAAAAAAGCAGAGGACAGATGGATCGGTATTAGATATGGAAGTACAGGTAGGGGTGGTCTTGGTACCCTCTCCCCAGTAGAGAAATAGGCCAGCAATAAATACCTCTCGTTTTGAAAGCTTTCCGATACGGGTGGCAGTCTTTCTATATACGTATTCTAGTCTTATATGACGTTTCCTTCGCATCGTCTCACGAAAATTTTCGATTCGCCGTGGACTAAAATCCCGCACCTCTTTCATTCGCGCAGGACTTAACGGTAAATCTTGAAGCCAGAGACTGAGGGAGCTCTTACTTACGTTCAGCGTCGTTTTGATATGACTATACGTAGCGCCTTCTTTCCGCATCTTAATTGCTTGAGCTTTCTTTTCGCGAAGTGCCATATGTGAACTATAGTTCACATATGGCGAACCTCAAAATCCTCCACGGTGCATAAGAGTTGATGTCTGTGTAGGCGAGCCTCATTACGTGTGCATTTCGCACAGAATTTGCTAGGGTGCAGGCAGAACTCATCACGCCTGGTGAGGCGGCCATTGGAGGAACGAACCATGGAAAAAAATTTGCCCGAGCTCAACGAAAATCTAGGCTATTATCTAGCGTCACTCTGGCTATTTCTCACACAACTCTTTATCTATGTGATGAAATCACCAGCAGGGGTCATTCAGTATTTGGCCCAAGGCCAGGAGAATTCATCTCGGAGGAGATTAGCAGAATTCAAGTGGTTTTGTGCATTCATGATCGCACTTCTCTACACCACCCTTGCGTTCATTGTCTTCGACTTGGTGAGCAACCGCACTATCACCAATTCTCTGCTCTTCATTGCTCTTGCTCTCATTGTATTGGTTCTCACCTACTGCAAATTCTGCATTGATATGGATGAGGATGATTGGGATTAACTAGAGCGAACACACAAGAAGCGGCGCACCGAAGGTACACCGCTTTCTCTATACCTCGTTCGAAGCAACACTTCCTGCCACGATTTCGTTCACGATATCGTGCCCCGGTTCTTCTCGCTTCTTTGGCGTTATGCCGTTGGCGATAAGTACCTTTTCAAAGTCTTCGCGTTCAAGCGTCTCAACCTCGACGAGCGTGTTTGCTATCGCATCAAGCGCCCCGCGGTGCTTCTCAAGCACCTCTCGCGCCCGCACCCGTGCTTCCTCGATGATGCGAATGACTTCAGCATCTATTTTTGCGGCGATATCTGGTGAGTAGGCTTCGTGCCCAAGTCCGCGATCAGCAGAAAATGCCACAGGACCAATCACGTCTGACATACCGTAGCGTGCGACCATGTCTTGGGCGAGTGCGGTAATCACCGCGAGGTCATTCGATGGTCCCGTGGTGATGTCGCCATACACCATTTCTTCCGCCACATAGCCGCCGATAGTGGCAGCGATGTCATCAAGAAATTGCTTGCGGCCCTGCATCTTGCGGTCTTCAAACGGAAGTTTGAGGGTGTAGCCTCCCGCGCGTCCGCGACTAATAATGGAAATCTTATGCACGGGGTCAGCATGCGGAAGCACGGAGGAAACGAGGGCATGCCCACCTTCGTGGTACGCCGTGAGTTTCTTTTCCTCTTTCGAGTAGAGGTGACTCTTACGTTCAGGACCGAGCATAACTTTTTCAATGGAGCGCACGAGGTCGTACTGGGTGATTTCTTTACGACTTTCACGTGCTGCGAGAATTGCCCCTTCGTTCATGAGCGAATACAGCTCCGCACCCGAGAAGCCTGGCGTGCGCTCCGCAATCACTTCAAGATTCACATCAGCACCAAAGGGTTTCTTGCGCGCATGCACCGTGAGAATTTCAAGACGGTCTTTGCGGTCAGGAAGGTCAATGGTGACGCGGCGGTCAAAGCGCCCAGGACGAAGAAGCGCTGGGTCGAGCACATCAGGGCGATTGGTGGCCGCCATCACGATAACTTTTTCAGTCGGGTCAAAGCCATCCATCTCCACAAGGATTTGGTTGAGCGTCTGCTCTCGTTCGTCGTTACCACCTCCCACCCCGGTACCGCGGACCCGTCCCACGGCATCGATTTCGTCCACGAAAATAATGGAAGGTGCGGTACGCTTCGCCATGGCAAAAAGGTCGCGCACGCGCGACGCTCCCACGCCCACAAACATCTCCACAAACTCCGAACCAGAAATGGAGAAGAACGGTACGCCCGCTTCGCCGGCGACCGCACGCGCGAGCAGGGTCTTACCGGTTCCTGGCGCGCCCATGAGCAGAATGCCTTTCGGAATACGCGCGCCGATGTCGAGGAATTTCTTTGGACTTTTGAGGAAGTCGACAATTTCAAGAAGCTCTTCTTTTGCTTCTTTTGCCCCTGCCACGTCCGCAAAGGTAACGCGCTGATTGGTATCAGCTGGGTCTATCATGCGCGCTTTGGATTGTCCAAAGGTGAACGCCTGCATGCCAGCGCCGCGCACCTGGCGCGTGAGAAACCAAAAGAGTACGGCAAGGAAAATAATCGGGAGGACAATCGGCGCAAGTGAGAGGAACCAGAACTTTACCCCCGTCTCTCCTTCTATGGAGATGGCGACCGGTGCAAGCTGCTCGGGAGTAACCCCGTAGCTACCGAGCGTCTCCGTGAGACCCGTACCAGGCTCCTTGGTAGAGGTTTTTTTCGTACCATCAGTATAGGTAAGCGCGAGGTCGTTGCCACTTATTTTGATGACCGTAAGCGTGCCGGCCTTCACGTCGCCAGCGACTTGGGAAAGGGGAATCTGCTTCTTTGCTTCACTCGTCGTGGCAAAAAGTGTGTATGCCGAGACCAGGAGCAAGAATATGAGAATGGTCGAGAGGAGATTGCCCATGAAACCGGGACCGCCGGGGGTGAGCATACCCTTCCCTTTCTTGGTGGACTTTTTTGTGCTTTGCTTAACGGGTTTTTTAGTATTTTCAGTAGGCATATGTAGAGGTTTCTTGAGTAGAGAGACTATACGATACAACATGAGAAAACCCTAAAGGAGCGAGCGTTTTAAAGAGAAACTTGCTACCTTTTATATATGTCGGCAACGCTGATAGAAAATAAGAAAGTCCGGCTGCGTTTTAGCGTACTGGAGACGTACTCGGCCGGCCTTGAGCTCTCGGGCTCTGAGGTTAAGGCGCTACGCGCCAAACAAGGCTCTCTGGAGGGTTCTCGTATTCTCATACGGGGCGGTGAAGCATACCTGGTGGGTGCGACGATTCCTCCCTACCAGGCCGCCAACACCCCGGAAACCTACGAGGCTGAAAAACCCCGCCGTCTGCTTCTTAACAAAAAAGAGATTGCCGAAATAGCGGATGTAGAATCAAAAAAAGGCTTGACAGTAGTGCCTTTAGAGGTGTATAATGCTGGTCGCTACATAAAGCTTCGCCTTGCTACCGTTAAAGGTAAAGGTAAGGAAGACAAGCGAGAAGATATGAAGCGTGCTACCGATATGCGTGAAGCCGAGCGCGATGCGCGCGGCAAACGCTAGCGGGCCAATCGCGGGCTGGACTCCATCTCCTGATAGAGTCCAGCCCGGGGGTGACCGGCTTTGACGGTCTCGTACTTTGAGAGACGTGCGACGCGGTGGATGGTTGCCGACCACCTAAATAACGCAACCAAAATACTTGCAAACAAAACTGTTGCAAGCGTAAAGTCCCCATACTTCGGTAGCAAGGACTTTGCGTTCGCTTTCGCGTAAAAGCTTCGCGCTTTCGCCTCAGCGACGTTCACTCACTCCGGCGTTCGTAGCGGATGAGCTGGGCGGAATCTCCTACGAAATAGGTCCTCGTGTTCCTCCACGTCAGGCTGAAACTTAAGGATTAGGCAGGAGCGTTTTCGTTAGCGTTCCTATTCTTCTGCTGAAACTTCAATGCTAACTACGCGTCGTAGACTCGTCCTCAAGGTGAGATTCGGACCGGAGTTCAACTCTCCGCACCTCCACATGTAGAAAACACCCATGCAGTTTGCATGGGTGTTTTCTTTGTGGGGTGGGAGTGAGACACATTCGTGTCTTCCGTGGGAAGTGAGCTGCTGGAGCGCGCAATAACAACCCACCTTGACCATTCATTCAAGAAATGTATGATATAATCATATTAAATTATAATGCACTTATGGCCACCATCTCCGTTCCCCTTTCTGCAGAACTTGAGCATCGCCTCGATACCCTCGTTGCAAACGGCACCGGTTCAAACCGCGCCGATGTGATGCGTCGTGCGCTTGAAAAACTCGCTGAGGATGAAGCGGTCAATGCGGTACTTCAAGCAGAACGTGAACCCGTTTTGCGAGGAAATCTCGACGACCTACTTAGGAAATTCGATTAGAAACACATGGAGCTCGCATTCAAGCCATCATTCCTTCGTGCATTCAAGAAACTTCCTCTCACACTTCAAGATGAAGTCCGAGAAAAGATAGAGATTTTCAAGAATCCTGATAATCATGAGGCACTCAAGGTACACAAACTGAAGGGTTCCCTTGCCGGTCGCTTGAGTTTCTCGGTTAATTATCGCTATCGCATTATTTTTATGTGGGAAATACAAAGCAATTCAGCGATTCTGCTCACCATAGGCGACCACGCAATCTACGATTAGAGGGCTTTGACCTTTAGACTAACCATTTACACTGCATGAAGTACTCACGAGAGTGGGTATTTCATTGCGTAGCCAGATAATCTTTCAAGCGTATTTTCATTCCTGGCACCGCGTTATCTCTTCCAAGAAATTCTGCAGGTGTGATGAATTCATATCGTTGACCTTCCCCTAGAACGATTTTCTCTACTTCTTCTTGCGTAAGGTGTACAACGAAAAAATAACTCGTTTGACTGGCGTCATGGACTGCAGGATAGGTCTTCTTCCACAACAACCTCCTAGCGGTAAAGGTAAGGTGGATTTCCTCTTGGAGTTCCCGTAACGCACAGGCTTCCGGCGTTTCCTCACCTTCGCGTCCTCCTCCAAAAAAATCCCAGTGATTGGGAAAATGAATATCTGGCCTATTGTCTCGTAAGAACGTAAGAACTTTATCGCTAGAAAAAAGCGCAACCTTTGAGCCAGTAAAATCTTCCATATGTATTGCTCACGTACCACGAACTCTCCCTCTGCCAATTTCAACACTTCCATGTCCTTGTCTCCATACTCTTCTAGCTCCAAGGTCACCTTCTCCCAGTCTATATTGGGCGCGTTGTAATCAGAGCCATAATGGACAAGAGCTTTTATCGGCAAAATGCCTAGTCCCTGACAGATCTCTAGATCATCGAGGCTGTAGTAATACGTTGCTAAAAAATTCACTCCTGCTGACGTACCTGCAACCGTTTTATCTTCTAATTCCACTTCCCAGCCCGGACACTCCTCGAGTCTTCTCATCAACTGCTTCGTTCGCCCTCCACGGAAATACACCACGTCGGTGTTTCGTACCTGTTCAATGAATGTGGACGATTTTGCAAGCTCAAGAATAAACTTTCGATCTCGAATCATTGAACCGAAGTAGATCTTATCGTTCTCGAAAACTTCTTGCCATGTCTCTTCTGGTCGAGCGAATAAGCAAATAAGAATACGAATTGGCTGATCGAGGCCGTCGATCAATTCATCGACGAATGTCTTTCCTCCATCGTCAGGTTTCGTAGGATACCCACCAATAAGGATATATTTCGTCATACCATTTCTATCGAATACACATCAGTTGCGGGCTCTTCGTACGGGTGCACGTCGCGAATGGCTTTGAGTACTGCCTGCAGTGTATCCGCAGTGCACACCGTCTCGATACGCTCTTCCTCTACCTCTACCGGCTTTCCCACCTCGCCGACATGTGGATTGGAACCTTCACCCGGCTTGAACCGTCCTGTGCCTTTTAGAGTGAACATGCAATGGGCATAGTTTCCGATAACCCCCGCTCCGGCATTACCCATTACTTCCCGCAATCGGTCACCATGCGTCTCCGGAACATACACGACAATTTTGTAGCGCTTCTCCATAGAAATATCTTACTCCAGCGGCGAGCTATACTCTACTCATGATGAAATCCATGAAGCTCTGGCAGTCGGCACTCGTCGCGGGAGTAGGTTCAGTACTTGTAAACCTTGTCCTTTTGTTGGTACTACGTCCCGCGACCGGCGTACCGGCCACGTTTACGACGGTCTCACCAGGGCCCGTGATTATGTGGTTATCAGTGCCTTTATCGGCGCCCTCTCTTAATCCCCTAGGCGTCGCCTCGGTGCGAGGTGACGCCTAGGGGATTATCGTACTGGTTTTGTCGAGCTAGCGGGGGGTTGTACTTGCCTGTATCGTCGTGGTGCTATTTATGGTTGTGTTATTCGTAACTGGGGGCATATAGGTATTATTTTGCGTCGTTGGGGGCGGCATCTCATTCTTTTGGGCTATGAGCCGTGGGACGAGAAAAATAAAGCCGAGCACGACCAGTATAAGGATGAGTAGTCCGATGAGCCATCCGGCTGCGGCGCCTGAATTATTGCCGTCTCCTGGATTATTGATGATGGTTGCCATAGCAGTACGAGTTATTAGAAGGAGTACGGGCGAATGGTACCTAAATGAAAATGACGAAATCATTAAGAGCGGCCTTTTTGCCTTGTAGAAAGGCCATTTCAGTGCTACAATCAGTCAACAAACGCTTTGGCTATTGAACGAATACGAATGAACGGTGAGATAACCGCACGCGAGCTCCGCGTGATTGGCGCCCAGGGAGAAAACCTGGGTGTTATCTCTGTTTCTGAGGCCTTAAAGGCGGCCCAAGCTGCGGGATTGGACCTTATTGAGATATCGCCAAACGCCGTCCCGCCCGTTGCGAAAGTAATGGATTATGGTAAATTTCAGTACGAGCAGAAGAAGAAAGACAGTGCCGCTCGGGCTAAAGCCAAGGTCTCTGAGACCAAGGAAGTCCAGATAAAAGTGGGTACGGGGGAGAACGACATGCGCCTCAAGGCCAAAAAGGCCGCAGAGTGGCTCGATGATGGTCATCGTGTGCGTGTTGAACTCTTTCTCAAGGGCCGGTACAAGGGAATGGAAGAAGCCTTCCTTAAGACCCGGCTTGAGAAGTTCATCTTGCTCATCCCGTATGCGTATCGCATCGCAGACCCGGTCGTGCGGAGCCCCAAGGGGTTTGCCGGTATCCTCGAGCGTGATCCGAAGGGACCCGTGAAGAAAGTCGAAACGAAAAAACATGAAAACGAACAAGTCATTTAGTAAGCGCATTCGGGTGACCCGCACGGGCAAACTTGTCGTACGCAAATCGGGCCAGGACCATTTCAATGCAAAAGAGCGGGGCCGCACGAAAGGGGTGAAGAAGCGTGCCCAGCAGATGCCTATGACCGCGCGTCAGAAGCGTAATTTCCTTTCGGGAGTATAAAACTTTAAGTAATCACGTATGGCACGAGTAAAAGGAGGAGTAAATTCAGCAAAACGCCGTCGCAACATCTTGACGCGTGCCAAGGGCTATCGCCATGGTCGCTCTACCAAGGTGCGCTTGGCCAAGGAGTCGCTGGTACACGCCGGCAAGAACGCCTTCAATCACCGCAAGGACAAGAAGGGTGATTACCGTTCGCTCTGGATTATTCGCTTGAATGCCGCTATCCGTGAGTGTGGCCACAAGTCCTACTCCACCTTCATTGCGGCTCTCAAGAAGAAGGAAATTGGTCTCGACCGTAAGGTGCTTTCGGAGTTCGCAAGTAAGCATCCAGAGATTTTCAAACGCATCGCAGACAAGGTCGGGTCATAATCCCTCCCTTCAGGTTCCCACGTACAAGCCCCTGCACATGCGGGGCTTGTACTATTCAATAATTACACCTGCTTCAATTACTTTGCGAAGAGGACGGAGCCCACGACAACGGACTTAGGAACCACTGTGGGGTAGTAAAACTGATTATCTTCCACGGTGATGTATTCTTCTTCCCCCGCCGGCAACGTGGCTTTTGCGGTGGTGGTGGCAATGCCATGATACGGAACTTCCTTGCCATCAACGGTAAGTACTCCAGCCGTAATAGCGACGGTCTCTCCTGGCAACCCAACAATGCGTCCAATCTGAAGTGAGCCGTCAGAGGCCTTGAAGATAAGTACATCCCCGCGCTTGTAGTGTGTATAGATTTTCTGAACGAGAACTTCAGTGCCTTCTTTGTAGGTAGGCGCCATCCCCACATCGCTAATGACAAACGGTTCGACAGCATAGGTCCGCAAGGCAACCAAGCTACCGATGATGAGTCCCCATGAAATAATAGTGACCAACGCAGCCAGAGTGAAGCTCCGCTTCCAGGGCAATTTTACTTCTTCTCGTATGAAGTACGCGAGCGCCGTAAGCGTAAAGGCTATTTCAATACCTCCAAAAATAAGAAGTAGCGGATACACACCCGTAGATGCTGGAGGCGTGCCGAATCCCGCAGACCGAAAGAAGCCGAGTACTATACCGACGATAAAAGAGATGAAGAAACTGAGCAGAACTATCCTCACTGCTTTTGAGAAGCGTAATCGGGCACTGAAAAATCTTCCAAACCCGAGAAGTAGTAGTGTTTGCAGAACGAATGCGACGGTAGCACCACTCAAAATAAGCCCGATATTCATAGGTGGTCAGTATACCAAGAATGAAAAAATAAAAGTGGGCGGCACCTTTATTTTATTTAGATTTTCTCGACAACGACCGCTGTGCCGTAAGCAAGCACCTCAGTGATACCTTCTCCTATTTCGGTTGCGTCGTACCGCATGGCGATAATCGCGTTTGCGCCCTTCTCTGCCGCATGCTCAAGCAAACGCTCGAATGCCTGCTCCCGTGCCTGCTCACAGAGCTTTTCGTAGAGCGTGATATTGCCCCCGAGAATGGTCTGGAGAGAGGCACCAATAGAGCCCACAATGGAGCGCGAGCGCACCACAATCCCTCGTACAATACCGATATTCTTTACTACCCGATACCCGGGAAGCTCAAGCGTGCTGGAAACCATGTGGTGTTCAAGTGTCATAGGTCTTTAGTGTATCAAATACGCTTTGCACCGGACTTGGTAACCTCCCAGGTCTGGCCCTGGGAAGGAACGATGGCGTTACCACCCAGGTAGTCATGAATACGCTGCGCGAGGAAACGTTCACTCTCGGGCTCTCCTATGGCCGCGAAAATGGTCTTAGCGTGCGGCAGACAGCTCTCCGCAAACCGCAAAAGTTCGTCGCGGTCAGCGTGTGCGGACCACGCCGACAGAGTCTCTACCTTGGCTCGTACACGAATATCACGTCCATCAAGCCGCACGTTTGGGGCATGCTCCTGGAGCATGCGCCCGGGGCTTCCTGGCGCCTGGTAGCCCACTATGAGGAGTGTGGTGGTCGCATCCCCTAGATAGAGCTGCTCCCACCGCCCAATGCGCCCACCGTGGCTCATGCCAGCGCCCGCGATGATGAGCTTCGGGTTTGGCTTTGCTTCAATGGTCGCGGAATCGTCGCGCGACTCGGTCATTTCAAGAAACGGGAAGCGGAAAATACTTTTCTCGTCGAGGAGTTCTTTTTTTGCTGCCGCATTGAAATACTCATCGCCCCACTTTTCGTACACGCGCGTAGCCGCGATAGCCAGGGGCGAATCGAGATACACCGGGATTTTCGGAAGCTCGCCAGACGCCATCAGATTACTGATTTCGTAGAGCATGAGCTGGCTGCGCTCGAGCGAGAAGGCGGGCATGAGGATGACCCCGCCGCGCTCTATCGCGCGCTTCAGCGTATCGCGCAGCTCGGGAACCCGGTTCTCAAGAGAGGGGTGGGCGCGGTCGCCGTATACGCTCTCCATGACGATGGCGTCGGCGTCCGTGACGGGCTCCCAACTATCGAGGTACGGGGACGGATTCCCGATATCGCCAGTAACAGCCACTGACGCACCACCCTCCTCCTGCACCCGCACACTCGCAGAGCCCAAAATATGGCCGGTATTGCGCAGGAGTATGGAGAGGCCTGGTGCCACTTCTTTTTCTTTGTGATAGTCCAGTGCCTCGACCCGGCCCATGAAAGCCCGTACGTCGTCTTCGTCGTACATGGGCTTGAAGCCGAGTTTTGCTGCCTCCTGAGAAAGGATACCCATACTGTCATAGAGCATGACGTCCATGAGGTCCCTGGTGGGTGGCGTACAGTACACCTTGCCTTTGAAGCCCTCTCGCATGAGTTTAGGGCACCGGCCGATATGGTCGAGGTGGGCGTGTGTGATCACCAGCGCGTCGATAGAGGGGACGTCGTAGGGGAAAGGCGCATACATCTCCTCTTGCGCCACATCCCTCCCCTGCTCAAGCCCACAGTCCACGAGTATTTTTCCTTTCTCACCCTCAATAAGAAAATTTGAGCCCGTCACCTTTCCTGCGCCGCCCGCGAACGTTATCTTCAACATTATTCAAATCTAGCACGAGAAAATCCGGCTTCTGCCGGATGTTCTCGTAGACCATCCCCGTGTGGCAACTGTTTGATGCCACGTGGGTGTCCGCATCGTGTCTGTTCTGAACCCAGTACCAGTTTCTCCAAATGAGTCTTATGGAAATTCAGTTAATGGCTATACAACTGTTTTCATGCCACACACGGTCGCTCTGAAAAAACTGGTGCTGGGCTCATGCTGGCACGTGGATATTGGACTCCCGAAAATTGAGCAAGTTGCGTTTTTGGGAATGGCCTACGCTCATTATACCTTTCTGATTAGAGATGCAAAAAACCGCCCTTTCGGGCGGCTTTTTGTTATTCCATAATCCCATCCAAATTAATGTCGTAGAGAATCTCGTCGGCTATCAGCCGATAACTAATCAGTTCCTCGGGAGTGAACCACAGCGCGATTTCTGCCTCGCCATTTTCTGGCGTATCGGAGCAGTGGATGAGGTTGCGCACGGCGCGATCATCGATAGCAGCTATGTTGTACGTATCAATGGTGAGGTCACCGCGAATAGTACCGATATCGGCGGTTGCAGGCTCCGTAACCCCCGTAATTTTGGTCACGACGTTCACCGCAGCATTTCCCTCCCATGCCATCATCACGACCGGACCTGAGGTCATAAACTTTTCAAGCGCGCGGATAATATCTTTACCGTACTCAATCGGTTCCTTTTCAGCAGAGAGGCCAGCAGCAGCGCGGTCCTCAGCAATCTTGCTACCCTTCTTGATAAACCACGCGTCGTCCTTGTTGTAGTGCTTCCAGATACGATCGGAATCGAGCACGGTGAGCTTCAGCCCGATGAGCTTCAAGCCCGTACGCTCGAAACGCTTTATGATGTCGCCGATGAGGCCGCGCTGCACGCCGTCAGGCTTCACAATGACGAAGGTGCGCTCTTTCTTAGGATGTGGAATAGGCATAGTTTTTATGAAAAACCGCCCGAAGGCGCTAATAGACTGAATATACTATAGCGGCTCCAGCCTGTCATTTCCCGTCGTCGCCCGAAACGATAAGCCGCGCATCAAATCCTCCGCGCTCCGCACGCTTTGCCGTCTGGACCGCCTCTACGTCAGCATACTCAGAAAGAGTGCGCAGGGCGGACACTACTTCGAGCACATCCGCGAGCTCCTCTATTGCACCGGCTTGCGAGAATTCTTGTGCCTCTTCCAGCAGCTTTTTTACGAGCTCCGTGCGGTATTCCGCATCCGATGCTACGCGTTTTTCATACGAAACCCCTTTTGCGTCGAGAATCTCTGGTATCCCATCGCGCACCAGTTTTTCGTAACGAGCCATGTTATCTCTCTGAAGGTCGACGCGTAAGCACGAGCGGCTCGTCCTTAGTTACCAGAATGGTGTGTTCGAAGTGCGCAGAGCGAGAGCCATCACGGGTACGGTAGGTGTAGCCGTCGCGGGCCAGCACCACGGCCGCCTTACCTTCGTTAGCAATTGGCTCAAGCGCAAGCACCATGCCTTCCACAATCTCCTCTCCAGTCCCTGGGTGCCCAAAATTCGCTATATACGGCTCCTCATGAACCGCACCTCCGACGCCATGTCCACCGAGTACCCGTACCACCGCAAAGCCCGTGTCATCAAAGGCAGCTTCGGTGGCGTGTGAAATATCCCCGATGCGATTACCTACGCGGGCCGCGTCTATAGCGCGCTCAAGAGACGCTTGAGTTGCCCGCATAAGGGCATGCGCTACTGGGTCTGTCTTTCCTACCGATACCGTGAGAGCAGAATCCATAACGTAGCCTTCGTGGATAAGACCCAAGTCGAGTGCAACAATATCTCCCTCTTTAAGGAGGCGCGGTTCTTCGTTTGGAATGCCGTGCACCACCTCATCATTGACCGAGACGCAGAGGCTGGCCGGGTACGGGCGCTTGGCACCCTCAGGAGTGTAGTCGAGAAATGCCGGAACATCGCCCCCTTCGGTGATGAGACGAACGGATTCCTTTTCAAGGGTCGCGGTCGATACGCCGGGCGCGACCAATGACGCAAGCGACTCAAGCACGACACCGAGGCGCCTTCCTGCCTCAACGAGCTGCGTTTTTTGTGTCTCAGTCTTGGCTATCATGCGACTCTAATCTTGGTCAGCACGTCAGCTGCTATGTCTTCAGGCGTTTGGGTGCCGTCTATTTCAATAACGAGTCCATGTTCACGGAAATAGTCGAGCGCAGGTTCGGTGTTTTCGGTATATTCTGCAAACCGCGACTGTATTTTATGGTCGTCATCACTATCGGGTCGGTGTTCGGTTTGTCCGCGGGCCATCATGCGCTCTTTTGCCATCGCTTCGGGCACATCGAGGTGCACCACCACCAGGCGGCGTCCGAGCCATGAGAGGATTTCCTTCAGGTGTGCCGCCTGCGTCCGTGTGCGCCCAAAGCCCTCAGCGACAATACCGGTCTCCGGGTCGAGCTCCACAATACCCGACTCAAGCAGATAGTCGGCAAACCAGTCTGGCATGTATTCACCCTTGTCGTAGGCAGCACGTATGCGGTCCCCGAGCGCTCCGGTGGAATCGCGCAGCGTCTTAAACCTATCTCCCGAGGAAAGGCGCACCCAGCCTAGCTTCTCGCCAAGCAACTTCGCTTGGGTACCTTTCCCGCTTCCGGGACGACCTATAAAAAGCACGGTGTTGGGGGTGTCAGGATGCATGTAATGAGATTAGGAACTGAGTACTGATTGTATCAAATCGGCAAATGCGTCTTTTGCTGCCGTAAGTTCACCGTCAGGATTACAAATCACCACGTCAGCCTCTGGCTTGAAGGAGACTTCATCTTCGTAGCGACTTTTACGTTGTGCGAGTTCCTCTTCCGTTATCGGCGCCCGTGCGCGTACACGGCGTTCCAAATCCTCCCAAGACTCCACGTCCACATACACAATGATGCGGTCTTCTTTAGGAATCAAGTCGCAGACCTGACGAACACCCTGTACCTCTATCTCAAGCATGACAAGTTTCCCCGCTTCAAGGGCGGGTACCACCTCGGATTTTGGGGTCCCGTAATAGTTGCCACCATAGGTGGCCGTCTCAAGAAAAAACCCTTCCGCTATTTTTTGTTCGAACTGTTCGCGTGTAAAAAAGTAGTAATCCTTGGTGTCCCTTTCTCCAGGACGCGGGGTGCGGGTGGTCGCCGTTACCGGCATGACCATTTCAGGATGGAGAGCGAGCACGTGAGCTTCAAGCGTACCCTTCCCACTTCCGGTGGGACCCATTACTAAAATTAGTTTTCCCTTTTTCATACAAGAATATGTTTCGACTGTATCACGCAGAGAGCCGGCTGACGCCGGCTCGTCTTAATACTCCCTCAGTGAGATTTGAGCGTCTATTTTCCGAATCAAATCAAGTAAAACGGTGACGGCAATAAGGAGTGCGGTACCGCCCACGAGAATAGTCGAGATGCCGGTCACACCCTGTACGATAAACGGAATGACGGCGATACCGCCGAGGAAGCAGGCACCAGGAAGAGTGACGCGGTTCACTACCTGTGCAATATATTTTTCGGTCTCAATACCCGGACGAACACCCGGCACAAAGGCACCTGACTTCTGAAGATTATCGGCAACGCGGTGAGGTTCAAATGTAATGGAGGTATAGAGGTAGGTAAACATCACGACGAGTACAAAGTACGCAGCACCATAGGCCCAGGGGTTCGCGGAGAAGGCCGCATACCAGGCGCTCGCACCGGCAAGTCCGCTAATACCAAGCATGCCAAGACCATTGATGATGATTTGGGGCAGCAGCAGGAGCGAGAGCGCAAAGAGGATGGGCACCACGCCCGCCTGTAAAAGACGAATGGGGAGATAGGTCGCTGCCCCCCCTTGGGTAGCTGCCCCTCGCACCTGACGCGCGTAGGCAATAGGAATTGAGCGTTCTGCTTCCGACACCATCACGACAAAGAATATGACGACAAGCGCAATAGCAATAAAGCCTACATACGCGGGAATGTTTGCGGCAGAGGCGGTAAAGAGCGCCTGGGAAATACCCGCAGGCAGACCCGACACGATACCAGCGAAAATAATGAGCGAGACACCATTACCGATACCAAACTCAGTAATGAGCTCGCCAATCCACATCAGGAGGAGCGAGCCAGCTGCCACCAAGAGCACGTTCACCATGGTGAAAAACGGCGAGATAGTGGTGAGAATCCCCTGGTTCTGGAGTAAAGAAAGGAACGCAATGCCCTGGAGTATGGCAAGCGGAATAGTGAGCAGACGGCTCCACATGATAAACTTGGTGCGTCCTGCCTCCCCTTCTTCGGTGTAGAGCGCCTTCACCTGAGGAAAGACCACAGTGGCCAGCTGCATGATTATGCTGGCGGTAATGTACGGGCCCACGCCAAGCATCACGATGGAGACACGAGAAAAGCCAGCACCCGAGAAGAGTGAGAGGAGACCGAAGAACTGATTATTCTCGAGGAAGCGCGCAAGCAGCACGCGGTCGATACCAGAAATCGGTATAGCAGCGAGCGCACGAAAGGCAACTAACGCCGCGAGCAGGAAGAGTATGCGGTTACGGAGCGCTGCGTCGCTTACGGCAATACGGAGTTTGTGAAGAAAATTACGAAACATTGGAAAGCAGGGAGCCGCCAGCCTTCTCAATAGCGGCCTTGGCACTGGCAGATGCTACCACACCGGAAACCGAGAGTGACTTAGTGAGGGTGCCGGTACCGAGCAGTTTTACGGAGCGGATGCGACCACCGCGTGAAGTAACCAGACCTTTCTTAGCAAGCGTGACTGGCGTCACGGTGTCCCCTGCTGCAAATGCAGCTTCGAGTGCGGCGAGGTTCACCGGAATGTAGGAGATACGGTTTGGATTGACGGTACGCGAACGATTCATACCATGACCACGAAGTTTTGGAAGCTTCTTGATGAGGTCACGCATTTCAGGACGTTTACGATGACCCGCGCGCGCGTTTTGCCCCTTGGTACCACGTCCTGAGGTCTTTCCGCGCTTACCACCACGACCCACGCGTGTGGAGGTGATACGTGCGGTCTTTGCTTTAAGAGTGTTGAGTTGCATACCCGGTATGATTACTTTGCGCGGTTACGCGTATTGATAATAGACGATTTCTCTGAGCGCGTGGGCTGGAGTTTGAGAATGAAGGTTCGGTTGGTAAGAGTAATCATACTGGGCATACAAAATTACTGGGCGTTTGCTGAGCGGAGTGCTGCCACCGTTGCACGCGCAATGGTGAGCTTATTCTTCGTACGCGTAAGAATTTTAGCCACCACGTTCGTCACGCCGGCGTACTCAAGCACCGTGCGCATAGCAGATCCAGCGACCAGACCGCGACCGGGCGAAGGAATGATAGAAACGATGGAGGAGGCATACTTTACGGACACATCGTGCGGAATGGATTTGTCATCCGTACGGCGGACGGTAATCATGTGCTTCTTGGCGTCGCGCACGGCCTTGTCGATAGCGAGCGCCGTGTCCGCTCCCTTACCGATACCCACGCCCACACGACCCTTCTTGTCGCCAATGACGACCGTCACACTGAAGGAAAAGCGGCGACCACCGGCCATAACACGAGCCACACGACGGACATCGATGGTTGCTTGGTCAACCTCACTACGCTCGCGTGGAGCGCGATCGCGACGAGGGCCGCGATTTCCACCCGGG
>VFSW01006184.1_pt1 | contig 17641 bp, 15 predicted proteins | sample 5358111 | NCBI WGS metagenome assembly VFSW01 (sample SAMN11554181, study PRJNA540505) | mine drainage metagenome | isolation source: sediment from site ElyBrook_90M | place: USA: Ely Copper Mine, Vershire, VT | collected 2017
CGGAATACACGCGGGAATCAACTCGCCGGATGCAGCAGGCAAGAATCGATGAATACGTGCAGAACCTGAGTATGGAAATGCAACGTGGCAATCTGGCGACTACGGCATCTGCAGTGAGTTCTACACAGGATCCAACCGCCGCTGCGGCTTCCCAAGCCAGCGAACAACAACTGCTTGCGAGCCTGCACCAGATTCAAGCTACGGGTCGTATTGTGCTTAGGTTTACTCCCGACAGCAGCGGCATCGACAGCCTGCCCGACATCACGATGGAGAATGGTGACCAATTTATCGTGCCGCCGACTCCAGCCACCGTCAACGTGGTGGGGGCGGTGTACGATCAGAACTCTTTTCTGTTCCGGCCCGGTCGGAAGGCTGGGGGGTACCTGCAACGGGCTGGCGGACCTAACCAGGACTCTGACCGGAAGCATGAGTTCCTCATCCGGGCCGATGGCGAGGTCGTCGGCAGCAACTTAGGAGGAGGACTCTGGAACAACAAGTTTGATAATCTGCGCGTGTATCCAGGCGATACGATCGTGGTCCCGGAGAAGAATCTCAAGCCGTCTTCCATGCGCAACGTCATCCAGTGGTCGCAGATCGTGTCCAACCTGGGTATGGGCTTTGCGTTGATGGGCGTACTTTTATAGCAGGCTATGGAGCGCAGCCCTCGTAGACTGCACGCAGGGATGCGCTCCACTTCACAATCTGTCAGGAATCCGATGACGACCGAAACTCCGCTTTCCAACCCGAATGAGCAGCTTGGAACCCCACCGGCCACACCGGTCGCTGCCTACGGGACAACGGAAGAAGATGAAATCTCTCTGCTCGATCTCATGATCGTTCTTGCGGAGCGGAAGCGCACCATCCTTTGGGTTACAGCAGTCTTTGCTATTCTCGCGGTGATTGTCTCTCTGATTCTGCCCAAGCGCTACACCGCAACCGTTACCCTGCTACCACCGCAGCAGAATACCTCCATGGGCGCCGCGTTGGCTTCCCAGCTTGGGAACCTCGGAGGGATGGCAGCGCTAGCAGGTGGCAGTCTGGGCCTCAAGAACCCCAACGACATGTTCGTCGCCATGCTACAGAGCCGCACGGTTGCGGATGCCATGGTGCAGCACTTCGGCCTGATGCAGGAGTACCATGCACGCTATCTCTCCGATGCTCGCAAGGACTTTGAAGGGCATGCGACCGTGGACGGCAGTAGTAAGGATGGGATGATCCATATCTCCGTCGAGGATGGCAGCCCACAGCGTGCTGCGGAACTTGCCAATGGCTTTGTCGACCAGTTTCGTGACCTATCTCAGCATCTCGCCATCTCGGAAGCTTCTCAACGTAGGCTATTTTTCGAGCAGGAACTCGAGCAGGCGAAGAATAACCTGGCCAACGCCGAAGAGGCACTGAAGCAGACAGAGCAGACCACGGGAGTCATCCAGCCGGACAGCCAGGAGCGCGCCCTGATTGAATCGGCCGCTGCCCTCCGCGCCCAGATCACGGCGAGAGAAGTTCAGATTCAGGGAATGCAGACATACGCAACTGGCGAGAACTCCCAGTTGATCCAGGCACAGCAGGAGTTGGCGGGCCTGCGCGCTCAGTTGGCAAAGCTGGGAGGCTCGGAAGCCACTAGTGGAGATGCTTTCATCGTCCCCAAAGGGCGCGTCCCCGAGGTCGGCATGGAGTACATCCGCAAACTGCGTGACGTGAAGTACTACGAAACAATCTTCGATATCCTCGCGCGGCAGTACGAGGTCGCCAAGCTCGACGAAGCGAAGGAGGGCGCGCTCATTCAGGTTGTAGACCCCGCGATTGCTCCCGATAAGAGATCGTATCCGAAGCGCGTGCTTATCGTGATCGGGTTTACCGCTGTGGGGTTCTCTTTCGGTATTTTCGTCGCCCTGTTTCAGGCTGGCGTCCAACGCCTCAAGGACGATCCGAGGGCGAGCGAGCAGATCCGTCAACTACGAAGTACCCTCTCACTCAAGAGATAAAGGATGCCGTGAGCGAATTGCATGAGTACGTCGCTGTCTGCACGGAGGCTTGTATCGCAGAGGGTGTTGTAAGTAAGTCCCTCCCGGCAGAGTCACGGGCCATACGCGATTCCGGTACACGCCGACGTCTGACTGAAAGCATTTTGTCGCTGTACATGCTACAGGGTCTAAACTATGTCATTCCCATGGCGGTACTACCCTACCTGGTACGCGCTCTGGGAATGGAGATGTATGGCCTCATGGCTTTTGCCCAGTCTTTCGCACAATACTTCGCCGTGCTGACCGATTATGGATTCAACTTCTCTGCGACCCGCTCCATTGCGAAGCGGAGCGGAGATCGTACTTCTGTTTCACGCATATTCTGCTCCGTCTTGCTAATCAAGCTGGTTCTTACGCTTATTGGAGCGCTGATCCTTATTGCCATAGCCAACTCAGTATCGCGATTTCACCATAACAGTGCGTTCTTTTTCGTAGCTTACGTTGCGGTAGTCGGAGGTGTTCTTTTCCCGACTTGGTACTTTCAGGGAATGGAACAGATGCGGTATATCTCCGGCGTCATAGGGATATCTAGGCTGCTCGGCGCAGCCGCTTTATTTACTTTTGTGCACCATCCCACCGATGCTCTCCTTGCCCTTGCGATCCAGTCCGCAGCACCATTGGTTGGCGGCATAGCGGGGCTATGGATTGCATTTCGGAGATTTCACCTACGTTTTACATGGCCGAACTCAGCCGACCTGCGGTCCGCGCTGGTGGAAGGGTGGCATCTATTTGTCTCGACGGCGGCCGTGAGCCTTTACACTAATACAAATGTGTTTCTTGTAGGACTACTTGCCGGAAATGTCCAGGCAGGCTATTTCAGCATAGCGGAGAAGTTGATCCGTGCGATGCAGGGCCTCATCAATCCGATTGGCCAAGCTGTTTTCCCACATGTGAACGCGCTGGTAGCTCGCTCCCGCAACCTCGCCGTTCGCTTTGCCTCCCGTATGCTGCTACTGACGGGTTCCTTCACACTACTATTATCTTGCCTCCTCCTCTTATGCGCCCGGCCCATAGCGTTGCTTTGTTTTGGCCACGCAGCAACCGCGAGCGTCCCAATTATTCGCTGGATCGCACTCTTGCCCTTCCTTGTGGCAGTAAGCAATGTGCTGGGGGTTCAGATCATGATCCCTTTAGGCCTAGATAAGCAGTTTAGCAGGATACTGATCGTTGCAGGGTTGATTAACGTTTCCCTTGCTTTACCTCTCATTCACAGGTTTGCAGCACAGGGCGCAGGTGCCTCTGTGCTTTTCACAGAGATCATTGTCACAATCTCTATGATTTTCGTTTTGCGACATCACAACATTCCGGTTTATGCGTGGGAGAAACTGTCAACATGAAGATTGATGTTCTTGTGGTGGGGGCTGGATTCGCGGGCAGCGTGATCGCGGAACGTTGCGCCTCAGCAGGCAGAAAAGTGCTGGTCATTGATAAGCGCGAACACATCGGCGGCAACGCCTTCGACGAACTGGACGGTCACGGTGTTTTGGTGCATCGCTATGGGCCACATATTTTCCATACCAATGCCTCGTCGGTGTCTGATTACCTATCGGCCTTCACCGATTGGATTCCTTACGAACACCGTGTCCTGGCGAAGTATGGCACTGAACTCTTCCCTATTCCCATCAATAGGACCACTGTGAACAAGCTTTATGGCACCTCGCTGGACGAGGCGGGAGTAATCCAGTTCTTTGAACGGGTTCGCGAACCCCGCAATCCCATCCGGACCAGCGAGGACGTGGTCCTGGCCAGTGTCGGCCGCGATCTTTGCGATAAGTTCTTTCGTGGGTACACTCGAAAGCAGTGGGGGCTAGATCTTTCGGAATTGAATGCGAGCGTTGCATCGCGTATCCCCGTTCGCACCAATACCGATGACCGCTATTTTACCGACTCCTTCCAGAAAATGCCGTCGGAAGGATACTCGAAAATGTTCGCGCGACTGCTCGATAATCCTAATATTCGCATTGAACTTAATACGGACTTTCGTGCATTCCGCAGGCACTCTAAGTGGAATTGGCTTTTTTACACCGGACCAATTGACGAGTATTACGAGTTTTGCTTGGGCACTTTACCCTACCGTTCGCTGCGGTTTGTGCATCAGCATCTTCCCGGGTTAGATCAGTTCCAGCCGGTTGGGACCGTTAATTACCCAAACGATCAGGAATATACACGGGTAACTGAATTCAGGCATCTGACCGGCCAGAAGCACAGCGGAACATCTATCGTGCGCGAATACGCTGGAGATGAGGGTGAGCCGTACTACCCAGTGCCGAGACCAGAAAACCAAGAGTTATATCAGAGGTACAGCGCGCTGAGCGCCAGCGAGCGGAATGTATTCTTTGTCGGACGGTTAGCCCAATACCGGTACTACAATATGGATCAGGTTGTGGCCGCCGCATTGAGAAGATGCGACCAATTGCTGAATGCCAATAGCAAGGCGTTTGCTTTGGCAGAGCGCCGCTAAGAGGAGTATCGTGGCAAGAATTAACTTTATTGTTCCAGTGATTTCGCCCCACACATACTCCGGTGGAATCTGGTGCATTTTTGAATATGCTCACGGTCTCGTGGAACGGGGACATGAGGTCTCAATCATCCCGATCCTCCCATCAGCCATTCCTCAGTGGTTTCCGCAGAAGTACGGAACACTTGTTACCACGGCTAGAAGTGAAAGGATTTCTGGTGCACTAGCCTCATCAGGGCGCCTCATTACGGCTTTAGTAAGTAGAACTGGGTGGAAGGTGCACTTGCGACAGACTGTCGAGAATCTTATGCTTGTGGCCCCGCAGGTCTTCCCCCAAGAGGTTCAGTTCGGATTGGCTGAAGCATACTTGCCCACCATTGCTCCTCTGGCCGACATCAATGTAGCGACAAGCTTTACCACTATTCGGCCAGCGGCACTACTGACCGGGCGCAAATTCTATCTTGGGCAACACTTTGAGCCGTATTTCGCGCAAGAGTCTGATAAGCACGGATATGCGCTCGCTGTTGCCAAGCAAAGCTATCAGCTTGGTTTCGAAATGATCGCAAATTCGACATGGTTGAAAGCAGAGCTTTTCTCAGAGGCTGGCCTCGAACAGGTTCACTTGTGCCCAAATGCGATTGATCACCACACATTTCATGATGCGCCACGTCGATCTTCCGAATCAACAAAAGTTGTGTTGATTAGCTATGGAGGGAGAGATGCAGTCTGGAAGGGATTTCGTGAGATGGCGGAAGCGGTAGCGATCGCGCGATCCAAAACGCCGGATGTCGATATTGAGTGGAGAGTATATGGATCAGCGCTACTTCCACCTGACAACTCGATAGCACCTTTCAAAGCCTTAGGCTTTTTACCGCCTAAGGCCCTCAGCGAGGCGTATCGAGATGCCGATATTTTATTGAGTGCGTCCTGGTATGAAAGCTTCCCATTATTCCCTATTGAGGCCATGGCATCCGGGCTCGCCGTCATCACCACCCAGCCGGGGACGGAGGAATACGCCATCCATGGGCGCACGGCGGAGGTGGTCCAACCCCGTTCCGTGGAGTCGATTGCCGCGGCCATACTCAAGCTTGTCGGCGACCCTGAGTACAGATATCGCCTTGCGTCGGAAGGTAACTGCATCAGCAAGCAATTCACATGGAATCGCTCTGTTGAGAGGTTTGAGTCGATCCTTCTAGGGACTGAATGAACATAAAATGCAATTTCACTTCTTGCTACTATTGGATTTCATCGACATATTGCATAGGTGAGAGCCCTCATTGTGTGCAGAGAGTTTCAATCTATAGATGGCTTCCGAATCTTTGCCGGTCATGTAGCGAATCCATATAAAGAGGTGGCGTGACCATAGATAGGAAAAATACGCCACAGTGCCCGCATGTGCCAGCGGTTTGAAGAGGTTCTTATACAAAAAGTAGACTCGGTTTCGCATGCAATAACGCACAGTGAAATCGGACATACCGCCTGTCAGCGAACTCACTTTATGCCACAGTTGGCAGTTCGGCAAATACTTCATTACGAAACCAGCTTTCATCGCACGGTAGCAATAATCCTCATCCTCTACATAGACAAAATACGCCGCGTCAAGGTAACCAATTTTGCGAAAGACCTCAGCGCGGATCAAAACGCAACAGAATGGTGTAAACTGCACCGTACGAACGGTATCATACTGACCTACTTCCGGCCGACCATACCCGTAATGTTGAGTGCGGTAGCCGAACCAGGGCCGGAAGTACCCACCAGCCGCCCAAATCTTGTTTGGTTCATCATTATAGTAAACTTTTGGCGTGGTCATGTCGCAGGCATGTGTTTCCAGCCCGTCACATAGTTGCTGGAATAAGTTGGGCCCAAAAACTGTGTCATTATTTAAGAGCAGGATAGCGGTGCAACTCTCTTCGAGTGCCGCCTTAATCCCCAAGTTGCTCCCGGCGGCGAACCCAACGTTTTCCCTCCGGACCAGAAGACGCACACGCGGATCGGATATTTCACAAACGCGGTCCCGCGTTCCATCTGTCGAGGCGCTGTCGACGATATAGAGGAGAAAATTCGTCTGCGTCTGGTTCCACACCGAGTCAAGAAACTGTGTCAGTACAGCCGAACTATTGTACGTAACTGTGACCACTCCAATTCGCTGATTACTATTCATTCCTATCCTTTGCACGAGCCCGCAAATCAATGTGCGCCAAGTAAGGGCGAGGGTTCAGGCCTGTACATGCCCAGCCTTTGCCGTATGTACAGAGCTAATGCCCAAGCCATTCAGGACATTAGGGCTCGCTCCGCGTTCTCTTGCAACGTCGTCGTGGGTTTGCGATAAGTGACGTCTAATGGAACACCTAAGTGCCTGTAGCACTGATTGAGAGCGTCGAGGACGGCGTCCAAGGTGAACCGTTCTTCGAATATTCTTCGCGCCGCAAGTCCCATTTGTTCGCACACTTGTCTGCTTAGTAAAAGCTGCTCCAAGGCATCTGCCAGTGCTGAACTATCTCGAGGCGGAACCAGAAGTCCATTTGTCCCGTGCCTTACCACTTCACGACACCCAGGAACATCGGTCGCTACAATTGGGCGCCCCGCCGCACAGGCCTCCACTAACACCTTAGGCAAACCTTCCCTATAGGTGGGCAAGCAAATAATGCTCGCCTTTCTTAACAGCAAAGGAATATCGGTACGATGGCCCAGCCATTGCCCGACGCCTTCTCGTTCCATTGCTCTCAGATCTTCCTCCGTCAAAGATGTCGGATTCCCTTTGTCTACATCCCCAGCAAGCCACAACTCAAAACAATGGCCTCTCTGACGTAGTAATCGAGAAGCTTCAAGCAGTTCGACGATCCCTTTGTTGCGGAGCATCCTCGCTGTGCATAGAATGATGGGGCTCTTACCTCGCCAGGGTTCGGGAATAAAAGCATCGAGGCGCACACCTGCGCCGGGGATGACTATGCTCCGTTCTCGAACTATTGCTCCAGCATCGACAAAATACTTCTGGTCATCGCTATTCTCAAACGTAAGCACTGAATTCTTATTACGGAAGCCATACTTAAGTCCAAGTATTACAGTTGGACGGATTGAACGATATCTTAATTTGTCCTCCGTAAATAGGGTCCCGAGTCCTGTTATTGCACCAAGCACGGCAGGTACTTGATTAATCCGGGCCAGTATCCCTCCGGTTAGGACATTCTTGAGATAGATGAAGTGTACGATGTCGGGCTTTACTTCTCGGAGGGCAGAATTCAGCTCGAAGATGGATCGTGCCTCAGAGAAAGGATGTCGAAGACCCCCAACAGTGTGCAGCGGCATGTACTTCATGCCCGCATCCAACAACTTTTGCGGATCGGCATTGCAATCGGCTGCAACCGAGACCTCCCAGCCAGCCCCTTGAACTGCTGTCGCCATCGGGAAAAAGTGACTATATAGGAAGGCGAGGTTTTTTATTACTAGCAGATATTGCTTGTGCTTCGACGTTTTTGTAGTTTGCGCAGCTTCCATTTAGGATTACCCGTTGATAATGCATTTAGATCGAGTTCGGAGGATTCGCTTTAGCTCTTTCGTACCAGAATTTCGCTGTCCGTGGCGCCATTGACGTGACATCAGAAGCCCTACCCGCAATACACTTAGGCAACTGCTCCGCCAGCGGCCTGTCGAAAGAGCTGCGCAAGGCGAGGGGAAGTAACCTGAATACAATATCTCCTTTCAACGGCTATGCGCCCTTCCATGCCCATCTTGGAGCGAAGGGTTGCATCGATACACAATCCCTGAAGCGCCGTCAGCCACTCGTCAGAATTGTGCGCTAAGTAACCGTTAACACCCTGCTCAACAATTTCCTGGTTGACACCGACCGGCGAAGCAATCACAGGCTTACCGCAAGCCATGTACTGGATTAGCTTGTATCCACATTTCCCACGTTCCCACGGCCCGTCAATCAGCGGCATAATACCAATATCGAAATCTTGAACATCATTCACCTCGGAATCCTCAGACCAGGGGTGGCAATCGACGGCAACTCCAGCCATTGAGAAATGCGCGCCAATAACACGTAGGTGTACTGTGAGGTCCGCTGACAACGCTTTCAGTGCCGGTGCAACAACTTCGAGGTATTTGACTGTCGTGGGTGAGCCGATCCAGCCAACGACAATATGTTGTCGTGCCTGCAGGGCTATTGCATTATAGCGCTCAATATCGACTACGGTCGGAACTATCTGAACGCACCGAGCGCCCGCCGCACGCGCCCTTTCGGCAAGGTATCTGTTTCCACATACAACCAGTGTCGCGTTACGCATGACACAGTCAATTTTGTTAGCAAAGAGCCTCTTGACAGGGTGCCCACTAAGGTCATAGTTATGAAAAACTGCATCGTCATAATCGACAACGTAACGGATGCCTACCATGCTTATGAGTTCTTCAAGCCATGGCGGAAAGCTTGGAAGTAGCTCCTTTTCAATCCACAGCAAATCGAAACTCTTGAGACTCAAGAGTTTAGAAAGGCGTGCTAAGCAGTAGTTTGTGATTTGCGTCCAATGTGCAGGCCGGCGTGAATATAATCGTCGTAGGTAATCATCACCGACTAGAGGTGAAACTTCCACATCTATGTCAAATTCTTTGAGAAATGGAACGTATTGGTAGAAACGTACGCGGCTACTGGCACCCAGTCGCTCGTAACGCGTTAGCGCAAGAACTCTCATGTTATTGTCAATCCACACTGCTCTTTGGACGCGCTCGAAATCACACGCCTAGGGACCGAACGTCCAACGCCATCAAATGGACATGAAGAAGCTCTATATTGATATTACGTCTCTGACTGCACATCCGTAAAGCCCAGAACGGGTGTGCTCCGTGAAACTGAGGGATCTGACCTAATGGGATGGGAATGGTGAAGGACGACAATTATTCTTCTTGAGCGCTTTGCCTCATTCGGTAATGTTACTGAATGATTTCGGTCACTTCTCCATTACACGAACTCCGGAGAATGTAACCCTCGCTAGATTTGGAAGGCAAGTGTGCCCACATCACCCGAATGCGCAGAGCGGCACCTCCGAAGCAAGCAGCCTTTCTCTTTAGGCCGATTGACGAACCTTTTGCCTTAAAAATTCACCATTTTCAGCTTGATTGACTCCAACGGCAGGCGTGTGGTCAACAGCAGGCTTGGCCAGCAGAAAGCGCGCAGACTCAGGCGTCAAGGAATGGGTGGGACGATTCCCAAGCTTAAAGACCGTGTCAGCCAGGATCTTCAAATCGGTTCTGAACTTCGTAGTCTCAATGTAGTTAGCATCCAGACGGCACTTTTCAGGATTCAACACGGTCGTCACATAGTGCTCGACGAACTCAACTGGAACACCTGTCAGCAGCTTTTCCTCGTGGGAAAACTCAATCGTCGCTGCTCCGGTGATTCCGGGGCGACATAACATGCATAGATTTTCATGTTGAGGAATCTTGGGACGAGGGCCGACGAAGCTCATTTCGCCACGGACCACATTGACTAATTGCGGCAATTCATCCAACTTCAGGCGGCGTAGCAGGGCCCCAACTCTGGTCATCCGCGGATCTCCGTGCTTCGTCACGGTGAGACCCCTGTCGGCATGCTTGCTGATAGCCTTCATGGTTCGGAATTTCAAAATGACGAAAGTCTGTTGGTGCAATCCAACTCGCTCTTGGCGGAAAAGCGCGGGTCCTTCGGATGTGATCTTGATCAGACACGCAATCAGCAGGAGCATCGGCGAAAATAAAATCAACGCGGCAATGCCGAAAACCAGATCGAAGCACCGCTTTCTCTTCGACATGCACCATGCGCTGACGTAGCGGGGATGATACATGGACTCTGGTGAATCATTGCCCTGCACGCTTCCATCTGACAGTTTAGATGGACGTGCTTCCACTTCCGGTAAAGAACTCTGTTCGGACTTCGATTTGACCATCAAAACTGCGCACCCCGTTTCGTCGGCTGCTCGGCCGCACAACTCTACTGCCGGAACCACGTTTTGAACTTGCAATATCCCTCAATGGTACATGGTTCTTTGACCCGAACATGTAATGATAGTTGCCAATCCGAATATCGAATTGGGGGAATTCTTCAACCGATAAGACTAAGGCGAGGCGGGTATGGAGGCAAAAATATTTTCATCATCATCATCATCATCCTCGCTGTGGATATTTTCTTGCTGTAAATTTGCCTCGGAATCAATCGGGTTCCGAAAGATCCTTATGAATCATGGTGATAGGCTGACAATCCACTCTTTGCCTAACTTTCATTTCGGCATGATTGCGCCTGACGGTTATATCGGCATCATGGTGAGATTCATGAGGCGTTCCATATTGGGACAAGAATATCAATCAGATAAACCAGGAATCTCGTTGCATTCCTGTACCTCCCCGTGGTCCTCCCATTTGTGTCAGGGATCACCACGGGTGCGCTCGACTAACCGGAAGGGTTACGCCGCACCGTTATGCTGTACACGGTCTTAGCCGGGCGACGATGGCGCGAGCCACGTTAGAATGAGGCATGCAGATATTCAGCACAGGCCTGCCTGATGTGATGCTGGTGCGTTCTCAAAAGCATGGTGATGATCGGGGATGGTTCTCTGAGGCATTCAGCGCACGGGATTTTTCGGCAGCAGGTCTGCCCGATCACTTCGTTCAGGATAATCAATCGTTTTCGCGGCGAGGCGTCCTGCGCGGCCTCCACTATCAACTCGGGGAACCGCAGGGTAAGCTGGTTCGCGTACTGTCAGGTCACATATGGGATGTAGCCGTCGATCTTCGCCCCAACTCGCCGGATTTCGGCAAGTGGGCTGGGGTCCATCTCAAGGGGGAAGCGATCGAGAGCCTGTGGATTCCCGAGGGGTTTGGCCATGGTTTCCTCGTCCTTTCGGAAACCGCCAGCGTGCTCTATAAGACCACCCGCTTCTACTATCCCCCAGGCGAGCGCTGCGTGCGCTGGGATGATCCAACCCTTGGAATTGCCTGGCCCCTCGATGGAATCGGTACGCCAGCGATCTCAGCGAAGGATATGAATGGAAGCCTCTTCGCGGACGCCGAATTGCCTCCGCCCTATGAGCCCGGGTTCGATGATTTGCGGGGACGGCTGACACCCTCGTAAGGCGCACCTCTCAGATAGACTTCGCAGCCAGAACCTCGTCCATTACCCGTGACGTCGAATCCTGCCATGCGGGCATATCAAACCCAAACGTGCGAGCCAACTTCTCGCAGGTCATACGGGAGTTCGTGGGACGTTTCGCAGCAGTCGGGAAGGCACTCGATGGAATGGGAGTCAATGTGGCGAATACCTGCTCGGGACGAGCAATCTGCGCCGTTCGCACGAACTCCGACGCAAAGCCAAACCACGTCGTGAATCCCGAACTGCATGCATGGTAGATTCCGCTGACGGATTGGACAGCCTCGGCGGGATTCACTCTAATCATATGCGCATCCTTCTCGCCTCTGAGAATGCTGTCCACTGCAAGCCGAGCGAGGGTGCGTGACCACGTTGGCGCGCCATACTGGTCGTCGACGATCTTCAACTCGTCGCGCTCGAGCGCCAACTTCAGGATTCGCAGTAGAAAGTTCTCTCCATGCGCGCCATATACCCAGCTTGTCCGAAAGATGAAATGTGCCGCGCCACTCCCTGCAAGCGCCTGCTCGCCGGCGAGTTTTGATGCTCCATAGACCCCGAGCGGCCCGGTCGGATCGTCCTCGCGCCAGGGACGACTTCCATCGCCCGAAAATACATAGTCCGTCGAGAAGTGAATCACGGGCGCCCCTATACGGAGCGCCTCTTCACCGAGGACACCGGGTGCATCCCCGTTGATAGCAAAAGCAGTTTGCGAATCACTTTCAGCTTTATCTACAGCCGTGTACGCTGCGGCGTTCACGATCCAGCGCGGCTTCAACTCCCGCACTGTCGCGCGAATCGCACTAGTGTCAGTCAGATCAAGTTCTGCGCGTGTCACACTGACGACGTTGCCCAGGGCGCGAAGCAGCGTCAGCGCCTCGCAGCCAATCTGGCCATTCGCCCCAATGAGTAGAATAGGACCGTCATCCATGGGTCAGTAAACCGTCTCAGTGAGCAAGAGACGCAGATATTGGCTGTACGAGCTCTTCCCAATCTTATCGGCGAGCGCCTCCAACTGCTCACTGGAGATATACCTGCGTCGGAACGCAATCTCCTCGGGACAGGCCACCTTCAGCCCCTGTCGACGCTCAACCGTCTGGACAAAGTTTGAAGCCTCGAGCAGGGCATCATGCGTTCCCGTATCGAGCCACGCCATTCCTCGCCCGAGCAGTTCCGTGCGCAACTGGCCACGCTCAAGATACCAGCGATTGACATCGGTAATCTCCAGTTCGCCACGCGCAGAGGGCTCCATCTGTTCAGCAATTGAAACAATCTGCGCATCGTAGAAGTAGATGCCCGTAACCGCGTAGCGCGACTTCGGGTTCAGGGGCTTCTCCTCCAGCGAAATGACCTTGCGATCTGCATCGAATTCAACCACGCCGTACCGCTCGGGATCGGTGACCGCGTAGGCGAATACGGTTGCTCCCTCTGCGTGCGAAGTTGCGCCCTGCATCTTCTTGACCAAGTCATGGCCAAAAAAGATATTGTCCCCGAGCGCGAGGCAGCAGCCATCGCCGCTGAGGAACTCCTTGCCAATCAGAAAAGCTTGGGCAATGCCGTCCGGCGAAGGCTGCACCGCATACTGGATACTAATACCCCACTGCTCACCCGAACCCAGAAGCGCCTCAAATCGCGGCGTATCCTGCGGTGTAGAGATCAGAAGAATCTCACGAATCCCCGCTAGCATTAGCGTCGTGAGCGGGTAGTAAATCATCGGCTTGTCGTAGATCGGCAGCAACTGCTTCGAGACAGCCTGAGTAACGGGATGCAATCGCGTCCCTGACCCACCAGCAAGAATGATTCCCTTCATCGCATCTCCATGTGGCGCTTTTGGAAAGCACTTTTTGTCGCCACCCATGGTTCATAGCCCACATCAGTTACATCTGTGACCCGTCGATCGGTGGAGACATGCATCTTCCTAGCCTTGCGCATTCCGGCCTCAAGACTCCTACTAGGCTTCCATTATCTCATCCGGAAGCTCACGCATCGTCATTCGCGCTCTCCTCCCCCACGCGGTGGCAGGCACAGGCGCGGTTCTCCCGTTCAGGGCAGTTCGCTCTGGGTCATAGATCCAATCCTATGAAATACCGCTCGTCAAAGAAACCCACTTCACGAAGAGCGGCAGAGCGGATAAACATGAAGCCCCCTTCTCCCCCTTGATCGCGGCCAATGGCATCCTCGCCGTGAAGGTCGCTGTGTGTTTCCCACGGAGGACGTCTGCTAATCAGGTCTCCTCATCCCAGCCATCTTTGGGCTAGCGACGTAAAGAGCGTCCGCTTATACCCCTGTCCGAGTTTGTCGAGCTATCGCTGCTCTCTGGATCACAGGCGCAAGTTCGCTTGGGTTATCATATGACTCAAGCGAAAAGGGGGGATCGACGTTTTGCGCCCATAAAGAAGCGGGAGCATAATGTTGCTCAAAAGATGACGAGATATCTGTTGTCGCAATGTGCCGAGCGGCGGACAGCAGAATCTCGCCGTTCCCTTCCGGTTCCTTATTGGTTTGAGTGTAAGAGAAGCATATTATGAAAGCACATCATCAGTCCGCTCAAGCGGCCAACAACATGCCTCGAGTGTTTATCAATGGGCGGTTTACGACTCAACCGATGACTGGCCTTCAACGATATGGCGCTGAGACCACCAAGAGACTTTTGGCGTCAGGCTGTACCACTGGTTCGGACTTTCTTAGCGTTAGACTCATCGTTCCTGACAGGAAGCTTACGGGGCCAGGACCTAGAACCATCTGGGAGCAAGCGACTCTTTTGTCGCAATCACTTAATGGTGTTCTCTTTAGTCCCTGTAATGCGGGGCCATTGTTTCATCCCAATCATCTAGTTGCGATACACGACGTTCGGGCGTCCGACGCGAAATGGAATTCTTCAATTCCACCACGCACACGACTATACTCACAAGTCTCTCTTCGTGTTCTTAGTAGAACGGCAAGACAATTTCTTACTGTGTCACATTACTCCAAGGCACGCATAAAGAAGGTGTATAACATCGCGGACGATAAGATTACTGTAGTATATCCTGGAGCGGATCATATACTCGACACCCCACCAGACTTCGATGTACTCAGTAAATTGGATCTAAAACCCTACAAATATGTTTTGGCTGTTAATTCATTACTTCCACACAAAAATACGGCGATACTTCATTCCATCAATTGGGCACATTATGGAATCCGACTCTGCGTTGTGGGAACGGTTCCTCAAGCAAACTTCTCCCCGTTTCCTCTGCTCGCAGATAGTAATATCGTCTATGCGGGACGGGTGTCCGACGCTGAAATCAGAGCCCTGTATGCAAATGCACTCGTCTATATTTTCCCATCGCTCTACGAAGGGTTCGGGTTTCCTCCGCTCGAAGCAATGTATTGCGGATGTCCCGTGATTGCATCCGACAGGGCATCCATACCGGAGGTATGCGGCGAAGGAGCCCTCTATTTCGATCCGCACTCTTCGGCCTCATTGGACAGCACCATCCAAATGATTCTCACAGAACCCCGGTTGCGAGAAGAGATGATCTGCAGGGGACATGAACGAGCGCGCCTTTTTCAATGGAACACTTGCGCAAAAATGATAGCGACTCTGTTAGTGCAAATGGCTACTTAAGTAGCCCGCTCCGAGATGAGGATTAAACGTGACCTACGCTGGGTTCTTCGGCAGTTATGAGCACATATTGCCTTACATTGTTCTATTAGCTGCTTACATTGCACTCTCATTCGCAAGTGATTTATTTAAGAATCGGTTATTCCATCTTTCCGCTATCGCATTACTGATAATATTCGCCGGATTCAGGGACATAATGAATCCAGACATGGATCGATATAGGTTGCTCTATGAGAGCAGCGGTACCTTATCATATAGCAATTTCCTAGAACCGTCTTTCGTCTATATATCTAAATTGTTGCACGTTAGCGGTTTCAGTTATCATGCCATGTTCTTAGTCTACTCATGCATTACAATTTCATTTGTCTATTGCGGAATCAAGAACTTTACCGGATACATAAAGACATCTCTGTTGTTCTACATTCTAACCCCCGGCCTCTTTCTGTCCAGCTTTATTGCCATCAGGGAGTCGTGCGCCATTTCTATGGCATTTTATGCCACCAGTCTACTTTTTCGCGATAGCGTTCCACTTAGGGGAATAAAAGTCACATTTTTTGCTCTCGGTTCATGCCTATTTCATTACAGTGCGATTGCATACTGGGTAATCTGTTGGCCCACATATAAGCTTAGGAAGCGCGCTATTCCTTGGCAAATGTACGTCGGCTCGGTCATAGTCAGTGCGCTTATTCCGACCACATTTTATATGACGGCAATCTACTATACGATTTACCCGCTGCTTGGCAGTAAGTATCAATTTTTTGTAAGTGAATTTATGTATGCTGACGTGGCCCGGCAGACCAGCAATCATTTAGCAACCAACGCATATTACATGCTGATCGTGATCTGGGTTCTTCTTAGGAGACGATCACTCTCTGCACTTTATGAGTCCTATAATGGACTTTTACTGTTGCTGGTTATCGGGATTGTCATCTTGAACGCGACGAAATCTTTCTTTGAGATTCAAAGAATTGCAAGCTACTTTCTGGTATATATAATAGTATTGATGCCATTGCTTCTTTCGTCAATAGAGGTTAGAAGATTCCGAACGCTGTGCTCGTACTGTGTTTTCCTTCTATATTTGACGAACTTCGTTTTGGGTTTGTATATGTTCACAGAGGAGACGCAGAGCTATACGTTTCTGCATTATAGAAATGTGATTCTTGACTCGATGCGATTAACTAAGCCATAAGTGACTGGAGACTTCGGCTTGTGACCCAAAACCCAAAAACTAATCCGGTTTGAAGTTGAGAATTTTCGCTTGTGATGGTTCTCTGGAAGCGAGACGAGGACCGGTATGGGCAAGCGTGGACACAGCGAAGAGGTGATTCTGCAGGTATTGCGGAAAGCGGAGTCTGGAGACACAGTGGTGGAGATCTGCCGGAAGCATGTGACCTGCCCCCGAAAATCTCTGCCAGTTGAATCTGGAGTTCTCTCGTAAATTAAATCGAGGGAGCTGACGATGAAGAAGAGCCGGTACACGGAAGAGCAGATCATCGGGATACTGAAGCAGAGCGAGGCGGGCGTAAAGACGGCGGAGTTGTGCCGGGAGCACGGGATCTCGGCGGCGACGTTCTATGGCTGGAAGCAGAAGTTCGGCGGTATGGACGTGAGCGAAGCACAGCGGCTGAAGGCTCTGGAGGATGAGAACCGCCGGTTGAAGCTTCTGGTGGCGGAGCTGAGTCTGCATGGCGAGGCGCTGAAGGGCGTGATCCGAAAAAACGGCTGGAGCTTGCCGGTCTAAGAGGCGACGTGGCGTTCGCTCAGAGCGAGTTCCGTCTGAGCGAACGCACGGCCTGCAACCTGCTGGGCGTGGAGCGGTCGAGTTACCGGTATGAGCCGAGGCCGGACCGCAACGCGGAGTTACGAGACGAACTGGTGAAGCTGGCACGGCAGAAGCCGCGCTACGGCTATCGTCGGCTGCATGCGCTGTTGAGCCAGAGAGGCCATGAGGTGAACGTCAAGCGCGTCTACCGACTGTATGTGGAGGAGCGGTTGATGGTGCGGCGCAAGAGGCGCAAGCGGTTGGTGCGCGAACGGGCCGTCGAGCCACGGCTGACCGGACCGAACCAGGAGTGGGCGATGGACTTCATCGTCGACGGGCTGGCGACGGGGAGGATGGTGCGCATCCTGAGCGTGGTCGATGCCTACACGCGCGAATGCCTGGCGCTGGAGGCCGACACCAGTCTCGGCTCGGGCCGCGTAACACGAGTGCTGGAGCGGCTGATCGGCGAGCGTGGCCGGCCAGAGAACGTGCGCTCAGACAACGGGCCGGAGTTCACTTCGCGGCGCATGATCGGCTGGGCGGAAGACTTCAAGGTCGGCCTCGTGCACATCCAGCCGGGACGGCCGATGCAGAACGGCCATGTCGAGAGCTTCCACGGCCGCCTGCGCGACGAGTGCCTGAATGCAACCTGGTTCCGGACGCTAAACGATGTCCGGTGTAC
>VFSW01006185.1_pt1 | contig 17640 bp, 14 predicted proteins | sample 5358111 | NCBI WGS metagenome assembly VFSW01 (sample SAMN11554181, study PRJNA540505) | mine drainage metagenome | isolation source: sediment from site ElyBrook_90M | place: USA: Ely Copper Mine, Vershire, VT | collected 2017
GCTGATCTTTTTCTAGCACCTGAGACTTGCTCGCCCAGCGCATGCTTCCGCCGCTTTGGGTCTGGAAGGTGCCGATGTACTGGTCGGCCCAGACCAAGCGAGGCACCCAAAACCAGAGCACCAGCAAAAGCGTGCCCAGCCCGAAAAACACGAGCACCGGGCGCAGCGTGGTCAACCAACTTCCTTCGCTGGGAGCTAGTTGGAGAGCCGCCTTCAGTTCTTCCACGTCGCACTTGCCGTCAAAAGTGGGCGCGCCCATCTGGGGGGCCTGCCAGGTTTGGCTGTCGCTTTCGAAGTGCCGTCCGTCGGGCAACGTGAGGTCCGCCCTGATGGGCACCGATCTTCCCTCCAGAGAACTGCGGTCGGGCCAGGGGGAAGGCACAGTGGCCACGATGCGGTTCGCCAACAACGTGCGAGCGAAAGTGAAGATCTGTTTCAGCTTTTCGGAATCCTGCGCCATGTAGAAGTTCCGGCTTATTGTTTGAAGCGCATTCTCGTCAATCGAGCCGGGATCCCCGAAGCCAATGCAGATGGCCTGCACGCTGGAACTGCGCACGGCATTGGCGGCGGCTTCGAGTCCCCCAGGACCGTCCAGCAGACCGGGATCGTCTCCTTTAAACACCTCGTTCTTCCCGTCGGTCATGAGAATCATCATGGCTTCGACGGAGCCAGGCGTGGCGGCGACCTGCTTCGTGAGCACCTGAAGACCGAGAACCACGGCGGAATACACAGCCGTGTTGTTCTTGGGACCCGGAACGGGCAACGATTCGATCTGCGCCAATGCGTCGGCCTTCTTCCTGGCGAAGACCGCATTGCTGATCTGCTCGGCGACATTGTGGCTTTCGAAGGGAACGATGGCCACGCGGTCGACGGATTCATCGAAACCTTCGACAAACTGCTGCAAGGCTTCTTGCGCGGTCTGGAAACGAGTTCTCCCCGACGCCAGGCGAATATTCATGCTGCCGCTGATATCGACAAGAATCAGCGCGACGCGTCCCCGCACAATCTGGCCCCCGCCGCTCTGCGCAACCGCATAAAACGGGGCTATTTCCTGGTTGTCGAGGGTGGTCTTCATCTGTCCGCGGAGGTCCTGGTTCGGGGGAAGATTCAGACTTAACGGCGCACCCTGACTGTCGACCACGTTGAACTTGAGGCGGAAACAAGGTTTGCTGGTGGAGGGATCGCAACTTACCAGGCGGGGGCGGTCGGCAAACTCCAGTTTGCCGGACTGAGAGAAGCCCGCCGACACCAGCAGCATCGTGCACAGGGCAACGAACACGCTGACGCGGCAAACTGGGCGGAACATGGTCGTTCTTGCCTTTCTCAACTTCACTTCTTCAACTTCACTTCTCAACGTCTCGCTGCTTGTTCAGCTCACTTTTCCTTGCGTGTGACAAACCTGAGCGCAGTGCGGCCCAACAGGATGTCATCGGAATTGCGGAGCTCTTGCGAAGTCACAACCGTCTTGCCGCGGACCCGGAGTTGATAGCGCGCCAGCGAAGCTTGATCGGACGCGCTGGGATGCCGGGCCAGGAAAAAACGTCCGCCCTTGCCGAGCAGAATTGCGTGCCGCGCCGCCATGCCCGAGTCAGGGATGAAAATATCAATCTCGGGCCGGTACCGGCTGCGTGAAAGATCCTGACTCTGGCTTCCGATCACGTAGGAGTCGCCTTGCTGGATCTCCCATTCCTTGTGCGTGCGCCCGAGCTTGCTTTGGGCTCGCGCATCGCCGCTGCTGACAAATTGCAGTACGCCGTCGCGGAGAAGAATAGGCGCGAGGGTGACGCCGAAGCAGATTCCAACTCCGATCACGACGAACCCAAGTGCCTGGGAAAGATCTGGAACTGATGCCGACAATCCGGCAAAGATTAATCCGCCGAGCGCGCCGCCGATCAAGCCTCCCGCAAAGGCGTGGGCCACGCGGGCGGGATTGACCCCGGCCCAGCGCAATCCGAGACCGCAACCGATGAACGAACCGGCCAGCATCCACGCAATCAGCCGGGTGAGAACTGGCGCCTGCTGGCCCAGGTTGCTGGTGATGGGAATCTGGAGTGCTCCAGCGGATGCGCCCGCAACCATGCCGATCAGCAATCCTGAGATCACCCAGCGTGGCAGCACCCGGTTGCCAGACCAATGGTCGGAAAAACCGACGGTCAGCCCTCCGATAAACGCGCCCAAGATCGTCGCCGAAACCAGGTCTGATACCCAGAGGGGCTGGTTGGTGATTACCATAGACACCAGCGCGACCAACACCCAGGAGAACAGGCCCGCCATCCCCCCGACGAGAGACATGAAATAGAGCGTCTGATAGAGGCTCATAGAACGAGATCTAACCCGAGCGGCGAAGAGAGTGCAAAAGTTAGCACTTTTCTGCCAAAATTCCGAGGCGAAGAAGTATAGCCTATAATGTCGCCCATGTATCCAGAGACTTTTCGCGCGGACTACGCGAGGCTGGAACAAACCCCCTTCACACGGGCCCGAATGCGCGGGCTGAAGTGTGTCTTGGCGGGCGCGGGTGCGCTGGGAAACGAAGTGGCCAGGGTCCTGGGCCTGCTGGGAGTGGGAAGTTTGACGCTGGTGGACCCGGATGTGATCGAAGCCAGCAATCTTCCGCGGTCGATTTTTTTCTGGAGCAAGAATGCTGCTGGCAAAAATAAAGCCATGGCTGTCGCGGAGGCGGCGTCCGCGCTGTTTCTGGAGACGCAGTGGGTGGCCGAGAGCCGGGAACTCGCCGACCTGGGGTTTCAGAAGCTGACTGAAGCCAGCGTGATTTTCAGTTGCGTCGACAGCGATGCGGCTCGTCTGGAGATCGCATATATCTCGACGAAATTGGGCGTCCCGGTAATTGATGGAGGCTTGGGGCGGCAGAACTACTCCCGCGGCCGCGTTACCTATTTTGCCGGGCGCAAGGAAGAGGCATGTTTTGGGTGCATGTTGCGTCCTCGCAAGCGGCGCGAACTGCTCGAGACCTGGGATGCCACAGTGCGGCCATGCTTTCCACCGGATGAGGGAGAAACGGATTTGATCAGTACGCCAACAATGGCCGGGATTATTGGGAGCCTGCAAGTGGAGTTTGGGCTAAGACTTATGTTCGAGACGGAATCTGGAATTCCGGCGTCGTCGCGAAGCGTGGAACTGCAGATTCACCCGTCGCGCCAACTGCAGGAGTTTCGAATTGCGGTGAGTGCGGAATGTCCATTTCACGAACCCTTTCACGAATCAGGGAATGGCCTTCATCCGTTGCCAAGATCGGAAGCGAGCTTCGCCGAACTGCTGGAGAGCGCCGGTTCGGATACTGTACTGCTGGATTGGCCAATCTGCACTGACGCGAAATGCTCCGACTGCGGCCACGGCTGGAAGCCAATGTTGCGGCTGGCCACCTTGCGACGGGAACGCTGCCCATCGTGTGGGTCAGGGAACATCAGGGAGCAGGAAATCGTGCGCGCGATTAGCGTGGGATCGCCGTGGCTTAACGCGCGTCCCACAGCGTTGCAATTGCCCGCGAATCATCTGTATACCTGCAGCCCAGGAAGTAAGACTCTATGAGCACCAGAGTGGCAGCGTCGCTGTTGGCTGTGATCTTCGTTCTCACGGTGCTGCAGTTGGTGGCGTTCCTGGTCGGCCCGGTCACGGGAGTCGTTTGTGGCGCAGTGATCGCGGGGGCTTCGGCGCTGTTAGTTCGCTTCTTTCAGCTGGAACTCGACGCGGAGTGGCCGAAAGTGGCGGTCCCCGTGGGGTCGAGTCTGCTGGCGACGACGATCGTGTTTTTCGCCGACACGAATCGCAATCCGATGGTCTGGCTGGCCGGGGTGGTTGCGGCGTTCGTTGCGCTGGCAATTGCAGGAATCGGGCATTTGCGCTCGCGCAAGTGCGAATTGTGCGGCCGGCGTCTGGGTCGCGAAGTGGCTTTTCCGTGCCCGCGTTGCGGGATGTTGGTTTGTGATCGTTGCTGGAGCTTCGAGCTGAGCCGATGCCAGCTGTGCGAGCAGAACCGGGTCCCGATTATGACTCCCGACGGGCGCTGGTGGGACAAGCAGTTGGGTCCCCGGGTAAAGTACGGCAGATGCCAGCTTTGCATGGTGCCGGCGGAGGAAGGCGATCTGCGGCCCTGCCGCAACTGTGGGCGTCCACAGTGCCGCGACTGCTGGGACACCGCCAATGGACAGTGCAGCCGGTGCAAGTGGACCATCGAAGATTTGCCCAAGACTTTGCGCCCTTATGTTTCGACAGCCTCGACCGTGGAAACACGTGGCTCTCGAACTGGGCGGTAAAGGAGCCGAATGCCCAAGTATCAAATGTATTTCGACACCATCACTGGCGAGAGCAAATTCAACGTTGATATCGACGACGAAGAACACCTGGATCAGGTGCTGGAGGAGATCCTTTACGATCTGCGGGAGCGCGGCGAGATCTTGCGCGGAGATGGCGAGCCGCAAGTGGTGTGGAACGGCACGTCGCTTGATTTTGCCCAGCCGCTGCCGGGCCAGGGGGTGCGTCCGAATGACGTTCTCCGGGTTTCGACGATTGCCATGAATGGCTGACGTCAACCGTCGATTTCAACCATCGATGTCAACAGTTTACGAGCGACGGATGGAACAGGAATGGCGGTTGCTCCAGTTGCTGGCAGGAACGAACCCTGGGCGGCTGGAAGTCGGAGATAAGAGCCGCCTGCCGGAGGGGCAGTCTTTCCGCTGTACCCTGCAGCAAAGCCCGGCTCTGGTGGAGCAAGAGGCGAGGTTGGAGGTGCAGGACTGCCACGAGGTAACCTTCCGTTTTCCGCGGTTTTTCCCTTCGGTTCCAATCGAGGCGAGCCTGGCCCGGGCGGTTTTTCACCCTAATGTTCACCCTGAGAACGGATTTGTGTGTCTTTGGGACAGTTTTTCGCCCGGGGACACCGTGATCGAAGCGGCTGGCCAGCTGCAGCGGGTGATCAGTTGGCAATTGGTAAACGAACGGCCGGATCACCTTATGCAACCCCGCGCCTTGGAATGGTATCGGAGTCCGGGCAGATCGCTGTCCTTGCCTCTGGTGTATCAACCCTTGCAAAAGCCAGAGGGGTTCGAGTTGTCACGGACTTACGGCCAGCGCCCGGAAGGAAGCCGGAAGCGCCTCTCCTAAGGGCCTCTTTTTTGCGGTTCGAAGGATAGTGCCGGCCACAAAGCCATTGACAATTTGCCAAATTAATATTAGTTTCGCGCCTGTTGTCGGGCTTTCATAGGATGCCTGCCTCGTACTTGGCCGTCCCCCCTGGCGGGTCACAGAGAGCTGTGGCAGTTCGTATGGAAGGCACCCACGAGTTAGGTGACACGCCACCAGAGCTATCTTCGTCTACAACCGGGGAGAAACTAAATGCCGCTAGTTGAAGTAAAACGTAAAGGGATAACTCCCACCGTACGGAAAGTACCCACCTCGACCTGCGCCGTGGTTATGCCCATGAGCCTGGAGCGCGTCGGCAAGGAGGCGACTTCGGAGAATGAGGAGCCAACCAAGGTCGAAGACGTTCAGGATGCATTCAAGAAGTTCCAGCCTGGCTTGAAATTCAAGGGCGCCGCTGGTCCTGAGCAAACCGAGTTCAAGGCGGAATTCCGTTTCCGCAACGTGAAGGACTTCGACCCCGAGAACCTGCAGAAGCGGCAGGAGATCAAGAATGAAGCGGGCGAAACCGAGTATCTGCGAAATGACCTGGCCGATCTGAAGAATCACATTGACTTACTCTACCGGCTCAAGGACCGCTGGAAGTTGCCGACGGTGCGCCGCGCCTGGGGCAACGAACAGCAGCGCAGCGAGATTCTCCAGGCCCTGGGACGTCTGCGGGGAGAGTTAGAGAAGGTTGCGGGTAAAGGGGGAGCGAGCAATGGCTGATCCAGTTTCGGCGACCAAGACGAGAACCACTTCAGAAATCCTCGGAGAAAGCGCCGCGCGGGATCTGTTGCAGGATATCTTCGCCGACCTGCATCCCGGTTTTATTGACGAGAGCCGCGAAATCACCAGCATCTTCACCCCGCAGTCCGCGACGGAGTTCCTGTCACAGCTGACCAACTTCGAAAAACTTCTCGAAGAAAGCGATTCCTACGAAGTCACCGTCAAGAAGATGCAGGGGCAGATCGACCAGGCAGAAGGCATTCGCGACGATGTTTTAGCCCAGATCTTTCAGCAGATTCGCCCCCTTGAGCGTAGCTATCGGCAAATCATGCTGTTTTTCGAGAATTCCAAAGTCCCCGATGGGAAGGTGCGGAAGCCAGTGGAGCTTTTCGTCCTGAACGCCGATACCAAGGCGATGAAGGACGTTTTTAGCATGAGTGTAGCGGCCATCGAAAACTTTGTTCGCAAGCGCAACGACAACTTCAATTTCCGCGACGATATTTGCAATCTGGTGATCCCCGGCTTTATCCCCCAGGGCGTGCGCGAGAAGTTTGAGGACATTGCGAACTCCTGGGGCATGTTGATGATCAACGATCTGGATGACGAGAAGTCGTTCAAGAACGTGGAACGGAACTTCCTGCCCGGCGGGAAATACGAATTTCTCAAGCGGCCGGAAGATCGCGCCGCTGCTGACGTGGTTACAATGGGCTACCTGCAGCTGCGTCCTGCGCACTGGTTTGAAAAGCAGGTGGACGGCGGAGACGATTTGTATGGTCCTCCGTCGCTGATTCTTGCCGGCGCGATTGCGCGCGCCGACGATGCCCAGGGAATTGCCCAGGGTCCGGTCGGATCGCGCTTTGGGCAAGTTGCCGGTTCAGCCAAATGCCGTGTGGAACCGTTGATCGGGGAAATGGAGCACCTCAGCATGGAACGGCAGTTGGTGCCCATTATCCGCGATGCCGACAATCACCTGTGTTTTTTCGGCTGCCGCACCCAGGCAGACGATCCCAACGGCGTGCTGAAGTTTTTCACTTCGTACCGGATTCTGCGTTACCTGGAGCGGTGCTGCCGGCATTATTTGTTGCAAGTGGCGGGCCAGGTTTTGACTCGGGACTTCATGGACGACCAGATCGAAAAACCGCTGCGCCGATTGCTGGACGAGCAAGTGCAGCAGGGCACGATCCTGGGTTATGAGTTGAACGTCGATAAGGATTCGAACAAGCGCATGCAGGGTATTTGTGACATCACGCTAAGCGTGATGCCTACCGGCCCGGCAGAGACGTTCGTGCTGAAGATCGACGTGCCCGAGTTCAAGTCTCCGGCGGCCAAGAAGGAAGGGTAGGCTGGTTTCGTCGGACGCGGGAGTGGGGTGATCGTTGGTCAGAGTGCTTCCCCGCCATCATGGTTGCCCCGCTGCATCCCATGGTTTTCAGGCCAGGTAAGTTGGGTTGGCCCGACTTCTTGCCGAGAGAAACGGTCAGCCTGTTGGATTCACCATAGTACGATTCATGGAGGTTCGCATGGCGGCAACTCCCTATCGCTGTACCGTCACCATCGACGGCAAGAAGTTCCACGCAGTTTCCAGCAGTGTTCGCTTCAGCACAGAAAAAGACCGGGCTGGCGTCGCTCAGATGGGCAGCCTTCACACCGGTATTCGGGTCGTGGCCAATTTCCACGACGACGATAACTTGCCCAACGCCACGCTCAAAAAATTCTTCGATCTGGCGAACGTGGTGACCCGGGACAAGATCAAGGACATAAAGATCGAATTTTGGAAAGACGACGCCCACCAGGACGCGCTTTGCAGTTATAGCTTCAAGGGATGGATCAGCCGGTTCGAGACTTCGAATCCGCATGAGCTGTCTTCGTCCGAGACGGACGACGATCATCCCGCTCCGCCCAGCGACTTGAATCACATGCTGATCATGGATCTGGAGCCCGCCATGAACCAGGCGAACTTCAAAGAAATCACCATGAGTAACTGAAGGAAGAGTAACTAACGATGAGCCACTAAAGCTCGAGGAGACTGTATGGCAAGTGCCCCGTATCGCAGCACCGTGACCGTTGACGGCACCAAGTTCGACGCCGTCTCAACCTCGGTTGTCTTCATGACCGACAAGGACCGCGCGGGAATGCCGCAGATGGGCAGCCTGCACACCCAGATTAAGGTTGTGATCGATTTTCATGACGACACCAACCTGCCCCATTCAGCCCTCAAAAAGCTGTTCGATCTTTCCAACGTCGTGACCCGGGACAAGGTCAAAGACATGAAGATCGAGTTCTGGAAAGACGATTCCCATCAGGATGCTCTCTTAAGCTACAGCTTCAAAGGCTGGATCAGCAGCTTTCATACCAGCAATCCCTCGACTGGATCGATGGACTCCGGCGGCGCGAAGGACAAGCTGAACCACATGCTGGTGCTTGAACTGGAGCCTTCGATGAACCAGCAGAACTTCAAAGATATTTCCATGAGCAACTGAAGATGAGCAACTGAGGAGGCCTCGTCTATCTCGTTCATTGCGTTTCCGCTGCGCTTCAACCAGGGATTCCTTCGCCGCTGCGACGAACCTGAAGCGGTTCTCTCCCTTCTGCGCGTCATGGCGCATACTCCCCATGGCTCGTGGCTGGGGTGCACCCGCTTTGGTCTGCGCGACCTGCTCGAGCAGAGCACCATGCGCCCGGAGACCGTCCAACTGGCCATGGACGAGATCAACCGCGCGCTCGACGATCTTGGCATCACGAGCTTTCAGGTAGAGAGCATCAAGAACGAATCCCCGGCCGGCGCAGATGCTACCCAGTGGGTCGTGACCCTGGTGTCCAAGCTGGATCGCTCGAAGACCTATTCTCTCGAATGGAGCCGCACGCCGTAGGGCCCGGGACCCAATGCCCAGCAATGTCAGCGCCATCGAAATCGACAAGAAACTGCGCGACGACTTCCGGCGGCGCGTACGGGACTTTGGCGTTTCCGCCGAAATTACCGATCCGGTTCTTGCGGTTCTGTTCCGTACCTTCGCTCAACAACTGGAAAATCTCTACGCGGAAACCGACCGCATCCGCCTTGCTCTGCTCGATGAACTGATCGGCAACCTGGGAATGCAGCCACGCGCGGCTCGCCCTTCCCAGGTTCTGGTGCGCTTCCTCCTCGACAAAGGATCGCAGCTGATCGGGGCCGGCACGGAACTCGTCGGCGAGGGGCAGACCGGAGGGCGGTTCACTTTCATGACCGATGTGACGGTGCGCGCCTCTGAGGCCCGCATTGCCTTCGCGCTCACTTACCAGGACGGCGTCCTGCGCCTGCTCTCCAGCGTAGAGTTGCCGGAAGCTTTGCAGGCGCTTCGGCCTTCGCTCGAGCCAGTGCGCGTAAACCTGGGACCCAATCCAGCGTTGTTTCTGGCAATCGAAAACCTTCCATCAGAGCACCTCAGCCAGCATGGCTTGTTTTTTGAACTGGGCCCGGACGCCTACCGCATCCAGCAGGCTTTGCAGACCGAGCCCTGGTGCCTGATGAACGGAGCTGGCGAACTTGTAGCGTTCGGCATTCTGCGACCACGGCCAGGCAATGCCGGCGTCTGTTTGTTGGAGTGGCTGATCGCGGAACCCGGCGACAACGATTTCGATGGCCAAGAAAAAAGTGCCGGCGAAGGAAACGCTGAGGAAGAAGTGGCCACCCTGCCCACCGGGTTTTACGGACCGCGAACGTTTGCCCTGCCGGCCATTCCCGCGAACCGGCGGTTCCGCTCCAAGGTGCCGAGGGGGATGGAGCCCGGCCTGACAAAGATCTTTGGCCGCGAGTTCCAGAAAGCCCTGGGCGAAGAGCGGGCGTGGGTCCGAATCTCACTGCCGGCGGACATTCCTCCACTGCAGAGTGCTGTGGGTGGCATCGCGTTGCACGCCACGACTGCTTCAAACGTCGAATGCTTCAACCAGACGATTGTTTTTGAGAAGCAGGGGACCTCGATCCCGATTGTCGGCGGCGAGGATGCGTCGGCGCATCGCCTGGTGGCACCGTTGTCGATTCTGGGAGAAGCAGGGGCACCTTACCGGCCCGAGACCGAGCCGTCGGTCGACCCTGGCGTCGGGCGCTACGCCATTCGCAACTCGCGGATCGAATTGCGACCGGCGCTGCGTCCCGATGGCAGCCGGGAATCTTATGCGAACGTGCGCTTGTGGGTGCCCAATGGCGCGGCGGGAAATGAGGTTGGTCCTGGGCAGATGACGGGTTTCCTCAAGAAGAGCCAGATCACCGGACTGCGCATTGCGAACCCCGTGTCGGCCGCCGGCGGCACCAACGGGGAAGATTTCGCCAAGGCCAGGGACCGGTTCTCCGATGCGCTGCTGGCCCGCGACCGGATCGTCACCCGCAACGACTTGATCAATGTAGCCCGGTCGTTCGACAGCAGGATCTCCGGTATTGAAATCGAACCTTCCGTCCGGCGAAGCAAGCAGGGATTGAAGCGCGTGGAACACATCAAAGTGCGCCTCGACAAGAAAGTTTTTGTCGACCCGCAAGTGGAATTTCCACTGCTCCAGGACGGACTGCTGAGGTACCTGACTGGGCGCTTCCCGCTCGGAACGGAATTGCTAGTGGATGTGATCGCGTCATGACCGCAACTGCGCCCAAAATGCCTTACCTGGAATCTGGCTTCGCCGGATTCCATCACACGGTGGACTCGGCACTACAGGTGCTGGCCGAACTGGGAGTCTCTCCGTCGCGCATTTCGCTGCGCATGGCAGGCCTGGGTTATCCCGCGCGCTGGATTGTAGCTCAGGATCCTCCCCCGGGAGCCGATCTCGGACCCGGAGTGATGGTCAAGCTGGAGGTGTCCGGTCTGGGCTATTTCCAGGCTTTGCCCGTCGGAATGTGGGACAAGGGCGGGGAGACCGAAATCGGGACCCAGGAGGTTCTGGAGATTCTGGACGATCCCCTGCAGAAGGCCGCCCACTGGATTCGGGAAGGGGCGCGGCTGTTTAATCTGCAGCCCGACGATCTAAACTCGTGCTCCCGGTGGATTTCGCTGTTTGGGCTGAATCCAGAGGACTGGCCGCCCGAAACGTGGTACAACTTGTCGCTGCTGTTACCCAGCATGCAGCGGCTGGCCAACACCGAGTATGGGATTCGGCTGCTCTTTCAGCTTCTGCTCGGAGTGAAGGTGAAAGAGGTCCGTTGCTTTGCGAGTTCCAGATGGCTGCTGGAGGAGGAATACAGCCAATTGGGCGCCAGTCATTGCCGTTTGGGAGTCGACTACGTTGTAGGGACTGAAGTCGACGACCTGGCCGGCGCTGCGCTCACGGTGGGGCCGATTTCGCTGGAGCATTACTATGCTTTTCAGCGCCCGGAATTGAAGCGGCGGATCAGTGCGGTTCTGGACTTGTGCGTGAGTTGTCAGAGCAAGTGCTGGATCTCCTGGCTGGTGGAGGATCCGGCGAAAGCTCCGCGGCTGGGGGTGGAGATTGAGAACAGCAGGCTCGGCATCAATTCGCATCTGGGCGGTCCAGGAGTTGGTCGGCCAGAGAAGTATCGGGCAGAACCAGCGAACGCCTGAAGGATTCAGCTATGGACTCGGATGACATCAAGCTTGGCTCGGTGAATTGGGAGCACGGCATGCTCCTCACGCCGGATCACTTCCTGCGGCACGAGCGCTATCTGGATTCGGCGCTGCTGTGGCTCCTGCGTTACTCCACCGATGCCTATGGGTTGGTAAGCGGCGGCCCGCGCCTGCCGGAGGCCGAACGGGGCGCGGTTCGTCACGATCCCATCGTGGTGATCGACGAGGACGGCGAATCCTTGCGCGTCTCGGTGACGCAGTGCAGAGGCCTCACACCGGCGGGCTGCATCGTGGATATTGATCCGCAGTACCCCGTACAACGCAGTTTTCCCAAGAGCGAGTTGGAAGGTGTGGCTGAAGCTCCGATCTACATTATCTGCGAGCCGCACGAGAAAGATGTAGTGGATGGCGAGGTCGACCAGTTTAACCCGCAAATGAAGACCGAGCGGCGGCCCGCTTACCGGATTGCGCTAAAGGTTCCGGCGGATATGGCGGCGTACAGCGTAGTCGCGGCGCGAATGCAGCGGCAGCGCTACGGCGCCGGCTACGAGAAGGATTCCGATTTCATCCCCGCCTGCACTTCCATCTGCAGCTACAGCGAGCTGCTGGCGGCGTGGCGCAAGATCGTCGAGAGCGTAAATGTTCTCTCGGAGCGCTACACCGCGCTGCACCGCGCCATGCGCGAATTCCTGGTGCTGTTTACCGAGCGCGGCATCGAGACCGAGGTGGATAGCGAGACCATGCGCTTTGTGGACCGCATGGTGACGGCGCTGCAGGACTGCAGCTACGAGATTCTTGACCCCGTGCAGCCGCCGCATAAGTTCTTCCGGGCGATGCGACGATTCTTCCGCGCCGCGGCCGTTCATCTAGGACTGACTCCGGCGGTGCAGCAATACTTCGACACCTTGCGCGATACCGGCGAAACCGAGTTCATTGCGCCCATCGAACAGCAGAAACAGATCATGGACTCAATGCCCCGCGGCGATGTGCACATCGATTTGGGGGTTGAGGTCCGCGCCTGCATGCAGGCTCTGGATGCTCTCCACCGGCTGGAGCGGGCGCTGGAAGGGAAGTACATCGACTTCCGCGTGAGCCCGTCACTGGAGGCCATGAATTTTATTTTCGACCGCGGTGGGAAAGTTTTGTACCGCCTGGCCGCGAAGCCGTCGCGAGTGCAGGGCGTGGGAGATGAGCTGACCACGTATTTCTCCTCCCTCCGGCTGGAGGGCCGCGACAAGTATCGTTTGATCGTGGTCGGCGAGCAGCAGGCGGCGTTTGAGAAGGGAACCAAGATCGCGGTGGAGATTCGCATCAACGAAGGCAGCGGTTTCCGCCGCCAGCCGGTGATTCTTTCCTGCGAAGTGAGAAACTCAGGCCAGCTTAACTTCGAATTCGATTTCGACGCGCCCGATGTTCCGACAATCACCGACCTGAAGGTGAGCCTGCAAGCGCATCTTCCGATCCGCACCGCGCTGCTGTTCATCCGGCATCGTTTCTTTGCCGGGAGCACTCCGGACGCACCGCGCGTCGCCGAGTCCGTGCAACCGCTCGAACCGGTCATCAATCGCCCGATTCAACCTCCGGTGCGCGAGGTACCGTTGCAGCGGTCTTCCCCGATCGAGCCCCCACCGCAGCGGTCGTCACGGTTAGACCCTCGGCTGGACCCGCGACAAGACCCGCGGCCAGATCCCCGCGTCGAGCCACCCTTGGATCCCCGCGACGCGAACCGCGATACGAATCGGGGAGACACCGGCCGCGCTCCCTGGGAAACGCCGCCGTCCCCGCCGCGCCGCCGGCGGCTGGAGTGAGAGTGAGAAAGCGCTGAGCTGGAGGCATCCGCATGGCCATAGATCTCGACAAGATTTCCAACGAACTGGAAGAAGCGCTGGAGCAGGCACGCCTGCTAGCCGAGCAACGGCAGCACGGTCTGATTACGCCGGCCCACATGCTTTACGTCATGCTCGACAAGGAAAGTCCGCTGGCCGCCATGCTGGAAAAATCTGGAGTGGCCTGCGTCCCGTTGCTAGAGTCCCTATCCACACGCCTGAACAAGGCCGAAGGCACGCCCAAACTCGATGCCGGCAAACGTCCCAGCGCTTCTCGCGCGCTGCGTGATTTGATCGAGAAATCGTTCGAGAAGATGACTGCCCGTGGGGCGGAGCGGGCGGAGCCCATCGATCTGCTGAACGCGGTCATGGAAACCGGCGATACCGCTATGAAAGACGATCTGCGGCAAGCCGGAGTTACAGCGGTTGCGATTAGCAAGGCGTCGACCAGCCGGGCCGCGGCCGGCGAAACGCTGGGGCAACCCAAGTCTGCTGGCGGTGCTCCTCATGCCGGAAAGCTTCTGGAAAAATACGGCCGCGACCTTACTGCCGCGGCCAGTGCCGGCGAGTTGATGCCCGTGGTCGGCCGCGACGAGGAAGTTCGCCGCGTCATTCAGACGTTGCTGCGCAAGAGCAAGAATAATCCTGTTCTAGTCGGCGATCCTGGCACTGGCAAAACGGCCATCGCGGAAGGCCTCGCGCTGCGTATCGTGGCCGGCGACGTTCCCGAATCGCTGAAGAAATGCAAACTCGTGTCGCTGGACCTTACCTCCATGGTGGCGGGCGCCAAATATCGCGGAGAATTTGAGGAACGCATCAAGGGTGTGGTCGACGAAGTCCGCGCCAAGAAGGGCGAGATCATTCTGTTTCTCGACGAACTCCACACACTCGTCGGCGCCGGAGGCAATGAAGGCGGTATGGACGCCGCCAACATTCTGAAGCCGGCCCTGGCACGAGGCGAACTGCGCTGCATCGGCGCGACCACGTTCGATGAATACCGGGAACGCATTGAGAAAGACGGCGCGCTGGCTCGACGCTTCGATGTGGTCACTGTCAAAGAGCCGACCGACGAAGCCATGGCGACCATCCTGCGAGGCGTGCGCGCCCGCTATGAGGCTTATCACGGCGTGCGCCTCTCCGATGAAGCTCTGCAGGCTTCGGTAAAGCTCACAAGGCGCTACATCCGCGACCGTTTCCTGCCCGACAAAGCTATCGACGTAATTGACGAAGCGACTGCGCGCATCCGGATGCAGAAGGAATCCAAGCCCACGCACGTCGATCAGCAACAGCGCCTGCTGCTGCGCAAGCAGGCCGAGCTCGAATCGTTACAGACTGCGGCTCCGTCGCCGGCACAGCAGAAGAAAACTACCGCCCTGAAAACGGAAATCGAAGAGTTCAAGAAGATCGTGGACGCCCTGGTAGGTCAGTGGCAGAAACAAAAAGATCTGTTCGACAACCTGCAGAAAACCAAGCAGGCCATCGATGAGCAAACCGCAGCGCTGAATCAGGCCGAGGGCAAGGGAGATGTGGCCAAAGCCGCGGAACTGCGTTACGGATCTCTGAAATATCTGGAGCAGCAGCGTACCGACCTTGAGACCCAGGTCGCGCAAATGGCCGGCTCGCAGCTTTTGGTTCCTGACCAGGTTTTGCCGGAACATATCGCCGAGGTCATCGGCGAGCGCGTGGGCATTCCAATCAGCCGGATGCTGGAGAGCGAACGCGATCGCCTGCTCAAGATGGAAGAGCGCATCGGAGGCCGGGTATTTGGCCAGGACGACGCGGTGGTGGCCGTGTCTGACGCGGCTCGGCGCATGCGCGCCGATCTGCAATCCACCCGCAAGCCCAACTCGTTTCTATTCGCCGGCCCCACTGGCGTGGGCAAGACCGAACTGGCAAAAGCTCTGGCCGAAGCCTTGTTCGATGACGACACTGCGCTGGTTCGCATCGACATGGGCGAATATAAGGACAAGTCTTCCGTCTCCGGCCTCATCGGCTCGCGTCCTGGCCTGGTCGGTTCCGAGGAAGGTGGTTTCCTCACCGAACAGGTGCGGCGTTCGCCCTACTCGATTGTCCTGTTCGACGAAGTGGAGAAGGGACATCCCGAGATTCTCGATCTGCTGCTCGGAGTGCTCGACGAAGGCCGCCTGACCGACGCCAAAGGACGCTTCTGCGATTTCTCCAACACGATCATTATTTTCACTTCCAATCTCGGAGTTCGCGAAGCCATGGACGCCACCGACGACCCCGAAAAGCGCAAGGAAATCATTCACGCCGTCGTGAAAGAGAGCTTGCGGCCGGAACTCTACAACCGCATCTCGCAGATCCTCACATTTAATTCGCTCACCGACAAGGAGCTGGAACGCATTGTGAATATGCAGCTCTCCGCCCTGCGTAAGAAACTTGCCGAAGAACGCGAGATCGCGCTCGAAGTGAGCCCAGAGGCCGTGGCCTATCTGGCGAAGGAGTCCTACGACCCTGCCTACGGTGCTCGTCCCGTGGGGCGGACCATGCAGCAGCTTGTGCTTTCACCCCTGGCGACGGCCATTCTGGGCGGCGATGTGTTGCCCAAACAAACGCTGCGAATCGATTACAGCGAAGAGGAAGGCCTGAGCTTCGCCGCAAAAGAAGGTGCGGTAGCGGCCGACTAGTCCATGAAGAAACTGCTGTGCCTTCTGCTGGTGGCGGCCTCGGTGGCCACCGCCGACAATTCGGTTTCCAAGCCCGAAGCCGACGACGGATGGATTCTGCTCTTCGACGGCGACTCGCTCTTCGGCTGGACGCCGCAAGCGGGCGGTCACTGGGCTGCCACTGGCGGTGTGCTGGCGGCCGCGGGTGACGGCGGCTATCTGCAGAGCAACAGCGCGTTCTCCGACTTCCAGCTCCAACTCAGCTACCGCAGCACGGCCGCCGATGCCGATTGCAGCGTTTTTCTGCGGGCCGCGACCGAAGGCGATCCCGCGGAGACGGGATATCAGCTGCCGCTTGGCGACACCCGCTCCGACTGGCCCACTGGCAGCATCGTCGAACACTTCAAAGCGGAAGCTGTACATCCCGCGCTGAATCAGTGGCACACGCTGGACGCGACTCTCTCCGCTGAGCACATCACGATCAAGCTGGACGGCCGGCAAGTTGCCGACGGCAAGAACACACGCGCTCGCGCCGGAGTGACCGATCTGGGCTGTCGCAAAGCGGGCAAGGTGCAGTTCCGCGACCTCAAGCTCAAGCCGCTGTCTGCCAAACTTCTCTTCAACGGGACCGACCTTTCGGGATGGAAGCCGGTGGGCGCGCCTCCGCCGAAAAAACCGGGGAAGCTCAAGAAGATGATTGGTGGCGGCGGGAAGCCTAAAGATGCACAGTGGTCAGTGGCAACCGGGGCCGTCCATGGGCAGGGGGGCATCGGCCAACTGGAAAGCGCGGCCATGTACGACGATTTTGTGCTGCAGCTTTCTACGCGGGTGAACTCGCGCAGCAAGGGCGACCATCCCAAGACTGGAATTTTCTTCCGCGGCGACGCCGGCCAGCTGTTTACTGGCTACGAAGTCTCGGTGATGAATGAGTACAAGGGAGGCAACCGCAACCAGGCGCTCGGCGATAGCACAGGCGGACTCAAGGGCCTGCAGCCGCCCCGGAAAGTGCTGGGCGATGACAACCAGTATTCCACCATCACCATCGCCGCCCACGGCCGGCACATTCAGGTGTGGGTCGACGGCTATCCAGTGACCTATTTTTATGACACACGCGCGGAAGGGACTTCGCCGGCGAAGGCAGCGCGCACGGCTGCGGGTACGATCAGCCTGCAAGCCCCCGATGACAAGGCGAATCTCGATTTCCGCGAGATTCGCGTGAACCAACTGCCTCCGAAGCTAGGCAAGGGACCTGCGGAAGCCGTAGCCATTAAACCGCCCCCGGTCGCCGTCCAAGCGCCGCCTCCGCCCCCCCCGGGTCAGCCTGTGATCATGGGGCAGGCGCCCGACCCCAACAAGCCCAAGGTCCAAGCGCTGATGGCGCAATCGTTCGCCACCAGCGACCCGGAACAGCAAAAGCAAATTTACCAGCAGATTCTCGAGCTTGACCCCAGCAACGCGGCGGCGGCCACGGGTTTGCAGCAGGCGCAGCAGAAGATTGAAGTAGCCACCGCGCAGCGCGCCCAGCAAGAGGCGCAGCAGCAGCAGCAGAGCCAGACCGAGGCTCAAAAGCAGACCGAGGGCGAAGCCGCGCGGCAAAAGGCCGAAACCGCGGTTCTCTCCGGCGATCTGGACACCGCCCACACTCAGATCGGCGTTGCGCAGAAGTCGCTCTCCGGCAACTCAGGCGTGCAGGAACTCGCCAGCCGCATCGAAGCCGCAATCCAGTCCCGCACCCGCCTGCGGATTCTGTGGGGCGGCGTTGGGCTCGCTACCTTCGTT
>VFSW01006186.1_pt1 | contig 17640 bp, 10 predicted proteins | sample 5358111 | NCBI WGS metagenome assembly VFSW01 (sample SAMN11554181, study PRJNA540505) | mine drainage metagenome | isolation source: sediment from site ElyBrook_90M | place: USA: Ely Copper Mine, Vershire, VT | collected 2017
TCTTTGTGGAGCTCGTGCTCATCGACCCGCCCTCGATCAGGGAAACGTTTTCCTGAGCGCACATTCTTGCTATGTGGTGTAGACGGGGAAACGTCTCGAAGAAGGTGATCTGGTCACCTTGGCTCATAGTTGTATGTTCGAAGAAGAACCGGATCGTAGATTGCCGGTCGATTGGCGGGACAAGCTCGGGGATGAGATCGTGAAGCGTCTTGGTGCCGATGACGATCTTCGTTTCGCCCACTCCGATGTCAACCCCGAGATTGTGTTCCATAGTTCGACGATGACCGATGGAACGAGTGCGGTTTCGATCTCTCTCAGCCGCAAACCCTGTAGATCCCCAATTCTCTCGCGTTGCGACAGCAAGCTGGTCTTGAAGGCTTCGAAGTCCACCATTCGCGCGCCGCGCCCACCCATTCGATGCATTGCCCACGACACCAGAGTTGCGTATAGGCTCTCGACGAAAGCATCGTCCGTGAGGGCAGCCATGGCCGAAGCGTGGGCTCGAAGTCGTTCTAAAGTACGGCAGTGGAAGTACACGCCAGGTCCAGTGAAGCGTCCGCTGTCGTTGAACGTCTTCACGAAACTGGAAAACCCGCGGACGGCTCGTCGCCCCGTTCCTCGATGCGGACGATTGTGGTTACGCTAAACGCCATCGTGGCCGTAGTATTAGCGATGGGCCTGTCGGCAGACCGCAATGGCCCCGGGTTGTGCCTGGTAAGCTGCAGCGTGGGGCCACGCCGGCGTTGACATCCGATAAGACAATTTAGCGGCTCGGCTTGTTCGCTGGGAGGTCGCCAGCAGCAGCTTGAAGTGCCTCCGCTTGACCTTCCTGCCCCGCCCCTACCTGCGTGTCTTGCGTCACCTCTGTGTCGGCTGTCGTGGCTTTGCTCGCATTCTTTGGCTTGGATGCGTCGGGGTTCGATTCATCGGTCAACACCAAGACCAAAGCGGCATGCTTGTTGTCGTTGGGCTTGAGTTCGATCGGGTTTCTCGCGATCAGTCCCACTATCCCGTTGGCCGTCTGCCCATCAGGGCCCGGACCATCCGCTTTAATCGGAGAATACCCCGACTTGTGGCTCGCTGGGGCTGCCAAACCCTTTTGGAGATCCGCGGCGAACGATGTCGAGGTCTTTAGTCGCTTAAGCGTCTCTCGAGCTTTGGGATGTATCGCTTCTTCCAGTATATCTTCGATTGTCTTGATCAACTCGTCGATCACAGGTTCAGTAAGGACAAGTGTTGTTTTCTCTTCGCCCTGAGAGTCGCGGCCAACATAGCAGACGCCACCGTCGACATTAGCTATCGGAAGCTTCAGCGGTTGCAGCGCATTGTCAGTGTCGACGTAGTAGGCACTCAAGCTGACCGGAAATGTCGCCGGCATTTGAGCGAGGAGGCCGACGCGCCCCATGTCAGTGAGGAGCTGCTGTTGCAGCTCCAGGGCGGGACTCTCGCGAAGACGCAGCACGATTTTGTACGGACCTGCCTCCCCAAGCAGCGCTATAATCTCGGTGGGCGTCAAGGTGCGAATGTCCTTCACGTCCCATAGCGCCCACATACGCCGCTCGTCGGGAAGCACGACAATGGGGGTCTTGAGGCTTCCTCCCTTGTAAGTCCATGTCTTCGGCGTGAGGTTCGAGAGCTTTCCGGCGAGAAGAAGGATGCGCTTCGCGCTATCGACGCGGACAAGGTCGCAAGCCGGTGTCAATACTACAAACGCGTCGGTTTCCGTGTCGTTGCCGGGGTCACCGTCTGTCAGGACAGACTGCTTCACTAGCACGTCCCCGAATCCTACAGGTATCTCTGCGAAGGTCGTCTTGACGCCCAAGCGCTTCGGGTTCTGCCAGATCGTTCGATAGACTAGGTCTTGCAGGTCGGTCGAGCCAGCGATGTGAGGAGCGGGATAAGCGGACGGATCAATATTGTTGAGTTCTTCGGCTGCTTTGATCGTGTTGGCATCGCCTTCGATCTCATGTTGGAGGACGCGGTCGAAGACATCCAAGAGGTAACTTCCGAGCGGCTGACCTTCGAAGGCGAGGAGTATATCGCGAACCTGCGCATAGTCGGATAGGTCTAATCGCCGGATGCCCGTGAGGAACCGTTCCGAAGCAGCCTCCAATCCCTTCTCCCAGCTGTCCAGAAAGGCTGCGACTCGAACAGCATCGGGACGATGGAGGGCGAGGCGCTCCAGTGCACGTTCGAGGTTGGAACCGTCCATTAAATCTGACTTGCGGTACACTCGGAACAGGGCGCCAAGGAGCTTCGCGCGATCGCGGAAATAGGCTTTCTTGTCTTCCAGCAGATCGCTTCGCGACATAAGAATGACCAATGGCGGATCCATTTCACGGCCGGCAAGAATTGGCTTGAGGAGTTCTAATGAGCGCTCGATGTCAGCGGGCTGTTGAGCGGCTCCGAGAAACAGATCTGCGAAGATAATACTCGCGGTTTGTCCCGCGGCGGGAACGACGCGGCCAGACGGGATCGGGGTGATGCCGATGGCCTTGAGTGCGTCCTCGAGTTTTTTCAAGAATGCGCGATCAGATCGCGTTGCTTGCTCATAGTCTGCAAAAAGCAGGTTCCAGAGTTCGGGACGGAGGTGCTCCCTCGCAGCAAAAACTGCTGCTACAAAATCGTCGGATTGTCGAAGTTGATACGCCTCGAGACCGTCGAACGCTGGAAATACTTCGACCAAAGCTTGGTGATCATCGCCTACATCGGCGATAAAGTTGGACCAAGCCCCTTCATCCGCTGCTAAGTCCTCCGCCTTCGGCATTTGGTCGTATCCGTCATCGACGATCAACGCCGTGGTGATTTTGCGGTTGGCAAGGAGGGCTTGAAGTGTCATCGAACGACACTGCTCTCGGGAAGTTCGAGGACGAACTCATGCAGCCGGCCGGTTTGACGGTCCGCCTTCTCCGAAAGTATCAGCTGTCCGCCGAGATAGGTGGCATTCTCGCGCGCGATGAAGAGCCCCAAACCTCGGCGTTTACTCTTCTCTTTCAGGGACCAGAAAGGCCGGAAGACTTTCTCTCGATTTTCGGGTGCGATGCCGCGTCCGTTATCGCGGAAATAGATTGTAGGTGGATCCATCTCAATCCGAACGGAAATCGTGGGGATATATCGCGATTCACGCGCGGCACGTAACTGCATCCAGTAGACAGAGTTTGAAACCAGGTTTTCAAGGATCTGAACGACCATCCCTTTGACCAGCTTAACTCGAAGTGGTCCCTTCGGCTTTCGGATCTCAATGACGATGCTGTGGCGGCGGAACTGCGCAGCGTGGCCCTCCTCAAGGTCGTCAAATAGCTCGGCGAGATCAAAGACATCAGATCGCTGCCGACCGGAAACGCTGAGCTGATCGAGCACACGCAGGCGCTTCGAAACGCTCTTCATCTCCGCCCGCAGGGTCTCAAGTCGTGCTCGGACCTCGTCAGGAAGGTCTCTCCCGCGGAGCCCCTCCAATGCTTGCAGTGCGCTCTCCGACGCTCGTGCGAGTTCGTGTGCAACGACCTCGACCATTAAGCCGACACCAGCCATCTGTATCATCTGACGACTGTCCGCCTCGACCTGCTCGATGCGTTGCTGAGCTCGGGTCGACAAGTCGTGAAACTCGGTGAAGGTCTGCTGGAGGTCGTCAACAACCTCAGCCTGTTCCTTTGGAACAAGCCGGCGGACCTTAGTTAGTGCTGTCCGAGCCCGCGCTTCGAGAGAGTTGATCTCGCCCTTCACGTCACCGAGGTCAATCGGAATGTTTTTGTAGCGACGGTCGACTTCGCGGAAGAAGTCCCACAGCATGTCGCGGACCACGTGCTGTAGGATTGACACGAAGACACCCTGTTCAGGTGTTGCGCGCAAACCTTCGCGGTTCGTCTGATCGACAAGTCACCGATTCTTCGCGCGTGAAATCAGAACGTGGCCGACGAATTGAGCCTTATTCAAAACATACCCCGGTCGCCCCAACGCGCGGCGGTCGAGGCCCAGCCAATCATCTTAGTCCTCGCCATATGGGTACACGCGGAAGCCATCGCGAAATAAAAGAATGCCAGACCATTTCTTCTGCAGTTCACGCACGACCCTTTGGTTGCCAATCGTATCAATGCCAACCAAGTTACGACGGTTGTACCAATATGCTTCAAACGAGAAAGGACCAAGGGTAGTAAGGGCAGAAAGAGGTAGCTCCTGCGACGTACCTGTCAGCAGGCCTTCCAAATCGGGCAAGGGCAGCGTGACGCTGTCGACTTCGTGCGGGAGCTTGTATCCTAGGTCGAAGGCATCCATGCGGACGCGTAGTTGGGGCTCTTGACCCTCGGTGATATATTCTCCGCGAAAAGAAGCGTGGGCATGGTCGATCAATAAGCGGTCCATCCAAGGGATGGCGATCCGATTCCCGCTCCAGTTAAGCGCGATCCGCGGTCTCTTCTTAGGATCGACAAACGGGTCGGTCAGGCGGGCGAAGTCGTATTCGGCAAGTCCGCGAACCCGCGCTTCGGTCCAATCTTCGGAAAGGTCGCCGATCTGGAGGCGTGTGCCGCTCCAGATGGGCTGCTCCTTTCGTGGTCCTCGGACGGGCTCGAGGGGGATATCCTCGACCATGGCCTCGAGGTCGCTAAAGCGCTTCCAATCGACGTCCAGAATGTTGAGATGCCCGTCCTCAGCTCGGGCCGTCTCCAAGTGCAGGCGGTCGCCGAGCCGTATCGCGGATAGCCTACCGATGCCCTTCTCCCCAAGGAATGGCGAGTGGGCGTCACCCGCGGCGATAGCCCGATCGACTTCCCGTTTGCGTGACGACGTGCCGATCGTGAGGTAGTTTACCGTAAGCTCCCGGAGCGACATGCCGGAGCCGGTATCGGCGATGGTGATTGTGTTGAGCGATCTGTACGCTTCGTCGAGGTTCTTAACAAAGGCGATGATGCTTTGCGAGCCAGCGACTGCATCATGGAAGGCCCGAACGAGTTCCGGTCCTGCGCCAACGTCCAGGGCGCGAGGGACTTCGTCGGTCAACTCTGACAGGAGCTCGGCTTCTAACCTGCGGCGGTCGGCCTTGGTGGCATCAGCCGGGATGGACGAGACAGCACGCTCACGGATGCGGAGATAGGCGTTCCTCCTCATAACGATCTGGAAGAAAATGTCAGCGCCTGTCTTCGACTTCGCGTCGAAGGCATTTTTGATCAGCTCGTAGAACGCAATGATATCAGAGCTGATTAGCTCGGAACCGAGCTCAAGGATGGTCCTGGCGGTGATCTTGAACAAAAACCGATTTTCCCCTTGACGTTTTGCGGCCTTTTGTCATTTGTGACAGATGAGGCAAGGCGATTCAGCGCCAGCACCATAAAGCTCTTGTATATCGATTGGCAGATCACCAGCGAGCGGGTTGCGGCGTCGGCGTTCGCGCTCGCGCACGAGGCGGCGTTGAAAGTCGGCTTTGATTGCTTCTGTCCGCTCGGGCCGCGCTAAGTCAGCGAGACTCTCACCCTGGCTCCAAGTGAACGGCGAGCCGTGCTCTTGAGCATTCTTCTCGTACGCGCGTGCTTCCTCGAAGGCCTTCGGATGCCGTTCGCGCAATCGGACCCATTCGATCTTCTGCTGGAAGAAACAGAAGGTGCAGCCTGATCTCGAGCGCCAAGCGTAATATGCGGGTTCACCGACATCCGCGTCGCGAAGAATCTCGATGACGCCTTTCTTGTCTACGCCGGCAGCCCGCAGCGGCAGATGAACACGCATGTTCGGATGGGTCGCCTGATATCCCTCCCGCGCTGACTCGTCAGCGCGAATCGCGACATATGAATTGACCACCACCCCTCTTTCAAGGTCAGCGCGCAGCCAAGCCTCTAGCGGTCTGAGTTTCAGTTGACGCGTGCACCAACGTGTTTTTGGGGACGGCAGGAAGTTGCCATACTCTTGCAGCCAGAAGTCAAAATCGCGGTCCGGGTTGAGGCGAATGATCGGCTGGCCGAGAAAGCCTTCGAGACGATCAAGGAAGCTATAGACCTCCGGCAATTCCTTGCCCGTGTCGGTGAAGAAATACTCGATCGCTAACTGGGGTTGGTGCTGCCGCATATAAACTGCGAGCGCCGCGCTATCGCGGCCACCGGACAGGCCGAGGATGTGTCGCTCGTTCATAGCGCCTCCGGTGGCATCTCGCCGGCCAGGCTCGCAACGGCGCGCGCCAGAGCCGCTAGACGAACACTGCTTTGGGCAGGACGGGCGTCGAGCGCCTTGAGGAGGTGCTGAGCGAGGCGGCTCGCCTCCTTTCTCTCGTCTGAAGTCAACTCAAACGAGGTTAGGAGAGCCGGCTTGGTCGGATCGAGTCCGACGATGACCGCAAGCGCTTCGGTGTTCGTGTGTCGGTCGCGAACCGTTGCAAGGGCTTCCGCCTCCCGGAAGCGTCGCCCAAAACGAGCAAGCTCAAGTAATGCCTGCTCGCGGTCACGGTCGGACCACGTGCGCGGGGGCTTGTGAATCAGGAGGCTTGCGAGCCCCTCGATCTCATCTTCCCCGTTCTCGAAGGAGGCTACGCGAACTGCGAAAGCGTCGAAGCGGAGATCGTTCGTAAGCCCGATGACAGTCTTCGCCCGATCCCCTATTCCAGCGAAGGTTCCCACATCTACGCCGAGAGTGCGCGCTAATGCTTCACGGAGCAACCCGAGCAAGTCTGGATAGGCTTGTTCGGCGGCAGCGAGAGCGTCCACGATAGCGCTAGCCGGATCGGCACCCAAAGGCAGGTTCGTCAACCCATCGAAGAGTAGGGTCTCGGGGTCATCTGCCTTCAGGATGTGGTCGCGGACGGCACACGCTCCGGCAGAAAGGCTAGTCGTGCGCTGCGCATAGGGCGGCAAGCGATGGCAGGTCTGGAAGAGGCGTTGAGCAATCCGGAGCGCAGAACAGTCTGCCGCGAGGCCGAGGCGGGTTGCGACTTCAGTGAGAAAGCTCGCCTGTTCGATAGAGCGCGAAATCGTCTTCAAACGGATCGACGCTGGGTTCTGAAGAAGCTTATCGACGAAGAAGGTGTCGAGATCGGTTTGGAATAGACCGTCGACGTAAACGGCGAGGCGGTCACGCTGTGAGAGGATACAGGCCAGTGCAAGGATCGGCATTGCGCCGCGCTTCAAGCCATAGGGCCGCGCTCTCCACTGGGTATAGACATCAGCGAGTGTGATGTCTGGCCTGGCATTCAGCACTTTCCAGACCGGCTTGAGCGCTTCTCCCGCCTTGCTATCGTCTGGGCCAGCGAAACCGTAGCGTCCGGAGTCGAGGGGTCGGTGAAGCCCCATCGGCCGTAGCAGCGTCAGGTACAGCCCCATCTCAGCGGGATAACCTGTGAGCGAGAGGTGTTCCTTGTCGTGGCCGCGCACCATTGCGTACGCGAGGTCGCGTACGGCTGCCATCGCGTTTGACGACGGCCGATCCCGCTGCACCAGTTCGCTACAGAGGATCGGCGTCAACGGGTAGGCCGCGTCGGCAAGTTTCGTTGCGACGGCGGCGAGTCCATCTGTGAGCGGCGTCGTTGGATCCGGTCCAAGCCACCAACGGCCCTCGTGCAAAGCAGCTGTGAGTTCTGACTGGATGGAATCCAGCGCAGCAGATCTACGCGCGGCCACTTCACGACGGGCGATGCGGTCGCCTTGGAGCTGAGGATGTTCCCGTTCGATGCGCGAGAGAGCCTGGAGATCAATGGCATCATCACGAAGTCGGTAAGATTGCGTCGCGGCAGCAACCGCCGCGATGACGCCATGGCCGTCAAGAGCCTTTGCGAGCGCTTGCGCGCGCTTGTCGAGCTCCGTTCGCTTCAGACTCGCATCCGACAGGAGAAGAACCAAAAGGCCACTGCTGCGAAGGGAACGCTGGGCGAGTCGGTCGGCGATGTCGTCTGGCGAGTCGTCAATCGAAATAAGCGGGAGCGCAATTTCGAACGCGCGCAACGCGCCGGTTCGGAAGTAGTGCCGCTTCGCAACGGCGAAGCCAAGACCGACCTCGGCGGGAAGATCGAGAAGCGCTTCAGCCGTCGGCAAGCTGCGAGTTCGCTCGATCGCGGCATCTAAATCGAAATCGCTGCCCGCAAACATCGCATAGCCGCCAAGGCGCGGTTGCCGGATAAGGACCGCCCATTCCACGAGATCATCAATGGCGGATGCGACAGCCTTCGTGTTTGCTTCGTCTATTGAAGCTTCAAGGACCGCGTCCGAAACTGACAAGCCGGTCCCATTGCGAAAGAACTCTATCAAAGCTGCCGACTTCGTGAGGGCGACATGAAGGGCGTTACCCTTTGCTGCCGCGCGCTCGATCGCTTCGAAGGCTAGGCTAAATCGGCTGCCGTCCGCGCCTGACGCGAGGGCCATGCCGAAGTTTTCTGAGAGATAGTCCCAGAGCCTGGCGGGGCTATATGTAGTTGGGTTCTTGGCCGGTTCCGCCTTCAGATATTCTGCGAAGCCGTGAGGTTCCGAAGAACTGAGAAAGCCAAATACACTGCGTTCGTTCTGCGCGAACCGATGACGGGAGAGCGGGCCAAGCAAAAGGGCAGTTATTGGATTGAGCGGCCAAGCAGCAGCGAGAGCATTCGACAACATGGTCGTGTCGGTCGGCCGACGTTGAGCGACGGCAATCGCTATCTTTTGAGAAGCGCGCATCGCTGAGGTGGGGCGATGCTCTGCGACGATGGCTCGGCCTAGCAGAGCGACGGTCTCATCGGCTCCCGCCAATAACGAGATATCTTGGAAGCGACCCTGAACCTTCGCCCATTCCTGGCGCGCCTCGCGTGCATGGCGACCGGGGTATTGCTCGAAGGCTTGATGCAGAATGCCCACGACTACGAAGCGCCCTTCGCTTCTCGAACTGAATTCAGCGAGTTCCTGGAGAAGCTGGATATCACCCTCGTGCGCTACCGCGTGTTCAAGGAACTTGCCGAGTTCGTCGATAAGCAGGAAGACGCCACTCCTCGCCTTAGACGCTTTATTGAGAAGAGCGACCAATGAGGCGTCAGAACGGCAAGCGTCATTCGCTGTCGCCCTTTTCCATCCTAGGCTTTTGGCTGCGGTGTTGGCGATCGCACAGCGCAGATCGCTTCGACTTCCAGTTATCGGGATTACGGCCCACGGGTGGCCCCGTTCGGAAAAGGCTTTTGCAAAGGTTGCCGTAAATTCGGGTCCGGCAAGCTCGCGTGCGACCTGACGATTCGCACGCGACCCTCCAACTAGATTCCCCACGAGCAGAGCCGTGCTCGACTTGCCCCCTCCGTATGGCCCAGTCCACGTGAACGCGCCTTGTTGAGTGTCTATCTGAGAAGCGGTGAGGGTTTCGAGCGCCTTGCGCGTGCTGGCTTGAAGAACGTAGCCCACGATCGGTGGAGTACCCTTCAAATCAGCGTCCAGCCTCGCTGATCGCGCGAACCGGCGCTCAATATGAACGACGTCGGCCAAGGTCTTCATGCTGCCCGCCGACGATTCGGAGCGGCCACACCGTAGGCGTTGCCTAGCAGACGGAGTGAATCGAAATCCCGACGCTTTTGAAGCTGCTTCAAGCCCGCAGTTTCAGTCCAAAGCCACCCACCTGAGGTGAGACCCTCTAGCCGCATCAGTCGCGCGACGATGCTGTCCTCGTCGAGTTTGAACACTCGCCCGGGGGAACCTGGCCCATAGCAAATTTGCTCTGCGGACAGCGTCGAGGATCCGCCCTGAGCTTTCCAAAAGGCGGATACAGCATAGGCAAACACAGCGTCGGGCAAAGTCGGCTTTGGACCGCGAACGAACTCGAAACTACCTGTGGGTTTGAGACCTCGAACCAATCCGAGCTCGGCGAGCACAGGCTCGGCGGCGTCTTCGATTGAGCCATCGTGTCGCCTGACGTAGCTGCGGAGAAACACCTCCACATCTCGCTTGATTGTAACAGATGACGCCCGCCATCCCCGTTTGGCAACAACGCTCTCCAAGCCTTGAGCCAATGAGGTAGCGTCGAACTCTGACGCAGCTATCGCATTAAACGCAAAGTAGATTGTGGTCGTATGGCTTGGCTCTGAAGCGAATAGCCAATGCGTCAGCCAAAGCGTTGCCGGCCTCTCCAAATATGGATCCCAACCATCGTCCGCAAGGAGCGCGCGGCCGAGCGTGGTCGGAATGAGCTGCCGCTCCTTCTCCTCAATAATTCCCGCGGCTGTCGCCCAATGACGCATGGAAACGGCCATGTTTCGCCCTACCCCAAACCGCGCAATGGCTTCAGGCTCATGAAAGAAACCTATGGCCGCGCCGCGCTCGACTGCATCAAAGGCTTTTTTTAGCCAGAGCAGGCGGAGGGGGAACGTCTCGTGACCGGCGAATTGGCCCCGACCTTCCCATGATTCGAGAGAGTCGCGCATCGAAGTGCCATCCTACTGGTGAACCCATCCAGGAGCAAGCCGAACCTTTCTGCAGCCCTCTGCGAATCGGGCCGCGGCTTCGATAGCGTCGGCCGCAGCATTATATCGACTGAAGAATATCCGAATGAACTCTGAAGCGACGCTCGGCGATTGACCGATCGCGAGCAAGACGTGCGATGGTTCAATTTGTCCGCTATCGCACGCCGAGCCGCTCGTTATTGAAACGGTGTTCGCAAGTAGCTGCGACAGCGTGTCCGCATCAATACCTTCAAAGCGCAATGCTAGGCTGCCAGGTAGACGATCGTCGTGATCGCATAGCCGCGAATATTGCACTTGTCGACTATCGAGTTCCTGCACGAAGAGCCTCGTGAGGCTACGGCCATGCTCGGCGTCCCGCTCAATTGTCGCGGTCACCTGTTCTGCGGCGGCACCGAATCCGGCAATGAGCGCAGCCGGTAGAGTTCCGGCGCGCAAGCCACCTTCCTGCCCCCCGCCGTAAACCAGCGGATCGGGCTTTAGTGCAGCCGCGCTGATGTATCGGACTCCGACGCCCTGTGGGCCGTACATCTTGTGTGCGGAGACGCTGAGATAGTCGAGATCAAGTGCGACAACGTCGATCGGCACCTTGCCAGCGGCCTGCGCCGCGTCGCTATGCACGAGTGCGCCCGACTTCCGCGCTAAGCGCACGACTGCCGGTAGGGGTTGCACCACACCGATCTCGTTGTTTGCCGCCATGACAGAGATGAGAAGCGTGTCGTAAGAAACTTGCTCTTCAAGGGCAGCAAGGTCGACACGCCCTTCACCGGTCACGGGACAAATCACGACATCAAAGCCCTCTTCAGCAAGCTTCTTGGCCGGTTGGATGACAGCTTTGTGCTCGATGGCCGAGACGATGATGCGACGACGCGCGCCTAGCTTGGTCGCAGCTCTGGCGACCCCAAGGATCGCGAGATTGTTGGCCTCCGTAGCACCTGAGGTAAAGATAATTTCGCTTGCGTCGGCGCCGATCAGCCGAGCAACACTTGATCGGGCACGTTCGATCGCCTCAGCGGCCGCGGCGCCCGCTGCATGGGGCGACCCAGAATTGGCCTGATTGGCCCAAAGCGCGGTCATCGCTCGAATGGCTTCGGGGGCGAGCGGAGTGCTAGCGTGACCGTCGAGATAGATAGCCATTAGGCATGCCCCATTTTAATCACTCGGAGAAGGCGGCGGCAGAGCCACAAAGTGCTGAGGCGATGTTGAAAGACTTCTTCATGTTGTATTCGCTAGTCAGCCTCTGCTGGGCGCGACCATGTCCACCGGATAGTGTTCAATAACTCCAAGTCTCATGGGCGAGCGGTCCGGAGTTTAGTTCCTGACGATGCAATCGCCAGTGGGGCAGATGCTCGTCCATGAGCGCCGTGAAACGGTCGTTATGATGACGCTCGATTAGATGCACGAGTTCGTGGACGACGACGGATTCGAGGCATTGCACCGACTTTTTCGCGAGTTCGAGGTTCAGCCAGATGCGGCGGGCGTCTGTGTTGCAGGTGCCCCACCTGGTCTTCATTCTTTTGATCCCCCATTGTGGATGGGGCGCCTCCAAGCGCGCCTGCCATTTCGCGATCAGCGGAGGAATCAACAGCTTCAACTGTTGACGGTACCAGCGCTGTAAAATGCGCTCGCGTTGAACGGCATCGGTTTGTGGCCGCGCATGCAGCTCGATGGTGGACTTGTTGCGCACCACAACCTTGCTGCGCCCATCGCAGTTGACGATGCGGAGGCGATATCGCTGCCCGAGAAAATAATGACTCTCGCCGCTGATCATCTCCCGCGCGGATTGCCGCGGTTGAGCTTCAAATCTGGCCCGGTGCCGCTCAATCCAGCCGAGCTTGCCGATCACCGCCAGCCGCACCGCTTCGTCGCTGACTCTCAGCGGCGCCGCAACGCGCACGCGGCCATTCGGCGGGTAGATGCCAAGGTGCAGGTTCTTGATGTCCTTCCGGACTATCTCGACCCGCAGGCCGTTGATCGTGATTTGTCGTCGTTCAGTAATCACGCTGATTCTTCACCAGCTCCAGAATCCGTGCGGTGAGCGCGTCGTCGCCTTGCAGCGCAGCCTTGATCGCGAACATCACCTTCTTGATCTTGAACGCATTGCTTCGCCAGTCGTCCTGCATGTTTTCACGGACAGCCGTGTCCACTGCGACCGCGAGTGCTTCATCCTGACCAAGATTGTCATACAGCGCCCGCTTGGCCCCTGTGTTCAGCGTCCTCGGATATGATTCTCCGGCGGTCGGATTCTGGACTTTCTTCGCCAGTGCGACGATCTTTGCAAGATAGTTCTGATAGTCCAACGTCTGCTTTCTGCGCTCCTCGATCAGAGCATCAAGCAATTCCGACATTTTCTCGTAGTACTTCGGGTTGATTGGCTGCTCGTCGGTAATCACCTTGCGGACGTTGTTTTCGATCGTCTCCGCCACAGCCTCTTTGTTCTCACGGATGCCCTTTGGCAGAGCGTTTACGGCCTCGGCACCACGCTCGACGATGAGCTCAACCAGTGACATGTCGTCGAAGGCGGCAACTTTCTGACTCTCCTCGGCTCCTATGTAGGCGTCGATCAGGTGACGCATAGCGGGCTCATACAGCTTGAGGTCAATGTAATCGCCACTGCTCAGCTTTACTTCCTGCCGAACGTTTTCGTAGTAACGCACTTCGTCTTTCAGCGCGCCGATCTCGGCGGCGGTATAGCCTGCTTCTTCCAACTCGTTGGCAATGTTGGCAAACGCGCGGACCAGAGCCGCGACTAGTTTGTACAGCGCCAGGCGCTTGGGCTCGTTCTCCTTGAGTTGTTCGACGTTGCCGGAATCCTTCGCGCAGAAATATCGCTGGTAAGCTGCCGTGTCCTTTGGCGCTTCCACAGGCTCACAGAGCGCTTTGACGGCTTCCCGCGCTTCCTCCAAGTGCTCGCGCGCCTTCGCGACACGGTCTTTCAGCAATCCGGCGACGTCTTGTTTCTCGTAGCCGTCGAGAGCGCCAGAGGTGTAATCCTGAACCGCGCCCTCCAAGCTCTTGAAAAGATCCTTGTAGTCGATGATGTAGCCATATTCCTTGTCGTCGCCGTCGAGCCTGTTCACGCGGCAGATCGCTTGAAACAACCCGTGGTCGCGCATCTGCTTGTCGATGTAGAGTAAGGTAGCGGGAGGCGCGTCGAATCCCGTGAGCAATTTGTCCACCACGATGAGCAGCTTCATCTGACCGGGCTCTTCGACGAATTTCTTCTTGACCGCTTTTTCGAATTCCTCGACGCGGTTAATGGCCTTCTCGGGGGCTTGGTTGAACCAGTCGGCCAGCATCTTCTGATAGATTTCGTACTTACGCAGCTTCTCGGTCGGCCCCTCTCCGGTTTCTTCGCCCTTGATATCGGCCACCCCCGGTTTATATGAGGTCACAATGGCGCACTTACCAGCCAAGGCGGTCTCTTCGAACAGCTCATAAAGCTTGCACGCCTGGTAGATACTGCCCGAGACGAGGATGGCGTTGCCGTGGCCGCTTTTGAGCCGGTCGCGGGTTTCCATGTCCATCAGGATGTCGGCGACGATTTTCCCCAGCCGGTCCTGCGAACTGAGCACCTTCTGTATCGTGCCCCAGCGCTGCTTGAGGTGCGCCTTGGCCAGATTGGTTAGGCCCTTGGTCTTCGCCTCGAACCACTGATCGATTTTCTCGGGCGACGTGAGCTTCTGCTCGATGTCACGCGCCTCATATCGCAGATCGACTACAACTCCGTCCTTCACTGCTTCGTCGAACTTGTAGGTGTGAATGTAGGGACCAAAGACCTCGATAGTCTTTCGCTTGTCTGTCTTAAGAAGGGGCGTGCCCGTGAAGCCGATGAACATCGTGTCCGGCAGGATCGCCTTCATGGCGTCGTGAAGCTCGCCGGACTGGGTCCGGTGGCACTCATCGACGAAGACGAAGATGTCACCCTTCGGCTTGAAGCCCGCTGGCAGTGCGCGCCGAATTTCCTTGATGAAGCCTTCGACATCATTCTCTTCCTTGCCGAGGAACTTGTGGATCAGCGAACAGATGAGCCAGGGGAATGTAGCGTCGAGCTTAGCAACCAAGTCGGCGCCGCTCTTGGTGCGATAGATCTCTTCGCTGACGCCTTTGAAAACGCTTTCGATTTGCTCGTCGAGTTCGGTGCGGTCGGTGATGATCAGAACGCGCGCGTCCTTGACGTTCTCCCGAATCCACTTGGCCAGCCAGACCATCGTGAGGCTTTTTCCCGACCCTTGAGTGTGCCAGATGATGCCGCCCTCGCGGCGGCGCAAATGGTCCTCGGCGGCGCGGACGCCAAAATACTGATTGTGCCGGCAGAGCTTTTTGGTCCCGGCATCAAAGACCGTGAAGTCGTGAAGCAGTTCCAGAAGGCGGGTTTTCCCGCATAGCTGAATCAGCGCGCGATCAAGCGGGTTCTGAACCGGGCTGTCCTCCTTCCAGGTCAGATAATACTTCTCCGGAGTCTGGATCGTGCCGTAGCGCAGGCCCTCGGTGTCGTTGCCCGCCATCACGAGGTGCATGGTCGAGAAGAAGTGCTCGATGAAATCCTTTTTCTGGTTGTCGAGGTCTTGGCGAATACCCTCGGCCACTGAAACGGTGGAGCGCTTGAGTTCCAGAACCCCGAGCGCAATGCCATTCACGTACAGCACTACGTCGGGGCGCTTACCGTGAGCGTGCGCCTCGGCCGCGGGGACAGTGACTTCCTCGGCGATCGCAAAGTGGTTGTTCTCCGGCTTTTTCCAGTCGATGAGCCAGACGGTCTCCGTGTTCTCGCCCACGTCCTGCTTGACCTTAACGCCGTAGCGGAGCAGTTCGTACACATCCTTGTTGCGGTCGTAGAGACTCCGGCTGGTATCGCCCGCCGCCTTGGCGAGGACGTAAAGCGCGCGGCTGATTAGCGTCTCGTTGTAGCCGTTCTTTTCAAGAAAAGCGCGCAGATACGTCTCTTCGAGGTTGGAGTTGTCGTCGCGGTCGGACCAGTCACCGAGGTAGTCGTAGCCCAAGGCGTCGCGGAACAGTTTGACGACGCGCTGCTGGGTCTTCTTTTCGATCTGCCCGACGACGCTCATATCAACCTGGTCCTTCCCGTCAGAAGCTCTTGCATCATGCCCTTTTTGAGGTCGCTGGTCTTGTCACGTCGCTGCTCCAACGCAACAATCTCGGCCTCCATCTCAGAGAGGGTAGTCGCGATGGCGCGTTGTTCCTCGATAGTCGGAGGCAAGAGAATCGGTAACTGGCGATATTCGTTACCATTAATGCCTGGCTGTCCGCTCCTCATGGACATGAGGTGCACCCAATTCCAGTAAGGTCCGGTCGTCACATATGCAGCCAAATAATCGGCCACGAGCCGGCTTGGATTCGGCCGAGTTCGAATGAGGTACCCCGCAAACACCAATGTTCCGTCTTCAGGATTGTACGAGTATGACTTTCCGACGCTTGCGCCGGTTCGCGCAAACACGAGTTCCCCTTCGTTCAAATAGTACTTGGCGCTATCTGTACTCTTAACGGAGACGCGGTTTTCGCGCGAGAATCGACCGTCCTCTGTAATGTCCGTGATTCGAATGTAAGTTGGAAGCTTCTCCGACAACGGAACGGCGGGCGCATTGATACCATACTCCGGCGCGCAAGCGAGGCAGTCATTCAACTTGACCAGGTTCCAATCATTCGGAATGACTCCCAATGTTGTTTGCTTCAGGCCTATGTCTATTTCACCAAACCCACGCAGTCGTGTCTTTCCAGTGAGGAGCTGCTGCATGGCGGCCTGTTTGAGGTCGCGCTTCTTCGTGATGAGCCGGTCCAGCGCGCGGATCAGGGCATCGACATCGCCCAGAGCAGCAGCGATCGTCGTCTGCTCTAAGAGAGTCGTAGGGAACGGAAGCTTAACGGATCGGATTGATTTTCCGTCAACGTTCGGAAACGTCGAACCTGTTGTTAATGCTAAGATGCCGTTGACGGCTGAATCTGTCTGGAAAGCGAGAAACGAAACGTCCGTTTCGGGTTTTGCTCGGATGGCGGCAACTCCCCGCCCAATGCAGTATTCATCGTCTGAGATGTTGATCCTGCCGGTCGAGCTTCCTCGGACGCACAAAAGCACATCTCCTCTCTTGGAAAATTTTGTGGGCTGCGAGGTCCACTGAATCCTGATGGGGTGCTCGTCGGTAAACTCCGTTGGGCCGTTAATTAGCGCAGCGCCGATTCCGTTCCGGTTGTAGGAGGTGCCAACGGGCGATTGCCCCATTACGACTTCCGCAACATCCCCGAGGCTCTTTGCATCCCAATCCTCTGGGATCACCCCCACCTCGGTCCTTTTGTAACCCGGCCTCAGTTCCATACCGCCCCCATCTTTTTGAGGTGTTGGTCCACGCGAGCGGCGCGCGACGCGACTTCCGCGGTAAGTTTGGGGAGTGGCACGGCATAACGCTCGGCGAGTTCCTTGATTCTGCCCGTGAGCGCTTGCGAGACACGATCCAACTCGGACTGTACTGCGGCGGCGAGAGTGGCCAGCCATTTGTCATCCACAACCAGAGTCTTGATCTCGTCTTCGGAGAGCTTGCCATATTTCGCTCCGACCTTGGCCTCCAACGCCGCGGTCGTGTCTTTGAGGCGCTTGGTTACGTCGGACTCTTTCTCCATAAGGGCTAGATAATCCTGTAGCGCATTGCGTTCGTCGTCGGCGTCTGAGTCGTTCTTGATTTTTTTCAGCCGGGTCGTTACTGCGGCCTTTGAAATCTTCCCGTCTTCGATCACCTCGGCCAGCAGTCCCTCTTCGCCCCCGTGCTCGTCTCGAAGTTCGTCCATCTTCTGCTCGACTGATGCGGCTTCGGATTCGAGCTTTTCGATAGCCTCTCGCTCGGCGGAAAAGCAACTTGAAATAATCAATGCGGTAGGCACCAGCTCGGCCTTGTATTTCAGCTTGCCAACCGTGAAGTCAGCTTTCTCCTTATTCTTCTTTTCCTTGTCCTCGATTATCTGTCGGGGCTTGACCGCTTCCCGCCAGCCGTCGCTCACGATCATGTAAGCGTCGTCCTGCATGGTCTCGGCCCAATAGTCCATCAGGTGCTGGTACACGTCGTAGGCCTCGATGAGCGGGACCTTCTCGAAGGTCCCCAATAATCCCTCGGACAGCGTCGCAATCAAAGCCTTGGGCTTGTCGCCGACAGCGATGCCTTCCAAACGCGAGACGTTCGTCTTGCTCCATTTCTGAAAGAGCGCCGTGACCGATTTGTTGAAGGCGGTGAACTCCGAATGGCCGAAGATCGTGGGCT
>VFSW01006187.1_pt1 | contig 17640 bp, 12 predicted proteins | sample 5358111 | NCBI WGS metagenome assembly VFSW01 (sample SAMN11554181, study PRJNA540505) | mine drainage metagenome | isolation source: sediment from site ElyBrook_90M | place: USA: Ely Copper Mine, Vershire, VT | collected 2017
ATGGGGCCCGTAATCATCCGGGGGCGGGCTTCACGCGGGGGCGCGGGCTGCGCCGCGACCCGCCGCGGACGGCGCCTTGAAAAGCCGGCCGTTAGTCGGCAAGAGTTTGAGACGGCCGTTGTTCGAACGAGGACGCCATGGCTCTTTCACAGGACGATCGCGGCGGGAGTCTTCACACGCCGCTTGGCAAGGACGTCCTCGTCCTCAGTCGTCTTGACGCCGCGGCGACGCGGGGCGGCCTGGTCGTTTACCATGTCGAAGCGGTGAGCGAGGCGCCGAATATCGACTTCAACCAGCTTCTCGGCCTCAACCTTTCGGTCAAGCTGGAATCGGTCTATCAACTCGAACGCTATTTCAACGGCGTTCTGGTTCAGGCGCGCTGGACCGGCGGCAGGGACGACCTTTTTGTCTATCAGTTGGTGCTGATGCCGTGGCTGTGGCTGCTGTCGCGCGCCTCCGACTGCCGCATCTTCTCGTCGATGTCGATACCGGACATTATCATCAAGGTGTTCCAGCAGAGAGGATTTGCAGACTACAGGAGCGCCACGACCGGAAGCTACCCGACGCTGGAATATTGCGTGCAATACCGTGAAAGCGACATGAACTTCGTCTGTCGGCTGATGGAAGAATACGGCATCTACTACTTTTTCGAACATACGCAGGACAAGCATACCCTGGTGCTGGCGGATTCAAAATCGAGCCATGGTCCGATACAAGGATTGTCGTCGGCGCCCTACCTGCCCGGCAGCAGCGCCGCGGCGCGGCGGGACAAGCAGCAATTCGACAACTGGTCGACCTTTCGCGGTTTTCAGAGCGGCCGCTTCGTGCTGAACGATTACGATTATGAGAAACCGAGCGCCAACCTCCTCGCCAACGCGGAAAATTCCGGCGGCTACGCGCATGGCGCGATGGAGATTTACGATTATCCCGGCCGATATGGCGACCAGGGGGAAGGCAACACGCTCGCCAAGGTGCGCGTCGAAGGCGACCAGGCCAAAGACCACCGCCGCACGGCGGACGGCTACGCGCCCTCGCTGACCCCGGGCTACACGATCTCGCGGACGTCCGACGTCGGGCCGGGCTCGGAGGACATCGAATACCTCGTGCTGCGCTGCTCCCATTCCTATTCCGGGCCGGCGTACCGGTCGGGAGGCCGGCGCGGAGAAGTCTATACCGGCTCCTACGAACTGGCGAGCAGCGATCGTCCGTTCCGCTCGCCGCTGACGACGCGAAAATCGGTCATCCAGGGTCCGCAGACCGCCAAAGTCGTCGGTTCCGGAGAAATCGACGTCGACAAGGAAGGCCGCATCCTCGTGCAGTTCTATTGGGACCGCAACAAGGACCAGTCGCGCCGCGTGCGCGTCGGACAGATCTGGGCCGGGCAATACCAGAAATCCCTGTTCATTCCGCGGATCGGCGACGAGGTCATCGTCCAGTTCCTCGAGGGCGATCCGGACCGGCCGCTGATCGTCGGCTCGGTGTTCAACGCCGACAATGTTCCGCCCACGACGCTCCCCGACAACAAGACGAGGTCCGGCATCAACAGCGAGTCGAGCACCGGTCACGGCGGCTACAATCATTTCATCTTCGAGGACGAGGCCGGCCAGGAATTCGTGAAGCTGCGCGCCCAGAAGGACCTGATTGTTCACGCGCTCAACGACGAGACGCGCAACATCGACAAGGACCAGACCGAAACGATCGGGGGCAATCTGACCCAGAGCGTGACCGGCAACCAGACGATCAACGTCGGCGCCGAAGGCGGAACCTATTCGCTCACCGCGACGCAGGAGATCGTTCTCGCGGTCGGCATGAGCAGCTTGACGATCACCCCCGAGAGCATCACGCTTTCCTCGCCGCAAATCAATTTCGAGGCGCTGGAGGCGCTCTGCACCACGGCCATGACCATATCCACGGAAGCCACCGAGATTTCGACGGAGGCCGCCAGCATCGAAGTGACGTCGGCGAGCGTCGAAGTGGCGGCGGCGAGCGTCGAAGTCGAAGGGACGATGACGGTGCTTGAAATCAACTGGGAAGGCGCGACGGGACCGCCGCCGGTTCCCGTCCCATGATCAGGGCCGCATGATGTCCTCTCGCATCCGTTTCACGACCGCTCGGCAGATTTTCGAAACTTTCGCGAGCGCGCGCCGGGTCATTTCACTCGCGCCTTCGGACGAGGCGCCGCTGGCGTTCGCGCGCAAGCTTGCGCAGTCGAAACGGCCAGTCGAGGCGATCGCGTTTTGCGCCTATCTCCTGCCGCGCCGGGAGGCGGTCTGGTGGGCGTGCCAGTGCGTGCGCGCCATCGAGGGACGCGCCGTGAATAATGACGCGGCGCTCGCCGTCGCCGAGGCCTGGGTGCGCGAGCCTGACGAGGCGACGCAGCGCGCGGCGCTCGCGGCGAGCGATTCCGCGGAACGGCGCGCCACGACTTTGCTGGCGCGCGCCGCGGGCTGGTCCGGCGGCAATATTTCGCTGAAGGAAGGGCGCGTCATCCGCGCGCAGCCGAACATGACGGCGAAAGCCGTCTACGCGGCGATCGGGCTTTCGATCGCCAGAGCGGGCGCGGCGCGCCAGGGCGAGTTGACGGCCGCCTGCATCGAGGCCGGCATTCGCTTTGCCGATGGCGGCGACGCCAAGCCGCGTCTGGCGCAGCGCGCGGAGCCGCGAGACTAGCCAGCCATAGTCGTTGCGCCGCTCGCTGACGCGGATTAGCGCGCGAGCGCGCGAGCGGCCATTCCGCATAAAACCTGACGCCTGCGGCGAAAGGGGAATGTCCACGCCATGGGCGCGGCGCCCGCTCTCTGCGCCCTTATGCTTTCCTTACGCCGCAAGGCGCGATCGCGAATGGATTCCTTACCCCCATCTGACGCAAGAACGCGCGGTCAATCCGGAGGCGCCTCGCCATGGCTGATGTGATCTATCTCGCGATCGGGGCGCTGTTCCTCGTCCTGATGGGTGTCTACGCCGACGCCTGCGGCCGGTTGTAAGGAGCAACGCCATGCTTGAACCCATCATCGGCCTGATCGTCGGGGTCAGCCTCGGTTTCTATCTCCTGTACACTTTGATCCATCCGGAAAAATTCTGACCGGCATCCCGAACAACTCCGAAACTCGAAGGTGACGCCATGACAGTCGTCGGCTGGTCGCAAATCGCGATCGTCCTCGTGCTCGCGCTCGCTGCCGCCATACCGCTGAGCAGCTTCATTGCGAGCGTCTATGCGGGCGAGGCCAACTTCCTGTCGCCGGTCATGCGCCCCGTCGAGCGCGCCTTCTACCGCCTCGCCGGCGTCGACGAGAATCGCGAGCAGAGCTGGTACGCCTATGCGATCGCGATGATCGCGTTCTCGATCGCCGGCTTCGTCTCGCTCTACGCCTTGCAGAGGCTCCAGAACCTGCTGCCGCTCAATCCGCAGGGATTCGACGCGGTGCCGTCCGATCTCGCCTTCAACACGTCGATCAGCTTCATCACCAACACCAACTGGCAGAATTACGGCGGCGAGACGACGATGAGCCATCTGACCCAGATGCTCGGCCTCACCGTACACAATTTCCTGTCCGCGGCGACAGGCTTGGCGATGGCCTTCGCGCTGGTGCGCGCTTTTGCGCGTTCGGGCGCGACGACGGTTGGCAATTTCTGGGTCGATATGAGCCGCGTCGTCCTTTACATCCTGCTGCCGATGTCGGTCGTCTTCGCGATCGTCTTCGTCGCGCTCGGCATGCCGCAGACGCTCGCCGGCTCGGTCGACGTGACGACGCTCGAAGGCGCCAAGCAGACCATTTCAATGGGGCCGATGGCGAGCCAGGAGATCATCAAGGAACTCGGCACCAACGGCGGCGGCTTCATGAACGCCAATTCGGCGCATCCGTTCGAAAACCCCAACGCCTGGACGAACATCCTCGAGATCTGGGCGCTGCTCCTGATTCCCGTCGCCTCGGTGCTCGCGTTCGGGCGCGCGGTCGGCGATTTCAAGCAGGGCCGCGCCATCCTGATCGCCATGGCGATCATGCTTGTTCTCGGCATTGGCGTCGTCTACTGGGCGGAAAGCGCGGGTACGCTTGGCGTCGCCGCGCTCGTGGTCGACCCCTCCGCCGGCAATCTCGAGGGCAAGGAGGTCCGCTTCGGCCAGGCGCTGAGCGCGATGTTCGCCACCGCGACGACCGCCACCAGCACCGGCGCGGTCAACACGATGCACGATTCGCTGACCCCGCTCGGCGGCCTCGTGCCGCTGTTCAACCTGCTGGCCGGCTGCATCTGGCCGGGTGGCGTCGGCGCCGGACTCTACGGCTTCCTCGTCGTGGCGATCGTCGCCGTGTTCGTCGCCGGCCTGATGGTCGGGCGCACGCCGGAATATCTCGGCAAAAAGATCGAATCGCGCGAAATGAAGCTCGCGATGTTCGCGGTGCTGATCTATCCGCTCGCCGTGCTCGGCTTCTCGGCGGCCTCGGTGCTGCTGCAAACAGCGCTCGACAGCCTGAACAACGCCGGGCCGCACGGGCTCTCGGAGATCATCTACGCCTACGCCTCCGCGAACGCCAACAATGGCTCGGCTTTCGCCGGGCTGAACGGCAACACGCCGTGGTTCAACACGACGCTCGGCATCGTCATGCTGACTGGCCGCTTCGCCTATGTCATCCCCGTGCTGGCGCTCGCGGGCGGCCTGGCCGCCAAGAAGAAGGCGCCGGCCTCGGCGGGCACGTTCCCGACGACGGGCGCCTTGTTCGTCGGCCTGCTTCTCGGCGTCATCGTCATTCTCTACCTGCTGCAATATTTCCCGGCGTTGGCGCTGGGGCCGGTCGTCGAGCATTTCCTGATGCGGGGCGGGAAGGCGTTTTGACAGCGGCGCTGTCCTGACTGGAGTCACTCATGGCCACCAAAGCGAAGGTTCAGGGACTTTTCGATCCGACCATCATCCGCGGCGCGGCCTTGAGCGCCCTGTGGAAGCTCGATCCGCGCAAGCTGGCGCGCAACCCGGTGATTTTCGTCACCGAGGCGGTCTCGCTCGTCGTCACGCTGTTCTTCATCCGCGACCTCATCACGCACGAAGTCTCGCCGATGTTCTCCGGCCAGATCGCGTTCTGGCTGTGGTTCACGGTGCTATTCGCCAATTTCGCAGAAGCGGTCGCCGAGGGACGCGGCAAGGCGCAGGCCGACGCCCTGCGCAAGACGCGCACCGACACGCGCGCCCGGCGCTACGCCGATCCGAGGAGCCTCGACGGCGCCTGGGCGGACGTCAGCGCCCTCGATCTGCGCATCGGCGACGTCGTGCTCGTCGAGGCGGGCCAGATCATTCCCGGCGACGGCGACATCGTCGAAGGCGTCGCCTCGGTCAATGAATCGGCGATCACCGGCGAATCGGCGCCGGTGATCCGCGAGGCCGGAGGCGACCGCTCGGCGGTGACCGGCGGCACCACGGTTCTGTCCGATCACATCAAGGTCCGCATCACCGCGGCGCAAGGCTCGACGTTCATCGACCGCATGATCGCGCTGGTCGAGGGCGCCGAGCGTCAGAGGACGCCGAACGAACTCGCCCTGTCGATCCTGCTCTCCGGCCTGACGCTGATATTCCTGATCGTCTGCGTGACGCTGTGGCCGATCGCGCGCTATTCGGGAACGGTGGTTTCGGCGACCGTTTTGATCGCCTTGCTGGTTTGCCTCATTCCGACGACGATCGGCGGTCTGCTGTCGGCGATCGGCATCGCCGGAATGGATCGCCTCGTTCGCTTCAACGTGATCGCCACCTCCGGCCGGGCGGTCGAGGCGGCGGGCGACTGCGACACCCTCCTGCTCGACAAGACCGGGACGATCACCTTCGGCAATCGCATGGCCGACGAGTTCATTCCCGTCGCCGGCGTCAGCGAACGGGCGCTCGCCGAGGCGGTGGCGCTCGCCAGCCTCGCCGATGAGACGCCGGAAGGCCGCTCGATCGTCGCGCTGGCGAGGAATCGCTACGGCGTCGAGGCGCTCGCCCTTCCCGCCCAGTCGACGGTGGCGCCGTTCAGCGCGCAGACGCGCATCTCGGGCGTCGACCTGCCCGGTCGCGTGCTGCGCAAGGGGGCGGTCGACGCGATCGTCGCGCAGGCCGGCATGGCGCGCGAGAATTCGCCCGTCGAGTTCAACCAGGCGGTCGATCGCATCGCGCGCGCCGGCGGCACCCCGCTGGCGGTGTCCGACAACAAGCGCCTGCTGGGCGTCGTCAATCTCAAGGATATCGTCAAGCCCGATATCCGCTCGCGATTTGCGGCGCTGCGCGCGATGGGCATCAAGACGGTGATGGTGACGGGCGACAATCCGCTCACCGCCGCGGCGATCGCCTCGGAAGCCGGCGTCGACGATTTTCTCGCGCAGGCGACGCCGGAGGACAAGCTCGCCTACATCCGCCGCGAGCAGCAGGGCGGGCGCCTGATCGCGATGTGCGGCGACGGCACCAATGACGCGCCTGCCCTCGCGCAGGCCGACGTCGGGGTCGCCATGCAGACCGGCACCCAGGCGGCGCGCGAGGCCGGGAACATGGTCGATCTCGATTCCGATCCGACCAAGCTGATCGAGATCGTCGGCATCGGCAAGCAGTTGCTGATGACGCGGGGTTCGCTGACCACCTTCTCGATCGCCAACGACGTCGCCAAGTATTTCGCGATCATTCCGGCGCTGTTCGTCACCACCTATCCCGAGCTTGGCGCGCTCAACGTCATGGGCCTCAGCGCGGACAAGTCGGCGATCCTGTCGGCGGTCATCTTCAACGCGCTGATCATCATCGCGCTGATTCCGCTCGCGCTGCGGGGCGTCGCCTATCGTCCGATCGGCGCGGCGGCGCTGCTTCGCCGCAATCTGGCGATCTATGGCCTCGGCGGAATCATCGTTCCGTTCATCGGCATCAAGATCATCGACATCCTGATCTCCGCGTTGCATCTGGCTTGAGGAGCCGATCATGTTGAGCCAAATTCGTCCCGCCATCGTCCTGCTGGCGCTGTTCACCCTGCTGACCGGCCTCGCCTATCCCCTGGCGATCACCGGGATCGCTCAGATCGTCGCGCCCTATCAGGCCAACGGGAGTCTGGTTTCGAAGGGCGCGACGTTGGTCGGTTCGGAACTGATCGGCCAGAACTTCGCCGCCGAGAAATACTTCCACGGCCGCCCTTCGGCGACCCAGGCGCAGGATCCCGCGCATCCCGACGACCCGACAAAGACCATCGACGCGCCGTATAACGCCGCCGGTTCCGGCGGCTCGAACCTCGGTCCGACCTCGCAGAAGCTGTTCGACCGCGTGCAGCGCGACGTCGCGGGCCGGCGCGCCCGCCGCGCCGCCCGGCCCCGACCCCCCCCCGCCGGCGGCCGCGCGGCGGGCGGGGGCGGGGCCCCGCCCGCGCCCGCGGCCCCGATCCCCGCCGACGCGGTCACCACTTCGGCTTCCGGGCTCGACCCCCACATCTCGCCCGAAAACGCGCTGGCGCAGATCGCCACGGTCGCCAAGGCGCGCAATTTGCCGGAGAACCGTGTGCGCGGACTGGTGGAGGCCCATATCGACAGGCGTTTTCTCGGGCTCATCGGCGAGCCCCGCGTCAACGTGCTGCGGCTCAACATGGCGCTGGACGCGCTGACGCCGTCCTGAAAACTCGCGACGGAGAAGCGAACGCACGCTATGGTCGGCGCCGATCATTCGATCGTTGAGGCGAAGTGGCGCAAGAGCGAGACCTTGATCGTCGGCCTGATCCCGACGCCCTGCTGGCGCTGGCGGGAAAAGAGGCGCGCGGCCGGCTCTGGGTGTTCCTCGGCGCCGCGCCCGGCGTTGGCAAGACTTATGCGATGCTCCAGCGCGCGCATGCGCTGAGGCGGGAGGGCGCGGATGTCGTGGTCGGCCTTGTCGAGTCGCATGGGCGCAGCGAGACCGCCGCGCTGCTCGACGGGCTCGAGGTCCTGCCGCGGAAAATCGTAAGTCATCGCGGCCAGACAATCGAAGAGTTTGACATCGACGCGGCTCTTGCGCGCCGGCCCAAGCTGATCATCGTCGACGAACTCGCCCACACCAACGCCCCCGACAGCCGCCATCCCAACCCCGGGCAGGACGTCGCGGCACTGCGCGACGCGCGCATCGACGGGTGGACCGCGCTGAATATCCAGCACCTCGAGAGCCTGGCCGACGTGGTTGCGCGCATTACCGGCGTGGCGGTGCGCGAAACCGTGCCCGACACCGTGCTGCGCGACGCGTCCGACATCGTGCTGGTCGACATCACCTCGGAGGAGCTGATCCAGCGCCTCAAGGAGGGCAAGGTCTACCTGCCCGAGACGGCGCGCCTGGCGCAGCAGAATTTCTTCACAGTCGGCAATCTCACCGCCCTGCGCGAACTCGCCCTGCGGCGGACTGCGGCGCGGGTCGACGATCAGATGGTCGACTATTTGCGGCAGCACGCGATTCATGGCCCCTGGGAGACGTCGGAGCGGCTGCTCGTCTGCGTCGGCCCCGACGCGCTTTCGGAGGAAGTCGTGCGCACCGCGAGCCGTCTCGCCACCGGCCTAAACGCGAGCTGGGTCGCGGTGACCGTCCAGGCCGCCGGGCGCGAAGAGGGCGACCCGGTCAGGGCGAGGCGCGTCGAGGACGCGCTGCGGTTGGCCGAGCGTCTGGGCGGCGAGACCGAGCGCCTCATCGGCCACGATCTTCCGGCCGAAGTGCTCGCTTTCGCCCAGCGCGAGAACATCACGCAAATCGTCATCGGGCGTTCCCGCGCCGGCCCGCTGGCGACCCTGGCCGGCCGCTCGCTGTCGTCGGCGCTGGTGCGCCGGTCGAAGGACATCAGCGTGCATGTGGTGATCGGCGGCGCCGAAAGGGAAGCGCCGCCGAGGCGCATTTGGCGCTCGCAGGGGATCATCGGGCTGCCGGTCGGCGGCCTGGCGGCGCTCGCGTCCGTCGCCCTCGCCACCGGGCTCGGTTCGGTTCTCGACGTCTGGCTGCATCTTCCGAACCTGTCGATGATATTTCTGACCGCGGTGCTGTTTTGCGCCGTGCAGTTCGGCCTGCGTTCGGCGGTGCTCGCCGCGGTGCTGTCGTTCTTCGCCTATGATTTCTTCTTCATCGAGCCGCGCTACGCAATCTCGATCGCCGAGCCGCAGGAATTCTTCGCGCTGCTGATCTTTCTGGTCGTGGCGATCCTCACCGGCCTGCTCGCCGGCCGCGCCCGCGACCAGTCGAGGAGCGTTCGCGACAACGCCCGGACGACCCAATCGATCTACGAATTGTCGCGAAAATTATCGGGCGCCGCGGCGGTCGACGACATTCTGCTGGCTTCGACCATCTACATGCACAAGACGCTTGGCGCGCGCTGCGTCGTGATGCTGCTGCCGGCGGACGGCGAATTGAGCCTGTCCGTCGCATGGCCGCCGATTGATCACCTTTATCCCGGCGAGACGAGCGCCGCGCGCTGGGCGCTCGAGAATGGGGAGCCGGCCGGCTGGCGGACCGGAACGCTGCCCAACGTGCGCTTCCAGTTCCGGCCTCTGGTCACCACGCGCGGCGTCGGCGGGGTTTGCGGCTTCGAGCTGGCGGACCCGCTGACGGCCATCTCCCCGGAGCGCGAACGGGCGCTCAACCTCATTCTCGAACAAACCGCCATCGCGATCGACCGCTCGCTGCTCGTAAAGGAGTCGGTGAAGACGGCGGCGCTGGAAGAGAACGAAAAGCTGCGCACCACGCTGCTGTCCTCGCTGTCGCATGACCTTCGAACGCCGCTCGCCTCGATCACCGGCGCGGTCACCACCTTGCGGCAGTTCGGCGAGACGATGGCCCCGGCCAAGCGCGAGGATCTGCTGGCCTCGATCGAGGAAGAGGCGGCGCGGCTGACGCGCTTTGTCGCCAATCTCCTCGACATGTCGCGTATCGAGGCCGGCGCGCTCAAACCGAAGCGTGACTTTGTCGACGTCGCCGAGGTGGTGCGCGCCGCCGTCGAGCGTGCGCGCAAGGCGTTTCCCGACCAGAAACTCACCACCAGCCTGGCGCGCGACCTGCCGTCGATCCGCGGCGACGCCAACCTGCTCGAGCAGGTGCTGTTCAACCTGTTCGACAACGCCCAGAAATATGGCGGAGGGGCCGCGGCGATGGTCCATGCGCGCCGTCTCGGCGGAAATGTCCAGATTTCGATCACCGACGAAGGCCCCGGCGTCAAGCCCGCCGATCTCGAACGCATCTTCGAGAAATTCTACCAGGGCGGCCGATCGGACGGACGCAAAGCCGGCACCGGGCTCGGCCTGTCCATCTGCCGCGGGCTGATCGAGGCGATGGGCGGAACGATCCACGCCGAAAGTCCGGCGGCGCGCCGGCGCGGCACGCGGATCGTCATCGACCTGCCGGGCGCCGAGGCGCCGGCCCATGCGATCGCTTCGGCATGACGGGCCTGCGCGCGCTGGTGGTCGACGACGAGCCGCAAATCCTGCGCTTCCTGCGCCCGGCGCTGGAAGCGTCCGGCTATGAGGTCATTCATGCGGCGGCCGGTCGCGAAGCGCTGCGGCTGATCGCCAATTCGGCGCCGGACATTGTCGTGCTCGATCTCGGCCTGCCGGACATGGACGGCAAGGAGGTGTTGGCGCAGGCGCGAAAATTCTATTCGGGGCCGATCGTCGTGCTGTCGGCCCGGGATCGCGAGGCGGAGAAGATCGAAGCGCTCGATCTTGGCGCCGACGATTATATTGAAAAGCCGTTCGCCGTCGGCGAACTGCTGGCGCGTCTGCGCACCGCGCTGCGCCATCGCGCCGGCGGCGCGGCGCCGGTGATGCAAGTGACGGCGCATGGGCTCGCCATCGACATGGAGAAGCGGCGCGTGACCAGGAACGGCGCGCCGCTGAAGCTGACGCCCAAGGAATATGATCTGCTATGCGTGCTCGCCCGGCATGCCGGCCGGGTGATGACGCACGGCCAGATCCTCGCCTCGGTCTGGGGCCCGGCGCACAGGGACGACACCCAGTATTTGCGGGTCTTCATCGGCCAGTTGCGCGCCAAGATCGAGGATGACCCGGCCGCGCCGGCGATCATCCGCACCGAGGCGGGGATCGGCTACCGGTTCAGCGAGGAATAGGGCGGGCGGCCAGTTGGCTTCGGTCTGGCTCACACGAGAGGGGCGCGGAACGAAAGCCCTCGACGGCGCGCATCGGGCAATTCCTCGGGCGCCGAGCTCGCAGGGGATCGGCGGCCAGGACAATCGCCGGACCGGGTGAGGCGGCGCCGCGGGCGCGGGCGGCGCTTCGACTGGCGCCTCGCCTCCCGGCGGCGTAATTTGCCGTCATGACCGAGACACCACCGCCCGTCTCTCCCACGCGCCTCACCGCGCGTGCGCTGATCGTCGGCGAGCGCATCGACACGGCGGGGCTGGAGCGGCCCGACATGATTTCCGCGCTGCCGCTGGCGTTCCGGGTGGGGACGAACGGCATGGTCGCGCTGTTCCGATTCGGCGTCGCGGTGCTGGTCGGCCTGTCCCCGCTCGAGGAAGAGGACACGCTCGCCAAACTCAAGCAGCGCACCAGGGGCGCGCGGGCACGGATCGACGACGAGACGGCGATCATCGAGATTTCGCCGACTTGCGACGACGTCGCGCCGCCGGGCGGCCCGATCCAGATGAAGGACCTTTCACCGCAGCGCTTCCTGGTGCTCGCCGACGCCCTCGCCAAGACCGTGGCGCTGGCGCGCGACGAGCGCGAAGTCAACGCGGTGTTCGACGTGATCGAGCCGTTCGCCGCGACGCTCGCGAGAAGCGGGCGGCCGCCGTTCCGGCGACGCGCCATGCTGCGGCTGATCGGCCAGGCCTTGCTCGCCCAGCACCGCGTTTCCGGCCGCGTGGCGGTCGAGGAAAAGCCAGACGTGCTGTGGGACCGCCCCGACCTCGAGCGTCTCTACGCCCGCCTCGAGGACGAATACGAGCTGAAGGAGCGCGGCGAGGCGCTGAAGCGCAAGCTCGCGGTGATCGTCGAGCCCGCCCACGCGCTGACCGACATCATCGACGCCGCCCGCGCCACGAGGCTGGAAGCGACGATCGTCGTCCTCATCGTCATGGAGCTGATCGTGACGCTCTACCAGATCTATGCGAGCGGGCGCGGGCGCTGACCCGCCGCCGGCGGAGGGACGCCTCTTCCCCCTTTCCGGAATCTCCGGTAGAAGTGGGCTGCCTTCCGGCAAGCCGCCAAGCGGCGCCGTTGGCTTTGTGCGAGGACGCCACGCGACATGATATGTCTGCGCGGCGGCCTTTTTTTGCGCGCCGAACAGCTCGCTCATCACCCTTGTCCGCTCGAGGCGGCAAGCGCGGGGACCCATGCCGAAGCGGACGGACATCTCGACGATCCTCATCATCGGCGCCGGCCCGATCATCATCGGGCAGGCGTGCGAATTCGACTATTCGGGAACGCAGGCCTGCAAGGCGCTGGGCGCCGAGGGTTATCGCATCGTCCTGATCAATTCCAATCCCGCCACCATCATGACTGATCCGGAGATGGCGGACCGCACCTATGTCGAGCCGATCACCCCCTAAATCGTCGCCAAGATCATCGCCAGGGAGCGCTACGCGGCGCCCGGCGGCTTTGCGCTGTTGCCGACGATGGGCGGCCAGACGGCGCTCAACTGCGCCCTGTCGCTGAGGAAAATGGGCGTGCTCGACGAATATGACGTCGAGATGATCGGCGCCTCGGCCGCCTCGATCGACAAGGCGGAAGATCGGCAATTGTTCCGGGAGGCGATGACAAGGATCGGTCTCGAAACCCCGCGCTCGCATCAAGTCAAGACCTTGTCGCGGGCGCTGGCGGCGCTCGACGACATCGGCCTGCCAGCGATCATCCGGCCCTCGTTCACGATGGGCGGCACCGGCGGCGGCATCGCCTACAACAAGGGTGAATTCATCGAGATCGTCGAGCGCGGCATCGACGCCTCGCCGACCAACGAGGTGCTGATCGAGGAGAGCGTGCTCGGCTGGAAAGAATATGAGATGGAGGTGGTCCGCGACAAGGCGGACAATTGCATCATCGTCTGCTCGATCGAGAACGTCGATCCGATGGGCGTCCACACCGGCGATTCGATCACCGTGGCGCCCGCGCTGACGCTGACCGACAAGGAATACCAGATCATGCGCGACGCCTCGATCGCCGTGCTGCGCGAGATCGGCGTCGAGACCGGCGGGTCCAACGTGCAGTTCGCGGTCAATCCGGCGGACGGGCGGATGGTGGTGATCGAGATGAACCCCCGCGTTTCGCGCTCCTCCGCGCTGGCCTCGAAGGCGACCGGCTTTCCCATCGCCAAGGTCGCCGCCAAGCTGGCGGTCGGCTATCTCCTCGACGAGATCGCCAACGACATCACCGGCGGGGCGACGCCGGCGTCGTTCGAGCCGGCGATCGACTATGTCGTCACCAAAATCCCGCGCTTCGCCTTCGAGAAATTTCCCGGCGCCGACCCCGTGCTGACCACCGCGATGAAGTCGGTCGGCGAGGCGATGGCGATCGGTCGCACGTTCGCCGAATCCCTGCAGAAGGCCCAGCGCTCCCTGGAGACCGGCCTGACCGGCCTCGACGAGATCGAGATCGAGGGTCTCGGCAGGGGCGACGACCACAATGCGCTGCGCGCGGCGATCGGCAAGCCGACGCCCGACCCCCTGCTCAATGTCGCGCAGGCGATGCGGGCGGGGATGAGCGTGGAGGAAATCCACGAGGTTTGCCGCATCGATCCATGGTTTCTGGCGCGGGTCGAGGAGATCGTCGCGCTGGAGACCAAGGTTCGGCGGCGCGGCCTGCCGGACGACGCCGCCAATCTGCGCGCCCTCAAGGCGGCCGGCTTCTCCGATCTGCGGCTCGCGGCGCTGGCGGGCGTGGCGGAGGCGGACGTCGCGATGGCGCGTCGGACGGCCGGCGTCGGGCCGGTCTACAAGCGCATCGACACCTGCGCGGCGGAGTTCGCCTCGCCGACCCCCTACATGTATTCGACCTATGAGACGCCCTTCGCCGGCCGGCCGGTCTGCGAGGCGCGGCCGACCGCGCGCGAGAAGATCGTCATCCTCGGCGGCGGACCCAACCGCATCGGACAGGGCATCGAGTTCGACTATTGCTGCTGTCACGCCTGTTTCGCGCTCACCGAGGCGGGCTACGAGACGATCATGATCAATTGCAATCCGGAGACCGTGTCGACCGATTACGACACCTCGGATCGCCTGTATTTCGAACCGCTGACCGCCGAGGATGTGCTCGCCATTCTCGAAAAGGAGCGCGAGCAGGGAACGCTCAAGGGCGTGATCGTCCAGTTCGGCGGCCAGACGCCGCTGAAACTGGCGCGGGCCATCGAATTGTCGGGCGCGCCGATCCTCGGCACGTCGGTCGACTCGATCGACCTCGCCGAGGACCGCGACCGTTTCAAGCGCCTGCTCGACAAGCTGGGGCTGAAGCAGCCGAGGAACGGCATCGCCTATTCGGTCGAACAATCGCGCCTGATCGCCGCCGATCTCGGCCTGCCGCTCGTCGTCCGCCCCTCGTATGTGCTGGGCGGCCGCGCGATGGCGATCTTCCGCGATCAGGCCGAGTTCGACGACTATCTGCTCGGCACCCGGCCGAGCCTGGTGCCTTCCGACGTCAAGGCGCGCTACCCCAACGACAAGACCGGCCAGATCAACACGGTGCTCGGCAAACATCCGCTGCTGTTCGACCGCTATCTTTCCGACGCGATCGAGATCGACGTCGACGCGCTCTGCGACGGCGAAGACGTGGTCGTCGCCGGGATCATGGAACATATCGAGGAAGCGGGCATTCACTCAGGCGACAGCGCCTGTTCGTTGCCGCCTCGTTCGCTGAGCCGGCAGATGATCGACCGGCTGGAGACTCAAACCGCCAGAATGGCGCTGGCCCTCGACGTCGGCGGCTTGATGAATGTCCAATATGCGTTGAAAGACGGCGAGGTCTACGTCCTCGAGGTCAATCCGCGCGCCTCACGCACGGTCCCGTTTGTCGCCAAGGTGATCGGCCGCCCGATCGCCCGGATCGCCGCGCAGATCATGGCGGGCGCCAGGCTCGCCTCGTTCGGACTGGAACGTGACGCGTTCGATCATGTCGGCGTCAAGGAGGCGGTGTTTCCCTTCGCGCGATTCCCCGGCGTCGATACGGTGCTCGGCCCTGAAATGCGCTCGACCGGGGAGGTGATGGGCCTCGATCGTTCGTTCGACATCGCCTTCGCCAAGAGCCAGCTCGGCGCCGGGGCCAGCGTTCCGCGCGCCGGCGTGGTGTTCGTATCGGTGCGCGACGCCGACAAGCCGCGCATTCTGGCGACGGTCAAGGCGCTTCACGCCCTCGGCTTCAAGATTCAATCGACCGGCGGCACAACCCGCTACCTGCAGGCGCACGGCGTCCCGGCGGTGAAGGTCAACAAAGTGTCGGAAGGGCGCCCGCACATCGTCGACGCGATCAAGAACGGTTCCATCCAGCTTGTCTTCAACACCACGGAGGGCGCCCAGGCCTTGGCCGATTCCAAACCGATCCGCCGCGCCGCCCTCTTGCATAAAACGCCCTACTACACCACTCTGGCCGGGGCGATGGCGGCGGCTCAGGGCGTCAAGGCCTATATCGACGGCGACCTTGAAGTGCGGGCGCTGCAGGATTATTTCGCTTGACGCTTCGGGCGGCCGCTTTGACGCTCGCCGAATGTGGAATCTGGAAATAGGCGAGAATGGACTGGGTAAGGATTGGCTATGGACAAATTCCCGATCACGATCTCCGGACACGCGGCGCTCGAGGCGGAGTTCATCCACCGTCAGCAGGTGGAGCGGCCTCGCATCATCCAGGCGATCGCGGAGGCGCGTTCGCACGGCGACTTGTCCGAAAACGCCGAATACCATTCGGCCAAGGAGGCGCAGTCGCATAACGAGGGGCGCATCGTCGAACTGGAGGACAAGCTCCAGCGCGCCGAAGTGATCGACGTGTCGAAAATGTCCGGCTCGACGATCAAGTTCGGCGCGACGGTGACGTTGATCGACGAGGACACGGAGGCCGAGAAGGCTTTCCAGATCGTCGGGGAAACCGAAGCCGACGTGAAGTCCGGCCGCGTGTCGATCACCTCGCCGACCGCGCGCGCGCTGATCGGCAAGAAGGTCGGCGATACCGTGGAAGTGATCACGCCGGGCGGCGGCAAGAGCTACGAGATATTGAAAGTCGCGTATGTATGATCCACCTTGAGGGCAGGCGGCTGCACAGGCGCCGCCCCCGGAGTGATGATCATGGCCAGGTCGATGAGATTCGGGCGCGCCACCCTCGCAGCGGTTGGCGCTACTGTCGTGGTTGGCGCCCTCGCCGCCGGGATTCTTCGGGCTGGCGCGGATGACGCGTCGCGCGCATATCCCGCTGCAGGGCAAATGCGGTTCCGGGCGATCACGGTTGACGTTTCTCCGTTGGTCGGGAACGGCCTTGGACCGGAAGCGGAGTGGGTGGCGCGGGATTTGCCTGGTCAACTGCGCGCCGCCTTCGCCGGGCGTCTGGCGCCGGGCGACCGCGCCGCGCCGACCCTGGTGGTGCGCATTGATCAGTTGATGCTTGGCGCGTCCAACGGCAACCCGGCCCAGCCCTTTGGCGACTATGGGGCGAACGATGAAATCGAGGGCGTTGGCATGGTCGTCGCGCCCAACGGGAAGGTCGTCGCCACCTATCCGCTGTTCTCCACGGTCAACGCCCTTACCGGCGGTTCGGTGTATGACATGACGGGGCTGCAGCTGCGCGTCGACCAGCTCTCCAACAGCTTCGCCCAATGGTTGCCAGGGAAGATGGGATTGTGAGGCTGCGGGCGCCGGGCTTGCGTCTTGCCCGATGATGCGGCGCTTCCCTCCGGGGCGCGTGTCCTCGTCCTGAGTTCCGGCAAGGCGGGCCATGAGGCCAACAGCCGCGGCGTCGCCGAAGCGCTGGGCGCACCGTATGAGCTGCGCGTCGTGGCGCCGCGCCCGCCGTTCGCACGCCTCGCGCCCTACGGTCCGCTCGACCCCAAGGATCGGCCGGGCAGGACGGGTTCGGTTTTCGCGCCGCCCTTCCCGCACATTGTGATCGGTTGCGGCCGGGTGACCGTGCCCTACGTCCGCGCCATCAAGCGGGCGGCCGGGGGGCATGTCTTCACGGTGTTCCTGCAAGACCCCCGTCATTCGCGCGGGCGCATGGATTTGATCTGGGCGCCGCAGCACGATGGTCTTTCCGGGGCCAATGTCATCTCCACGCTGACGTCGCCGCATCCATTCTCCGCGGCGCGCCTGGCCGCGGCGCGCGCCGCGCCCGATCCCCGCCTCGCCGCGCTGCCGGCTCCCTGCGCCGCCATCCTGCTGGGCGGACCCAGCGGCTCGCACGACTTTTCCTCGGACGATGTCGCAAGGCTGGCGGCGGCGATCGCGGCGATCGCCGGTTCTGGCTACAGCGTCATGGCGACGCCCTCGCAGCGCACCCCGCCTGGCCTCGTCGCCGCGGTGCGCGCCGGGCTCGGCGGCGCCCCGGCCTTCGTGTGGGACGGGGCCGGCGCCAATCCCTACGCCCAGATGCTTGCTCGCGCCGACGCCATCCTGGTGACCGGCGACAGCGTCAACATGGTCGGCGAGGCGGTGGCCACCGGCGCGCCGGGCCACGTCTTCGAGCCCTCGGGCGGGCGCGGCGGCCAGATCGCCCGCTACGTCGATG